>JAEEGJ010032291.1_pt1 | contig 10063 bp, 6 predicted proteins | sample 8958761 | NCBI WGS metagenome assembly JAEEGJ01 (sample SAMN16246546, study PRJNA631951) | gut metagenome | biome: gut microbiome; feature: rumen; material: RS-attached | host: Bos | place: Iran: Karaj | collected 2018-10 | reverse complement strand
CACAGAGCCCTAAGCGTCACCACGACGATGGTCAGCGACATGGGAAGGCGCAGGTAACCGCCCCCTAAGAGGGAGTCACTGGAGACAGCGGCTCCCTCGTTTTTTTATAGATATTATAGAAGCTATAGATACTATAGAAGCTATAGAGGCTATAGAATCTATAGAAGATATAACTGGGCATTTTTTTAGGAGGGATTGATGGATGAATGGGCAATTTGTATTACCTTAGCGAGTTCAATAGAATGAATTAGTAACCAAATAGATAATACTCGTTAAGTTATGAGGTTCTCAGGATTATTAGTGGCTGTAATGGCCTTGGTGATGCCGCTAAGCGTTTCGGCCCGTGTCGAGACGGTGTATTCACCCGATCGCAATCTCTGTGTTAATTTTGATGTTAAGGAGGGCGGTATTCCGGTCTATGATGTCATGTTCATGGGCAAGCAAGTGATTAAGGAGAGCCGCTTGGGGCTGGAACTCGTCAGTGTCAAGGGAAATGGTGAGTTCAATAACTTTGACAACAAGCAGGTCATGAATCAGAATTCGTTGCTCGACGGGTTCTCGATGATGACGGCCCGTTACTCGACGTTTGACGAGACCTGGCAACCCGTGTGGGGCGAGGAGAGCAGCATACGCAATCACTATAATGAGATGGCGGTCTCCCTCTTCCAGGAGGACTTGAACCGTTATATCATCGTGCGTTTCCGTGTATATGACGATGGCATCGGCTTCAGGTACGAGTTCCCGCAACAGGAAAACCTCACTTACTTTGTCATCAAGGAGGAACACACCCAGTTTGCCATGCCTGGCGACGTGACTGCCTGGTGGATTGCCGGTGACTATGACACGCAGGAGTATCAGTACACCCGGTCGCGCCTGAGCGAGATCAGGGGGCTACTGCCGGGCACGATTACGCCCAATGCGTCGCAGGAGCAGTTCAGTGATACCGGCGTGCAGACCTCGCTCCAGCTCAAGACCGATGACGGCATCTACATCAACCTGCACGAGGCTGCGTTGGTCGATTATCCGTGCATGCATCTGAATCTCGACGACAAGAATATGGTGTTTGAATCGTGGCTCACGCCCGACGCCCAGGGCAACAAGGGCTACATGCAGACGCCGTGCCACACGCCCTGGCGCACCATCATGATTGTTGACGATGCCCGCAAGGTGTTGGCTTCCCGACTGATTCTGAATCTGAACGAGCCGTGTAAGATTGAGGATACCTCATGGATCAAGCCCGTGAAATACATGGGTGTGTGGTGGGAGCTGATTACCAGCAGGAACACATGGAACTATACCGACCAGCTGCCGTCGGTGAAGCTTGGCGAGACCGATTACACCAAACTGAAACCAAACGGCAAACACGGTGCCTGCAACGAGAACGTGAAGCGCTACATTGATTTTGCCGCTGCCAATGGCTTTGACCAGCTGCTCATCGAGGGTTGGAACGAAGGCTGGGAAGACTGGTTCGGCAACAGCAAGGACTATGTGTTCGACTTTGTGACACCCTATCCCGACTTTGACATCAAGATGCTCAACGAATATGCCCACAGCAAGGGCATGCGTCTGATGATGCACCACGAGACCTCGTCCAGCGTGCGCAACTACGAGCGCCACCTTGAGGCGGCTTATCAACTGATGAACAAGTATGACTATAATTCGGTCAAGACTGGTTATGTGGGCAATATCATTCCGCGAGGCGAGCATCACTATGGCCAGTGGATGGTGAACCACTACCAGTACTGCGTGGAGCTGGCTGCCAAGCATCACATCATGGTCAATGCCCACGAGGCAGTGCGTCCCACTGGATTGTGCCGCACCTGGCCCAACCTGATCGGCAACGAGAGCGCCTTGGGCACCGAGTACCAGGCCTTTGCCGGCACCCAGCCAGGCCACACCGCCATCCTGCCGTTCACGCGCCTGCAGGGCGGGCCGATGGACTACACGCCGGGTATCGTTGAGATGGATATCGCCAAATTCTCGCCCGAGAAGCAGACGCATGTCCTCTCGACCATTTGTGGCCAATTGGCGCTTTATGTGACGATGTACAGTCCCCTGCAGATGGCAGCCGACCTGCCTGAGAACTATGCCCGCTTCATGGACGCATTCCAGTTTATCAAGGACGTTCCCGTCGACTGGCAGCGCTCGGTATATCTCGAAGCCGAGCCGATGGAGTATGTTACCATTGCCCGCCAGGACAAGAACAGCGACAGTTGGTTTGTCGGCTGCGTGACAGGCAAGAGTGCCCACGACAGCAACTTCAAACTCGACTTCCTGGATCCTGGCCGCAAATATGAGGCAACCATCTATGCCGACGGCAAGGATGCTGATTACCGCAACAATCCGCAGGCCTATACCATCACCAAGAAGAAAGTGACTGCCAAAACGGCCCTTAAACTGCACAGCGCAGCCGGAGGCGGCTTCGCCATCAGCATCAAGCCCCTGTAAGGGATAACTGCCGCAAAGTGGTAGATTGTCCTTAACGCATTGTGGCCTGCTCGGCATCGCCGGGCAGGCCACTGTGCATAAAAAAGAATGGGCAACCAGCCCGAAGGCATAGTTACCCAAATCCTCTCTCCACTGCGGTGTGTACGTGACTCGAACACGCGACCCCCTGCGTGACAGGCAGGTATTCTAACCAACTGAACTAACACACCAACATGTGAGTGCTAAGCGAAATAACTTTCTCAAAGCGACTGCAAAGGTACTGCAAGAATTTGAATTGACAAAGGATTTTGCGAAAAATTTTTCAAAAAATTATCGCATCATCTATCAATCATCTGAAATTCAGTGCAATAGATGATGCGATGTCGAAAAATGAAACAGGTGTTTTTTATAGTCGTTCCTTCTCGCTGGCGCCTGCACCGGTGCCCTTGTACTTGCTTTGGGTGGCGTTGAACTTGTAGCGGACGGTGAATTCCACCTCACGGGCATCGCGGCGCTGTACCTGCTGCATCGTGCGCAGTCCGTAGCGCAGTTTATAGTGCTCTTGCGAGTCAAGCACGTTGTGGCCTGTCACCTGGATGGACAGGCGGTCGTTCAAGAAGGTCTTCGTGGCACCGATGTCGAGCAGATAGAGTGGCTCGGAGATGGTGACGTTTTCCATGTCGCCGCGACTCGTGAAATTGAAGTTGACATTGGCCGTCAGGGTGGGCAGAATCTGGAAATTGTTGTTGAACTGCACGAGGAAGGCGGGATCCTTGGGGGAGATAAAACCGATGGGTGACGGTATCTTGATCCATTCCTTGATGATGCCCAGTGTTAATGACGGCTGGTAGAGTCCGAAGCGGGGCGAGAAGGTGAGTATCACGCGCATGGCATCCTTGTGGTCCACATTCTCGTTAGTCATCAGGGTGGTGGCCTCGCTGCCGGGTATCTCGTGAGCCACATTGACGATCACGTCACGGTCATGCTTGTAGCCCAGCATCAGGTTGACCCACTTGTACATTGCCATGAGCGACACCTCGTTGTTGATGGTGGGCTTGAGCAGGGGGTTACCGCTGTCCCACGTGAAGCGGTTGGCATAGGTGACGCTGCCACGCAACTGCCAGTAGTTGGGGCGCTTGATTTTCATCGCGTAGTTCAGCATCAGTTGTACATCACCTGTCCGCGCCATCAGTCCCACGCTTGGGAAGAAGTGGTGATAATTGCGGCTCTGCTCGGCCATGCGTACGCCCTGGCTGTAGTAATCGCTGTTGACATTCTCGTTGCGCAGACCGACCTTCAACTGGCCGAAAGGCAACGGGTGGGCATACTCAGCAAAGAAGATGTAGTTGCGCTCCTTCTGCTCGGTAAATGACGTGGGCACGACTTGCTCGGGATTGATGTAGTCATCGTTGCGACGCGTGTGGTCATACTCGCTGCCCACTTGCAGGTTGCCGCCCCACAGGAGCCACGAGAGGACGAGTTTGGCCGCCCACAGTTGGTTGCGAATCACACTGGTGCTGGTCACCGTGCGACTCTGATGCTCCTGGCTCACCTCGTCGTTAAACTGGCGCTTGCGGTTCTTGTAGAAGATGTAGTCGGTGTTGAAGTCAATCGAGGTCTTGCCCACTTTACCATTGTAGTAGGTGTTGAGGGTGTGGGGCATGTTGGACTTGGTGTTCATGAGGACACCATTTTCCAAATGGTCATAGAAATCCCCATTAGCCATCACATCGGCGGTAAAAATACCTCTGGTGCGCTGCAGGAAATAGGCCTTGGTGTCATAGCGGAAGCCCATCGAGTGGTTGTCATTGAAGATGTAGTTCACGCCCGCCGAGGTGTAAATCGAGTTAAAGTGGCTCTTGATGTCGGAATGCTCATTCATGCGCCACACGGTGTCGGCCTGCACGTCAAAGGTAAAGTCATCGTTCTCGATGTTCCGATTATCGTTGTACCACACGCTGCCAAACACGTCCAGCCCCTTGTGGCGATAGTTCCAGTTCAGGCCCAGCGCCAGGTCGGGACCCTTGCCCACGTAGTAACTGGCCTGGGTATTGAAACTGAAGCCCTCGCCCTGGGGCCGCTTGGTCTTGATGAGGATGACCGACTCGACCGTTGCGTCATACTTCGCCCCGGGGCTGGTAATCAGCTCCACGCTCTGGATGTCCTCACTGCTAATTTGGTCCAGTTCGGTTTGGTTTTGTAGTTTGCGGCCGTTGATATAGATGAGCGGCGTGCCCTTGCCGAAGACCTCTAGACCGTCCTTCTTGCGCTGCACGCCCGGCAGGTTCTCGAGCACGGCCTTGGCGGAGCCCACCTTGCTCAACAGGGTGTTCTCGACCTCGGTCTTGAGGCCCTCGGTCGTCAACTTAAATGTTGGGCGCTGGCCCTTGACAACAACCTCGCCCAGCATGGTTTCCTCAGGTTCCAGCATGATAGTACCCAAGTCGGTTTGAACGTGATCAATGAATTTGGTCTTGTAACCCAGATAGGATATCTTGATAATGGGTTTAGCTGTAGCGCCTTCAAGGGTAAAAAGGCCGTAATCGTCGGTGGTAGTCCCTGCGACAAACGCGCTGTCGCTGGCGTCAAGCAACACAACGTTGGCAAAGGAGGTGGGCTGACCCGTTTCGTCAACCACTTTGCCTGTAAAAGTGCTGGCTGTCGCTGTCATCAGCGCCATGGCCGTCACTAATGTGAAAAATGTTCTTTTCTTCATGATGATGTATCTAACAGGTGAATAGTTCTAAATCTTGATAATGGCCATTCAATGGCCACATTCACCCTATAGACGCGCGCTAAACCGCAAAAAGTTGCAACATTCATAAAAAAAGCAGTATTTTTTCACCTCAATACATATTAATACTGCTCCGTAACCCTCTAAAAGATAGGTTTTGGAGCGTTGCTATAAAAAAAACAATGAATGCAAACTACTGATCGTCAATAATTTGCATCCATTATGCGTATTGTGGTTTTATTAAATGGTCGTTCGGTTGATTGTTTAGGTTAAGACAAATTATTTCTTTTTGGTTGTCTTTTTCCCTTTCTTGGTGGGGAGGTTGAGGATGCGGGCGTACTCACCAGGCTTGTCGAACATCTCCTTTGCTTTGTCGAGGGTGTCGTCGTCCTTGAGGGCGTTCTCGACCTGGCCGCGCTGGTAGTAGCATCGGTCCATGATTTCCTGCGAGAGCAGGGTAGAGATGTCGCGACGGTGAAGGTCGAGGTCATGGTCGAGGTCGTGCTTGAGCAGTTCCTCGAGACGGTCGAATGCCGCTGTGGTCGAGTCGTTCATGTAGCCCTCGGTGGTTGCTGTCTTGCGCAGGGCGGCCAGTTGCTGCTCGCACACTTTGTCATACTCAAACTTGGCCGGGTCGATAGATGCCTTGAACTCGTTGAAAATCTCGTCGGTCACCTGGAAGTCGGCAGGGCTGGGAATGTCCTGGCCGTGCTCGGCGACATATTTGGTGGCGAAGTCAAAGTCCCAATGGTCGCGCATGATGTTATAGACGATGCGCTTCAACTCGCGCGGTTCAATCTTGATGTCGGGTGTGATGCCTCCACCGCCCAGCACCTCGCGTCCGTGGGCTGTGTGGTAGATTTGGGCCGTGCTGTCGGCAGCAGTGGTCTTCTTGAAGGTGCCGTCGGTATTGCGGTTGCCGTAGTCCACCTCCTGAATGAGTCGTCCGCTGGGAATATAGTACTTGGCAATGGTGACCTTGAGCATGCCGTCATAGGGCAGTGAACGGGTTGACTGAACAAGGCCCTTGCCAAATGAGCGCGTGCCGATGATGACGGCGCGGTCCAGGTCCTGCAGGGCGCCTGCAGTGATTTCGCTGGCTGATGCCGACCCGCCGTCGATGAGAACCGCCAAGGGAATCTCGGTGTCAACGGGATCGACGGTGGTCTTGTAGGTGCGTTCACTGATTTTGTCGCGGCCGCGCATCTGCAGCACTTGGGTTCCTTTGGGGACAAAACAGCCGACTATCTGAATGGCGCCCTCGACAATGCCGCCGCCATTGCTGCGCAGATCGAGCACGATGTTCTTGACTCTGGGGTCCTTCTTGAGTTCGATCAGGGCGTTGCGTACCTGCTGGGCCGACTTCTCGTTGAAGGTAGTCAGGTCGATGTAACCGATATTGCCGCGTGTCACGCCGTAGTAGGGCACGGGGTTGACGCTGATGGTCTCGCGGTTGAAGCTGAAGGTCTTGATGCTGTCCTCGTCATAGGGGCGCACAACGGTCACTGTCAAGTGGGTGTTGGCCTGGCCCTTGAGCCGTTTGCTCACCTGGTCGCTGGCCCAACCGGCAGTGCTGTCGCCATCGATCATGATGATGCGGTCGCCAGAGCGCAGTCCGGCTCGTGCCGCAGGGCTGCCCTCGTAGGGACCACTGATATAGACGCCCTTCTTGCCGTCGATGGTGCGTTCCATCAGGTAGCTGCCGATGCCGCCATACTCGCCGGTGCTGATGGTCATGAACTCGTCGGCCTCTTTGGCGGGAATGTACTCGGTATAGGGGTCAATGTCATCGAGCATCGCGTTAATGGCGTTCTCAATGCTCTTTTGGGCATCAATCGTATCGACATAGAAGGTGTTCAACTCCTTGTAGAGGGCGTTGAAAATGTCCAGACTGCGGGCCACAGCTGCATCGTCGTTCACTGCCTTTTCGTCGTCGGCAAGGGCTACGGGAGCAGCGATGGCAGCCACGATAAAAGCCCATGCGAGATATTTGAGCGTCTTTTTCATTCTTTCTAGTTTTATTTAGGGGCCAAAAATACTATTATTCCATGAATTCGGCTTGTTTTTACACCCGAAAAATCAGCAAAGCGATGAAAATTTTCAAGTTTTTTCATTTTTTTATTGCACAGTTCAAATATTGGCAGTAACTTTGCACCGCATTTTTCGGCAGGGTTTGCCGCAAGGGTGTTGAAAAGGCTTCTTTAGCTCAGTTGGTTAGAGCATCTGACTGTTAATCAGGGGGTCCTTGGTTCAAGTCCAAGAAGAAGCGCATTCACCATAATGTATAGATATTTTAGAGGATTGCTTCTTTAGCTCAGTTGGTTAGAGCATCTGACTGTTAATCAGGGGGTCCTTGGTTCAAGTCCAAGAAGAAGCGCTGAAGGCGAGACTGCATGAGCAGCCTCGCTTTTGGTTTATAGGTAATCGTGTCTTAAAAATGTGGAACCAATCGCGTCACTTCGGGAAAATAGTTGTACCTTTGGGCGATTTATTCTAATCATATAATTATCGAAGATTATGGAAAACGTGCTCACTGTTTTGAGTGATTGGGTTGTGGGTGTCAGTGATGCCATCTGCGGATATCCTTACTTTTTTCTCCTGATTGGCGGAGGCTTGTTTTTGTTTTTGTATTCGGGGGCTGTGTCCATCAGGCGGTTGCCGTGGGCAATGCGTGCCCTGCGTGACAAGCAGGCTACCGATCAGGGCAAGCAGTCGGGACAAATCAGCTCGGTGCAGGCGCTGTTGAGTGCTATTGCAGCGACAGTGGGCATGGGCAACATTGCAGGTGTCGCCATCGCTTTGTCGATTGGAGGCCCTGGAACGATTTTCTGGATGTGGGTAAGTGCTCTGGTGGGCATGTCCACCAAGTTCTTTGAGGGCACGTTGTCGATCATGTATAAAGGCAAAGACAGCGCCGGCGAGGTGCAGGGCGGTCCCATGTATATCATCACCAAAGGTCTGGGCGAGAAGTGGAAACCCATGGCCGTCGCATTCTCGGTATTTGGACTCGTGGGCACGTTGTGTTTCATGCAGGCCAACCAGTTGGTAGAGTCGGTGACTACCGTGTTCACCACGCCCATGGGCATTGAGAACACGCTGTTGCTGCGCTTCATCATGGGCGTTGTGATGGTCGCTATCGTGGGTGCCGTGATTCTGGGAGGCATCAAGCGCATTGCCTTGTTTGCCTCGCGCATTGTGCCGGTGATGGTCGTTCTCTACCTCATCTTTGTCATCATCATCATGGCGATGAACTACAAGGAAATTCCCGGTGTGTTCGGCCAGATTTTTGAAGGCGCATTCAGCATGAAGGCCGGCTTCGGCGCCTTTGCTTTCGTTGCGTTGACAGGCGCACGGCGCGCAGCCTTTGTCAACGAGGCTGGTGTGGGTACAGCATCGATGATGCACGGTGCCAGCAAGAACACCGACCCCATTCGCGAGGGCCTCATCGCCATGCTCGGCCCTGCCATCGACTCGGGACTGGTGTGTACCTTGACCTCTATTCCCATTCTCATTGCCGGCAATTACGTTGGCCTGACCGACCCCAAGGGCCTGTATGTCGCATTGGGTGCCTGGGGCCAGTTGCTGCCCGGAATCGGCCACCTGCTGCTGATGGTGATTGTCTTCTTCTTTGCCTTCTCGACGATGTTCTCCTATAGCTATTATGGGCAAAAGTGTACCAACTACCTCTTTGGGGCTCACAACGTCAAGTGGTACAACTACTATTATCTGGCGATGATCATTGTGGCTGCAATGATTCCGCTCAAGCTCATGGTCAGCATCATGGACCTCGCCTTTGCACTCATGGCGTTGTGTACCATGGTCACAATCATTGCATTGAGCCCACGTGTCAAGAAACTGATGCGTTCCTATTTTGCCGATAAAAAGTAATCCTCCTATCCACTGTTGCTGACAACCGCAAGCGTCAAAAGTTCAGCGCCCTTGAAACGCTAAAACAAGAGAAGAGATGAAACCGACAATAATACTGTTGATGATTCTGGTCGCAGGAGGCGCCATCGTGTGGCTCATCGACCGCCTGTTCTATCACAAAGAGAGGGCCCAAGAGAATGACTCATCAGCGACTGATGCCGATGATGAGCCTATGGCAAGCGGCTGTGCCGACGAGGGCTGCGGCTTGAGGCCCATCTGCCCTTCCGAGCAGTTGCTGGCAGGGCAATGCGATACCAAGGTGACCTACTATGACGACGAGGAACTGGACTTGTTTGCCGGCCGCGCCGACGATGCTTACTCGCCCGACGAGGTGGACCAGTGGCGCGATGTGCTCTACACCTTGCGCCCCAGCGACTTGATGGGGTGGGGGCAAAGCGTCAAGCACCGTGGGCTGACGATGCCTGCCGCCATACGCGATGAGTTCATGCAGTTGGTTGCCGAATATCGCAGTAACCCTCATCAAGGGCAATAAAAATGCGATAGGCTCGTTTAATAAGAAACAAAACTAAAAATCGACGGAACTTGAACAGGACACGACGTCTCATACCGTTTATGATTTTAGCGATGCTGGTCTTGCTCGCCGCGTGCAGCAACAAGACCAACACCGCGCGTTCGCGTTTTTGGCAGTCGTTCACGACCAAGTATAATGTCTATTTTCACGGCAAGACCAACTATGACGAGCAGCTCAAGGTCATGATGGATGGCTATGAAGACGACTACTCGCAGCGCCTGTTCATGCATCCTGCCGAGGCACGCTCCAACTCCAAGGCGCCGCAGCCGTCAGGCAGTTTTGACCGAACCATCGAAAAGATGGAGAAAGCCATTGCACAGCACTCTATCAAAAAGAAACCCAAACGCAAGAGCGGCAAGAACCGCGACCCCAAGTATCAGGAATGGCTCGCACGCGATGAGTACAACCCCTATCTGCACAACGCATGGCACCTGCTGGCCAAA
>JAEEGJ010032289.1_pt1 | contig 10064 bp, 6 predicted proteins | sample 8958761 | NCBI WGS metagenome assembly JAEEGJ01 (sample SAMN16246546, study PRJNA631951) | gut metagenome | biome: gut microbiome; feature: rumen; material: RS-attached | host: Bos | place: Iran: Karaj | collected 2018-10 | reverse complement strand
CCGCCTCCGTGCTCAATTCCGTTATTCGCTGTCTTTCCCGCGCTTTCTGCCCTTCAGCAGGAGCGCCGCGCCGGCACAGGCGGCGGCCAGACCGCCGGCCGTGTACATCCAGGTGCCGTAGGAGCCGGTCTTCGGCAGCTCGAACTCCGGCGTGTTCACCACGGTGAAGGGGAGGACGGCATGGTCCTCCGTCATCTCCGCGCTCTCGCCGTTGACGGTGGCGGACGCGGTCAGGAATGCCCTGTGGCAGACGGGGCAGTACTCATCGGTCTCCTCCGTGGAGATGACGATCCGGATGGGATCCTTCAGCAGGGAGTAGCCGTCGTCGGACTCGATCTCGGTCACGGTGTAGGCGTCGTCCTCCATGCCCCGGACGATGACGTGCCCGTCCACGGGGACGAACACGGTGGCGTCCGCCCTGCTGTCCGCGTGGCCGGTCACATAGTAGACGCCGTCTTCGTTCAGCTGCGCGACCACATAGTATTTGTCCGTATCGTTGCGGATTTTGAACTTGACGTTTTCAAAATCACCCAGGCCGTCCGAGAACTGCTTGAGCAGGTCGATGCCGTAGCTGTACACGTGGCAGTCGTCCCGGAGCGTATCGTAGTAGGAGCTGTTGCTGCGCTTCCAGGTAAGAGTGACTTCGTTGGGGTTGCCCTCGTCGCCCAGGACCAGATCGGCGTCGGAGTTGACGGTGGCGGCATAGGTGATCCGCAGAGTACAGCCGCTGAAGCCGGAGTTGATCATGGTGTCGGCGGGATAGACCAGCTTGGAGGTGTTGATCTCCTTGAGACCGGCTTCGGTCATGGAGATGGTCATGATCTCGGAGCTGTTGTCACCGTCGGCATAGCTGACCTGGAACATCTCCACAGAGTCAGTCTGGCGCCAGGTGGTGACCTTGTCGGTGCAGTCGGCATCCCGGTAGAACTCCAGGACCACGTCGCTGCGGTTGTAGGTGATACCCTTGGAAAGCACATCCTGGAAGGTGTAGGTGCTGAGGTAGGTCGCCTTGCTGGTGATGGTGGGCAGGGTGGAAAGAATCTGGTAGTCCATCACGTCGCCGGCAGAACCGGTGGCGGTGTGCTCGAAGCCGTCGTGGATATCATCGGCGCTGCCGTTGTTCTTGCCGGTATCGGGCTTGGATTCCCGGACGGTCTTCTCCAGGTCGGGATTGCCGGAGGTGTTTTTCGGATAAATGGTGATGTCGTAGTTCCACTCCTCGCCGCCGTTGTCCGCGTTGCCGCCGTTGACCGTGGTCATGGGCAGGCTGGCCAGGAAGGGCGTGGTGGTACAGGTGATCATTTCGGGGACCTTGGTTTCAACCACCAGGTAAAGGCCGAGCTCCAGGCCCTCTACGTAGGTGTGGCCGAAGCTGTCGGTCTCGGGCATGGTGGTGCCGCCGTTGGAGAGCACATAGTTTTCCAGGGCGGTGCGAGTATCAGCGGCGTTGTGCTCCATGGAGGACTCCAGTGCAGCAATCAGCACATCGGAGGTGAAGTAATAGTACTGAACGCCATCCACAGTATTGTCGGCGTCGACCACTCTCTGCTGGGTGCTGATGCCCAGAGCCTCGAAGAACTTGCTGCTGGTGCTGTTCACGGGGAAGCCGTAGAGCAGGCTGACCCGGTTGACAGTCTGGCCGTCCTCCACGACGGTCTGGGAGAAGGTGCTGATGTCGGCGATGCGGAGATAGGTGAATTCCACACCCTTCACAGCATAGCCGTAGGAGACGTCGCCGTTGCCCAGGGTGTTCTCCTTGGCGGGATTGCCGAGAACAGCGTTGACGCCGGACTCGTCATAGACACCGGTGGAGACGTAGGAGCTGTCCCAGACGCCGTCGGCTTCGGCCTTGGTGATGTCATACTTGAAAACCGACAGGCTGCCGGTGCGGGAGGGATCGATGGTTGCTTCGGGAGCGGGGGCCGCAAAGGCGGCGGGGATGATCATAAGGCTCAGAGCCAGCACAAGGCAGAGAGCAAAGATTCTCTTGAGATGTTTCATGACAGGTACCTCCATAAGTTTGAATTTAGATTTGGTGTTTGGATTCGGATGCTTGGGATGACGCTGCTTGGTGTCCCGCGTTTTGGGACGGTCCCGGCTCCAGTAACGCATGCGCTGCTTCCTCATACACCCAGCTCCCTGCGCTTTTTCAGCACCAGAAGCAGGGCCAGTGCAGCACTGCCCGCGGCGAAGACGCCGAGGCTGGTCATGACAAAGCCGCGGCCGCCGGTTTCGGGAATTGTGAAGCTTTCAGAGTTGACTGCGGTGACGGTGATGGCCTCCGCTCCGTTGTAGGGCAAGGTGCCCTCAAAGGCGGACTCCGGCAGCAGCTGCATACCGTCCTGGGGACGGACCTCCGTCAGACGATACTGCAGGACGCGATCTCCCAGACTGAGTGCCAGACCGGGATAGACTGCCAAGCCGTTCCGGTCGGTAACCAGAATGCCGTTGGAAAGCTGCTCGTTTGTGCAGCCGCCGGCAGTGACCGCCGAGTCAGTTTCCCGGTAAGTCACAGGCGCCCAGCTTCTTCCGTCCAGACTGAACTCCAATAAAAAGGACACACCCGGCATTGCTCTGCCCTGTGTGTCGACCTTCTTAACCTGGATGGTGCCGGACTTCTCGCGGTTGGTGACGCATTCGAAGCCGGAATCGCCGATCTGATAGGTTTTCTCTTCTTCGATGGAAACAGTGAAGGTTTTGTCGGAAAGCAGGAAGCCTTCCGGGGCCTTCGTCTCCTGCACCACGCAGACGGTGCCGTACTCGATGTGCTCCAGGCGGTAGACGCCAGTGCCCTTGCCCTCGTCGTCCAGCAGCTCCGGCATGGGAACCGTTTCCGAGCTGCCGTCGGACCTGGTCAGCGTCACTGTGAACTCCGCCCCGGTCAGTCTGGTGTCGGGGTAGGACTCATCCACCTTGATCAGCTCGAGGTCGCCGAAGATCCTGCGGTTCTCGAAATGAACGGTGTTGGTACCCCTTACCAGTGTGATCTCCTGCACAGCCGCCTCAGTCTGGTAGCCATCCGGGATGATCTCCGTGATCCGGAGCCGCATCCCCACGCTCAGTTCCTCAAGATGGATCTTGCCGTCCGCGTCGGTGCGATAGGTATCCATCAGCACCCACTTTTTCGATGCGGCGTCGTACTTTTCGAACTTGAAGTCGATATTGGCGACATGACCGTCATCTGCGGTCTTGATCAGATCCAGTTCGGAGACGGGCTTATTGGTGAAGCGGACCAGCCGATCAGTTTCAGAAAGCGTAATCGTCTGCGGGTTCTCACTGGTGCAGATATAGTCTTTGGGAACAATCTCAGTCACACGGAGACGGGTACCAGCAGGGAGCGGATCCAACAGGATTTTGCCGGAGGCGTCCGACTGATAGGTACCCTTGGTCCACCAGCCGACGCCGGGCTCGTACTGCTCCACCTTGAAGCTGATGCCCTCTACCTCCCCGTCCTCGGAAGTCTTAATGATTTCGAGAGGAACCGTCGTGGGCTTGTTCTTCACCGTGATGCTCATAACACCCCCGCCGGAAAGGCCGGTAATCGCAACCTTGTTCAGCCTGCAGTCTCCATTATCATCCTTGGAGAAATCCGCCTCTGTGAAGGTGCGATCATACTTGGCCGCGCCGTTGTTGTTGACGGTGATGCGGATGCTCTCCGGCCAGACGTTGTCCTTGCCATGCAGGGACAGGACCTCCAGCAGGGTGTAGGTGCCGTCGGTCAGACCTTCAAAGGTGTAAACCTTGGTTCCGCTGGCACTGTAGGTGTCATCGGTCACGTAGAGCTTGCCATTGCTGTCGGTCTTGCCGTACCAGCTCTTGTTGGCGGACCACTGATACAACTTGAAGCAGTAGTCCTTCACGTCGCCGTTCTCTGCGATTTTCTGGAGCTCCATGGTGCCGGGGATTGGCGCGTTGGAGACATAGAGCTTAGCGGGGTCGGCATCCAGCACATAGGCCACACTGCCGTAACTGGTGGTGGGCGTATTGCCGTCACTGGCAGCCCAGTAGCTGTCCACGGCGGAGGATCCGCTCTCGTGCTGCTTCATTCGCCAGATTCCGGTAAAACTCACTAATTGGAATCCGTCAGGGGCTTTGACCTCCTGCACCCGCATGATGCCGATGGGAATCTTGTTCGTCGGGAATAGTTCGTCGGAGGTATAGCCGTCCGCCAGATACTTGGATTGCAGTGTGAAGTAACCGTTGCTGTCTGTTTTAAAATACCAGGTTCGTTCCAGTTTGGTGGAGTCAAACCAGCCGGCGTCGAAGTATTCCACTTTGAAGACGGCACCTTCCAGCGGGACGTTGGACGGGTCCACTTTTTGAATGGAAAATGGCTTGCCGAACACCTCGGTATTCACCGCGGTCAGGGTTTTCGGGTCGGCGTCGTTCTCCATCTTATAGATGCCCTTGGGATTGGTGGAGTTGATCGGATTGGCGCTTGCATCGCCCCAATAGGCGCCTGCCGGCTTGCCCATCTGGGCGGTCTTGGTGCCGCCCTGCCGGATGAACATGCACACGCTGGCGTTGTTCCCCTGCGGCAGCAGATAGCCGTTCGCAGCTTTGACCTCTGTCACGACAACGCACCCGAGGGGCATTACCACATTGCCATTGACCTTGAACATCGAATCAGAGCTGTAGCCTGAGGCAAGGAAGCTTTCTGTCAGCCGGACGGTTCCGGCGGCGTTGGACTGGAAATACCAGGTTTTCAGCAGCTTGGTGGAATCCGCCCAGTTGGAGGCGAAAAACTCGACCTTGAACACCGCACCCGCAATCCGCACGCTGTCGTCTCCGGTTTTCGTGATGACCAGGCTGTTGGGGTCAAAGGTGGGCGTGTCCGACACATTGAACACGTTGCTGCCGGAAGAGACGGTCAGCTCCACGGGGGTCGTATTGAGCAGGTATCCGGATGGTGCTGTCTTCTCCACCGCATAGAGCTTCGTCCCCAGAGGGTACTTCTTCGTGCCGGTAGCCTCGCCGTTGGCGTTGGTGGTCAGCGTTTCGACCACGGTTCCGTTGGCGGAGCCCTGGTGGATCTCATAAACAGCCCCCTGAAGGGTGTAGAGCGGGTTGTTCTGAATACAGGCAGCGACGCTGGATGCGTTCAGCGTCGTCTTCTTCAGGGAAATTGTGTTGCCGCTGTCGAAGGTGATTTCGTTTGTGGCGTAGATATAGATCTGGTTGCCGTTCGACTGGCTCCGGTTGATCTGGAAATAGCCCATTGCGGTAGAAGCGGCCGTACCGGACTTGACGTACCACCCGGAGGTATTTGTCGCGGTATAGCCCTTTGCCTTGATGGCGGCAACCGTGTTATCTCCGGAGGCGCTGCCGGTCAGGCCCTTTTCCTTCGAGTAGACCTCACACCGAACCAAAATCTCAAGCATCTGTGTGTTTACAGCGTTGCTTGAGGTCATCACAGGCTTGCCATGGAAGGCCTTATCGGAGCCCAAACCAATGTAGCCGAAGACCACATTGGAGATCAGAGTGCTGGCAGCCGCGGTGATGTTGGTGTTGCCGGATTCTGTCATACCGCCCATCCCTCGGGCAACGCCGTAGATCAGATTGATCTGCGTCCAGGTCGCGGCAGAATAATTCGGTACCAGCTTGGTGTACAGGGACTCGCTCTTGTAAGTCGGAACGCCGGTGGAGCGGGTGGTGTAGCTGCCGTAGCTATTGACGTCTGTACTCCAGCCGGACTCCTGGCTCGGCCGGATGGGGATTGCGAGAACCCCGGACTCCGTCTTATAGTGAGACGGGCCGTCATTGCAGTACAGCATGTCCGTGCGGACCCGCTTGTTGGTATAGGGCGACAGCACGCCTGTGCTGTAGGGCCACCATTGGTTGTTTCCGTAGACCCAGCTGTCATACTGGCCGCCGGATTTGATATAGGTGCCGTTGAGATCGCTCCCATGGGCGCCAAGGGTATCGGAATAGTAAATTCCGGAAGGAACAGCCCGCTTGCCGCCGCCGACAGCGCTCGGATCGGCCTCCCCTGTGGCGGGGTTGTAGGGAACAAGCGTTCCATTCACCAGCAGAAGCAAGCCGGCGTCCATCCAGGTCAGATCCTCCTCCGGCGCTTCTGTAGGCACGGGTTCCTCCGGTTCTGTCTCGGAAGGCGCATCGGTCTCCGCGGCGATTGCCGGATCTTCGGTTTCCTGCGGCTCCTGCTCCTCAGATGTGCTTTCCTCCGCAGGGGGCAAAGCTTCCGGCTCTTCCGTCTCGGAAGCTGCAGTTTCCTGCGGGACAGACTCCGCAGCTCCCGTCTCCGCCTCGGCTGCCCATGCAACTTCGGTCAGCGGAGATACGCTGAGCAGAAGCGTGAACAGCAGAAGCAGAGCTACGACTCTTGAAATACCTTTTGTTTTCATACTGTATCCTCCAATTGAATTTGTTTTGGGCATAGAAAAAGCACGATCCTTTTTACAGATCGTGCTTTCACTCATTCGCGATTCAGTTTTACTTCGATGATTGCTGTTCCCCTGAGGGCTACTTCACGGCTCCACACCTGGAACAGATATCCTGGGCCGGCTTGTCGACGATCCAAACCTCGTGGAGCTCATAGCCGGCATGGGCATCCAGATACGCGAGATCGGAGCTGGCGGAGGCATGTGCCTCCCATTCATCCACAGAACCGAACTGCGCACCGCAGTAACAGGTAACCAGCGCCTGCCAGTGCCCTTCCTCCTCATGATGGACCCAAGCGTGGCCCAGAGCAGGAATGGTTTCCTTGGCGCTGCAGACCGTGCAGGTCTTCGTCCCGTCCTGTGTGCAGGAGGGCGCCGTTTCTTTCCAGCTGTGCTTGCCGGTCGCGGCAATGGGCCGCGTTTCTTTGGCACTGCAGCCGGAGCAGACGCGTTCCTCTTCGCCGGCAGTGCCGCAGGTTGCCGCCTTAGTCTGCTTCCAGCTGCTCCAGCTGTGGACGTGCGGCGGTTCCGTGGTTGGTTCAGTCGGCGCAGGAGCGGTTGGCTTCGGCTCGGTCGGCTTTGGTTCCGTAGGTTTTGGCTCTGTCGGCTGTACAGGCGCAGGCTTTTCGGTTTCCGCCGGGGCTTTGCTTGGCTCTGACTGCGGAACGGTTGTGTCCGGTTCCGGGGGCTCGGCAGCAGTGGTCACAGGCTCAGTGGACTCGGTTACCGCTGCAGTGTTTTCTGCAGGTTTGGAATCCAAATCGATATCACTCGTGTGCACTGTACCCGACGTCATTTCTGTTTCAGTCTGGGGAACCGCCTCTGAAGACAGCAATTGCGAGCTCTCCTCAGCCGGATCCGCCGGACCCCTGCAGGCGGTCAGAGTCAGTATGGTGCAGAGAAGCAAAATCAGGATTGTCCAGGTCACGCGTTTCATAATGCATCATCCCTTCATGATCATTCTACTTGATTACACTGAAAAGTCAAGGGAAATGCAACTCAGTCTCACACGCGCAGCCGTTCATAGCCTCGCTGGGCCTCGCCGGCCAGGCGCCCGAGCAGCTCAAACAGCCGGTCCCGGGTCAGTTCTGTGTCCAGCCAGTGGACCGCGCGGTAGGCATAGCAGCCCACCTCAGGGTTGATGGTATGGGTTCCCAGAATGCTGCGCAGGTTGAGGTCGTTAACGGCCTCCAGCTGCTTGGGAGACTCGGTATCCCAGAGCTTCCGTGCCAGACTGAACACAATCAGCGGGTGCAGGGCGGAAAAGAATATCTGCAGATAAAAGCCGAAATAGTAGGCGGTGATGGAGCTGTCGTCTGCGGCCTGGACGGTGAAGCACTCACAAATGAGCTGCCTTGCTTTCGCCGCCAGCTCAGATCGCCGCAGCTGTTCCTCCGGGGACATCTCTGCCATACGGATACCTCCTTACGACCAGTTGTAGTTCCAGAAGCGGTACACCATAGTGATGACCTCCGCCCGTGTGCAGACCCGATTGGGCTTGAACAGGTGCGGGTGATCCGAGACACCGGTGACCAGCCCCCAGTTTTCCAGGGCATAGACCGACTGTCCGTAATAACGGGTGAAGCTGACGTCGTCAAACTTCATTTTAGGGAAAGCCTGCACCCACGCTTTCAGAGCGGCCCTGTTGTCCGCAATATCCTTGTCGGACCAATTCCCGATGGCCACAGCCGCACGAAACAGGAACACAGCGATCTCGCCGCGAGTGCATTTCACATTTGTTGCGAAATAATGCGATGAGGCGCCGGTGGTGATCTTGTTCTCCACACACCACAGTACCGCATCGTAGAAGTAGTCGGACTTCTTGACGTCATCGAAGGGGTTGAAGGTCGTTTTCGGCTTCGGGCTCCCGAAGGACCGCCACAAGAAGGTTACTACCTGCGCACGGGTGCAAAAGGCATTCGGGCTGAAATGGGTCTTATCTGTTCCGGATGTGACCTTTTCCTTCACGGCCCAGCGGACCGCGTTATAGTAATAAGCATTCTCTGAAACATCCACAAAGGGAAGCTTCGGCTCGTCCGTCCCCGCGGCAGATGCCGGAAGAACCAGGCAGAGCACGGTAGCCAGAACAAGACAAATACTGATCAGTTTCTTCATCGTGACCTCCTATCTCGCCAGGGCAACATGGGTGATGGCGCCCCAGATTCGGTTGGTTTCGCGGTTGATGCCCAGAATTCGCACGGTGACCCTGGCGCCTCTGGGCGGGCGGCCCCGCTTGGGATAGCTGCACAGGCAGTCGATGCCGCCGTCCAGCGCCACGAAGACGCCGGTGGCGTCCACCATACTGACCGAGCCGACGTACTTGTTTCCGACGGTGTACTTCTGCAGGGCCCGCTCATAGGGGTTGGCGCCCGCCTGCTTCACGGAAGCGGATACCTTGAGATGATCCCGGTCTGTACGATCTACGCGGAGGATCTTCACCAGGATGCGCTGGCCGGGCTGGAACTGGGTGGACGCGTCCAGCAGCCTCTGGTAGCTCAGCTCCCGGATGGGAATGAACACCTCCAGACCGAACAGGTCTACAAAGATGCCGGCCCGGATGGATGAGACGACGCGCGCTTCGGCGCAGATGCCCTCGCAGATTCGGTAATTCCCGTCCCGGTCTGTGCCCAGATAATACTGACGCCGCTTGGCTCGCATGGCCTCCAGCCGACTGGCCACCGCAACGTCTGCATCCTGATCCAAGCCCTTGACGATGTAATCCACCTCGGCACCCAGCCGCTTGCTGAGCATGAGCTGGCGTACCGTGTCGCCGTTGGTGCCGGAGAAATTGGCGGGCAGCTCCACGGCCTCCTCCACGGGGATTACGACTTTGAAATCCCCATGATAGATGACTGCCACAGAGTGGTCGGGATTGCTGGGCAGCTGTTCGATGCCCTGGATGGTGCCGGTCAGGATGCGACCGGATTTCTGGGACTCGACCAGGTCCAGCAGGTCAGACCGGGTCTTGTCGGCGTCGGTTTTCACAGTGGGACGATCGTCGATGGTGACCACGGCCCTGGGCACATTCCTGCGCGCAGGTCTGCTTCTGCCAGACTGAGACGGTTTCGGGTCAGCCGGCTGCCTGAGGGAACTTTGGCCGTGCTTCTGATCACCGGAAGGCGCTGATCCCGTACCGGTTTGGGGCGGCAGGTCTCCCGCCGGCTTCAGCATGCTCTCTTCAGCGCTGAATTCGCGGGCGGAGCCTTGCCCGGTGTCAGTCTGGGGCGGAACGACCCGTTCCAGGGGTTCTTCATGGTTGATCATTGGAATCTCCTCCTTCTATGATGGTTAATAATCTCTCGGCGGCTTCGTTGAACTGTACATGGTTTTGCCCGCAGACTTCGAAGACGCAGCCGGCGCAGAGTCAGGTACTTTGATCGGGCTGTAGGTCAGACCCGGATGGGGTTCATAGTCATAGACAGAAACCCTTCGGATCTGCCTGGCCATGGGGTGGCTTGTGTAGTCGAACTTCCGGAGCTTCAGGATATTGCAGCCCCGGACAATGCAGAGCAGCTCGTCATTTGGCAGGCGCAGGATCTCGTCCGGCGTCAGAAGGCGCCGCTTGCCCTGGCCCTCCGTGTGTCGGTATTGGGGAATGACCTGCGCTACCGCGATCGTCCTTCGCACCGTCATGGTGGAGTCTACCTCCACGGAGGTGTCGCC
>JAEEGJ010032288.1_pt1 | contig 10064 bp, 7 predicted proteins | sample 8958761 | NCBI WGS metagenome assembly JAEEGJ01 (sample SAMN16246546, study PRJNA631951) | gut metagenome | biome: gut microbiome; feature: rumen; material: RS-attached | host: Bos | place: Iran: Karaj | collected 2018-10 | reverse complement strand
CTACGCATGGCACGATTGCGCATGTTCGACTTCAACTCAATCTTCAGGTACTCACCAATCAAGCCAAAACGGTTGAGGAACCGGAATTCGGAAATATGCTTCAAGGCACGCCCTTTCTTCTTGGATATTTCCTCATAGACATACTTGACCTGGAAATAACGGTTAATGAAGAAGAGTAACACGAGAACTGTTATCAGAACTGGTAGCAGCCAGGCACTTCGTCCAAAAGCCGCATAGTGATCAAGCGCCTTTGAAAAAGCATGCGTATCAGACAACAGCAGAGGCCAGAAAGGCAATGCATAGAGTACCACTGAGGGCAGAAACCATAGTACATTGCGATTGATGAGTGTGCGGAAGAAGAGATATATCTGGCTATTAAGCATGATAAACAAGACACAGCCGATGAGTTCTGTCATCACTGCTCCAAACCCAGCCCCAGCTATCAGAATGATGATAGAATAGGGGAGGAACATCGCCAACCAAAGGAAGTTGTAACCACTGAAATGGGAGGAGATAAGAAAGCACTCGATGGCGGTATAGCGTGATATCGGTTGCAGAATATACGGCTTCACCATCACACCTGGCGTTGTCTGGAAGATAAAGCGCAACAGATAGTCGAGTGTCAGGATGACGGGCATTACCGACACCATCATACCAGCATAACCATCAGCCGCCATCGCAATGAGGATACCATATATAATAAGGTATAGGGCGAAGACCGCTCCTCCGAAGAAGATAAGTGCCTTCGCCCATTTGCTCTGTTCGAACAGCGGACTGCGTCGCATACTGAGACGATTGTTTGCGCGCAGAAGCCGATATAGCTGAAGTCTGTTCATGTCGCCGGATACGTATTAGCGCAGATCGATAACCTCTGCCTTTGGAAAGTCTTTGGCATTGAAGCGGAACTGAGAGTCGGAAACCTTCGACTTCGAAAGATCCGTGATGTCGAAGATAGTCCAGTTCTTACCCTGCAGGAGTTTAACCTGAGTAGGATGATAGCTCTTTTTGTCAATAGTGATAAAAAGTTCTTTTATCTTGCGATTCTTGGCATTGGTTGTCAGATGTACGACATAAGAGTTACCCGTATTGTTCAGGGTGCTGTTGTAGCCATTCTTATAGAGGTTGATGAAGTTATAGGGGTTGATAGCCTGCAACTGAGCCTCAGTGGGACTGGTCACATTAACCTCTTCATTTTTCTTCATATAAGTCCACATGGTCTTGCCATCAAACCATACGATGGCCTGTGGTGTCGTGGCGTGGAACTTCTTACCTTTGATGAGGATAGAGCCGCTTGTGTTACCTATACCCCCTTGCATCTTGAAGTTTGCCTTCACACCTTCTTTAACTGTAATGTGGGCCGCTGCTTTGTCGAGAACAGTCTTGGCGGTCTGAGCTGTGACAACAGTACTGATAAGTGCCGTCAGAATTAGAATACAAATCTTTTTCATTTCTCTTTTTACCTTTTTACTTTTTTACCTTTTATTTTAGATTACCAAGTAGGTTATTCAAACTCATTTCATCTTGAATCAACACCTCACGAGGCTTACTTCCCATGGCTGCGCCTACCACACCAGCCCTCTCCAACTGATCCATCAGACGACCTGCGCGATTGTAACCAATGGCGAACTTACGTTGGATGAGTGAAGTGGAACCACTCTGATTACTGACAATCAGACGGGCAGCATCCTCAAAGAGTGGGTCAAGGTGCGTCAAATCAACATCGGCAGCATCACCACCCATTTCGCTTTCTTCCATCTTAGGCTCTGGCAGCTCGTAAGGTGCACTATAGCCTTGTTGTGAAGCAATGAACTTATTGATATCCACCACTTCTGGCGTATCAACAAAGGCACATTGCACACGAATAGGATCGTTGCCTTGCAGATAGAGCATATCACCACGACCAATAAGTTGGTTGGCACCCATACGGTCGAGAATGGTCTTCGAGTCAATACCCTGGCTCACCTTAAAGGCGATACGTCCTGGGAAGTTGGCCTTGATAGTACCAGTAATGATATTCGTTGTAGGACGCTGGGTGGCAATAATCATGTGGATACCCACGGCACGAGCCTTCTGGGCTATACGGGCGATAGGCAACTCTATCTCTTTACCCGCCGTCATAATCAGATCACCATACTCATCAATAACCACCACGATATAAGGCATATAGCGATGCCCCTTTTCTGGGTTGAGCTTACGCTCCTTGAATTTCTTGTTATAGTCCTTGATGTTTCGCTCACCAGCAGCCATCAGCAATTCATAGCGGGCATCCATCTCTACACAGAGTGAATTAAGCGTACGAACCACCTTGGTGGTATCGGTGATGATTGGACTCTCTGCCTCCTCAGGAAGCGCTGCAAGGAAATGGTTTTCGATGGTCTTATAGACACTAAACTCAACCATCTTAGGATCGACAAGCACAATCTTCATTTCGGCAGGATGCTTCTTGTATAGAAGTGAGGTAAGGATGGCATTCAAGCCGACAGACTTACCTTGACCAGTTGCACCAGCCACAAGGAGGTGGGGGGCTTTAGCCAAATCAAACATAAACACCTCGTTGGTGATGGTCTTACCCATTGCACAGGGCAATTCCATCGTTGTCTCCTGGAATTTCTTGGAGTTGAGGATTGATTCCATCGATACCACACTTGGTTTGGCATTTGGAACCTCAATACCCACGGTGCCCTTTCCTGGAATAGGAGCGATGATACGAATACCAAGAGCTGAGAGCGACAGGGCGATATCATCCTCAAGTGAACGGATCTTAGAGATACGAACACCAGCAGCCAGTGTTATCTCGTAGAGTGTGATAGTAGGACCTACAGTGGCCTTAATGCTGGAGATTTCTACGCCAAAAGTACGCAATACTTCCACAATACGGTTCTTGTTGGCATTCTGCTCAGCCATATCTATATAAGGCTTACCATCGTTATCGTATTTCTTCAACAGGTCGAGCGTAGGATATTTGTAATTCTCAAGATCACGCTTAGGATCATAGGGTTCCAGATCCTCAAGGGCTGGAGCCACAGTAACATTATCGGCTGCAGCTTCACCTTGAGCCACCTCAATTTCCATACCCACCTCGTCGGCTGCTGATGGAGGAACCAGTTTTTCTGGGGCGGCAGACTGTTCTGGCTCCTGCTGATAAGCCTGATCTATCACAACAGCGTTTCCGTCAGGGCGGAACTCCACACTCTGTGGTGCAGGATCGTCGAAGACTAACGTTTCCTCTTCGGTCTCTGACTCGTCAACAATCTGATGCTCATAAGAATCAGCCTTTTCTTCAGGGTCGTTGTTGGTAATCTTAAACTTTACCTTATCAATAAACCTTGTGGGATTTAATATCTTTCGAACAAAGAAGATAGTCTCTGCACTGATATAAGTAAGGAAGGCCAAAGCACTAAGAACAAGAATAGCTGTCAAACCAGGGGCTCCTAACAGATTCTCGATGTATTGACATATATAGGCACCATGATCGCCCCCAGGGTTGAAGCAGGCTTCCGTCAGGAATGGAGCCAAGAACTTAGCCAGAGCAACAGAAGCCCAAATCATAAGAATCATAAGTGACAAGAACCACTTAAGTAAGTTAACCTTGAAAGCACGTATAAGATTAGTTCCTAACAAAAGAATGAATACAGGAATGAGGAAAGCAGGCAAGCCAAAACAACGCTTGATGAAATACCAAGAAGCGTAGGCACCAATGCTACCACAAGTATTACTAAACTCATGATGGGCATTCATCACCTCACCGTCGCGAGGATCTTCTATCAAACTCTGATCTGCAGCTCCGGTTGAAAAATAGGAGATGAAAGCCAATATAAGATAAATGGCTACACATACGAGAATACAACCAAGCACGAAATTCAGTTTCTCGTTGTGTAACATATCCTTGAGTTCCAAAATACTTGTCAGGTTAAAGCCTCTTTTTGACTTAGATTCGTTCTTTTTCTTAGCCATATTCGTCTGATTTCACTTTTTTCGTTGCAAAAGTAGTCGAAAAAACTTAGATTTCATCAAAAAATAACGATTTTTTTGTAATTTTGCACCAAGAAATGAAAAAGTTGATATATAATAAGTTCGATAAGCCTACGATTGCGACCCTAAAAAGAGTTGTATATCATGGTAAGATAGTTGTCATCAATACGCCTGATGAAGCGGAGGCTGCGGTGGACTATCTGTTGTCACAGCCAGTTCTTGGCCTGGATACTGAGACACGTCCGTCATTCACTAAAGGCAGACATTTCAAATGCTCTTTGCTTCAGGTGGCGAGCAAGTCGATCTGTTTCCTGTTCCGCTTGAACCATATTGGCATGTGTCCGGCTGTTATGAGACTATTGGGAGATAAGACAGTTACCAAGGTTGGACTTGCATGGAGGAACGACTTGCTGGCATTGCGGGAATTGGGGGAGTTTGAGCCTGGCACCTTCATAGATCTGCAAGACATGGTGAGAGAGATTGGCATTGAGGATCAAAGCTTGGTGAAGATTTACGCCAATATGTTTGGTGAGCGTATCAGCAAGGCTGACCGATTGTCGAATTGGGAAAGGGATAATCTGAAAGACACCCAGATGATCTACGCAGCTATCGATGCTTGGGCATGTGTACAAATCTATGAAGAAGTGTTAAGACTGAAGGCTACTGGAGATTATGAACTGGTTGTTAGAGAAGAAGATATAAAACAAGAACATGATGAAACAAATATATCTGAAACGCGGTAAGGAAGAGAGTCTGCTGCGTTTTCATCCCTGGGTGTTCTCGGGAGCTATCCAACATGCAGACCAAGGCATTGAAGAGGGTGAAACGGTGCGTGTATTGACCAATAACAGTGATTTTATCGCTACCGGGCACTTTCAGGCAGGCTCAATAGCAGTCAGGGTGCTTACATTCCGTGATGTACCTATCGATGATGAGTTCTGGGCTTCCCGTCTATTATCCGCATTGAAAATGAGACAAGCTATCGGCATAGCTGACAATCCTGATAATAACACGTATCGTCTTGTTCATGGGGAGGGTGATATGCTCCCCGGGCTTGTAATTGATGTCTATGGCAAGACGGCTGTAATGCAGGCTCATAGCATCGGCATGCATGTATGTCGTAAAGCCATTGCAGATCAGCTGGTAAAGGTCATGGGGGGAAGACTGGAGAATATTTATTATAAAAGTGAGACCACGTTGCCATTTATGGATGATATGGAAAATGGTTTCCTCTATGGCGGTTCGGAAGATAACGTGGCAGTAGAGAACGGTTTGAGGTTTTATGTAGACTGGTTACGTGGTCAGAAAACCGGTTTCTTCGTTGATCAGCGCGAAAACCGTTCAATGCTGGAACGTTTTGCAAAAGGCAAGAAGGTGCTGAATATGTTCTGCTATACCGGTGGTTTCTCATTTTATGCTATGCGAGGCGGCGCGGAACTCGTACATTCGGTAGATAGTAGCGCCAAGGCCATAGAACTGACAAACCGTAATGTGGAATTGAATTTTCCAGATGATCAGCGTCATCAGGCTTTCTGTGAGGATGCATTCAAATATCTGGAACAGGCCGGCGATCAATACGATCTGATCATTCTGGATCCACCTGCCTTTGCCAAGCATCGTGGGGCATTACATAATGCCTTGAAAGGATATACTCGCCTGAACAACAAAGCTTTCCAAAAGATCCAACCAGGCGGTATCCTCTTTACATTTAGCTGTTCGCAAGTGGTAACGAAGGATCATTTCCGTAATGCGGTGTTTACAGCTGCTGCACAGGCTGGAAGAAAAGTAAGGATTCTGCATCAGTTGCATCAGCCTGCTGATCATCCTATCAATATATACCACCCAGAAGGTGAATATCTGAAGGGACTTGTTCTTTATGTGGAATAAAATAGTGAAAAAGAAAGTTGCTGATTTCATCGGGAAGAATGGTCTTCTGAGTCACGAGGGGTTACATCTTGTGGCACTGAGCGGTGGAGCCGATAGTGTGGCGCTACTACTGATTCTGAAGGACCTGGGCTATCGGATTGAAGCAGCTCATTGCAATTTCCATTTAAGAGGTGAGGAGAGCAATCAGGATGAAGAATTCGTGAAGAATCTCTGCAGGAAAGAGAATATTCCACTTCACTTAATTCATTTTGAAACAAGAGAATACGCAAATTTACATCAAGTAAGTATTGAAATGGCGGCAAGAGACTTGCGCTATGGTTATTTTCACCAACTTATAAATGATTTAGGTGCTGAAAGTGTATGTGTCGCTCATCATCGCGATGATGCCGTAGAGACATTTATCATGAACTTGATGAGGGGGAGTGGTATTCACGGATTGACTGGTATCCGAGCCTTGCACGACAAGATCGCAAGGCCATTATTATGTGTAAGTCGCCAGGAGATAGAGGATTATCTCCATTCCATCGGACAGCGTTATGTGGTGGATTCCACGAATCTCATAGATGATGTTCTCAGAAACAAAATACGTCTGAACGTGTTACCATTGCTTGAACAGTTGAACCCTCATGTAGCGGTGAATATCGGTAAAAGCGCACAGTTTCTGCAGGAGGCTGAGAAGGTGGTAGATGCTGTAATAACTCAACAGAAGAAAGAGCTTATCAAGTATCATCCTCAGCGGAAGACCGAAACTGTATCCATAACGGATTTAAAACAATTACCATCACCGGAGTTGTTCTTGCATGAATGGTTGGCAGAGAAAGGATTCAACAGTACGCATGTGGAGCAATTAACTGCTCATCTTGAAGGTTCACCTGGAAGAACATTTGAGACTGCAGACTATACGCTACTTATAGATAGAGAGCATTTGGTTTTGGCACCACATGAAATGCCGATGAAACCGCTGAGAATTCCTGAGCCTGGGCGCTATCGTATCAATGAGAATCATTGTATAGACATAAAAGATAGTGATAATGTATTTATTTCAAAATCAAATAATTGCATAACAATAGATAAAGCGAAGGTAAAATACCCGTTAACTATAAGGCTCATTGAAAACGGGGATTCTTTCATACCTTATGGGATGACTGGGAAGAAACTTGTAAGCGATTTTCTGACAGATATTAAATGCTCTCTGCTGGAAAAACGGAATCAGATGGTGATTACGGACAGTGAAGGACAGATTGTCTGGCTTATAGGGAAGCGAATAGACAACAGATTCAGAGTAACAGAACAGACAACCCAAGTACTGCAGATGACTTTGACATACTCTTGAGAATTATACAATAATGTAACATTAAAAAATATAAGCTTATGAAACAAACTATTTTAGTAACCGGTGGTACCGGTTTTATCGGTAGCCACACAACAGTTGAACTACAGGAAGCAGGTTATGAGGTGGTTATCATCGATAACCTCTCGAACTCAAACGAGAATGTGCTTGATGGTATTGAGAAGATTACAGGCATTCGACCTGCATTCGAGAAGGTTGATTGTTGCGATTTCAACGCACTCGAAGGTGTATTCAAGAAGTATCCTAAGATTGAGGGCATCATACATTTTGCTGCCTCTAAAGCTGTTGGAGAAAGCGTTGAGAAGCCTTTGATGTATTATCGTAACAATCTGACGAGTCTGATTAATCTGCTGGAACTGATGCCAAAATACGATGTAAAAGGTATCATTTTCTCATCAAGTTGCACCGTGTATGGCCAGCCCTCAAAAGAGAACCTGCCTGTAACGGAAAACGCACCTATCCAGAAGGCTATGAGTCCCTACGGTAACACCAAGCAGATCAACGAGGAGATTATTCAGGACTATATCCATTCCGGCGCACCCATCAAGAGCATTATCCTGCGCTATTTCAACCCTATCGGTGCACATCCAACCGCACTGATAGGCGAATTACCCAATGGCGTTCCCATGAATCTGATCCCGTTTGTAACACAGACTGCCATAGGTATCCGTAAACAGTTGAAGATTTTCGGACACGACTATAATACGCCAGACAAGACCTGTATCCGCGACTACATCTATGTGGTAGATTTGGCTAAGGCTCATGTAAAAGCTATGGAGCGTGTACTCGATAAGCCTGAGACTGATGCTGTAGAGGTGTTCAATATCGGTACAGGTAAGGGTCTTTCAACCTTAGAGGTTGTACAAGGTTTTGAGAAAGCTACAGGCGTAAAGGTGAACTGGGAGTTCGCTCCACGTCGTGAAGGTGATATCGAACAGGTATGGGGTAATGTAGATAAGGCTAACAAGGTTCTTGGCTGGAAGGCTGAAACACCTACAGAAGAGGTACTGAAGAGTGCCTGGAAGTGGCAAGAGAAACTCCGTAAGGACGGTATTCAATAAAAAAACGGCTCGAAAGAACCGTATTTTGTGTTTGTGTTGTGAATGGACTTCGATGTGAATCGAGGTCCATTTCTTATACGTCACAAAGCAATACAGGTCTTAAATGTGCCTTCGGCATTGAAGTCACTGAGATCTACAGGTGAACGGAACAACCCAAACAAACTACTACCAGAACCTGACATGGCAGCATAAACAGCTCCCATCTCATATAGTCGATCCTTAATGGCTCCAATCTCTGGATGGATAGCAAAGACACTTTTCTCAAAGTCGTTGGTAAGTAAACCACGCCACGTTTCAACAGGCTGTTTCACAATATCACGACAATTGTGTGTTGGATGACACGGTGTAATGAGGGAGAATGCTTCTTTTGTAGAGACAGGAATGGCAGGTCGTACAATGGCAAGATGCCAACCTTTGAGATCAAGATCTACTTTTTGCATCTTTTCGCCAATACCTTCCGCATAGACAGGACAATTGATGATGAAGAAAGCACAGTCTGCCCCTAATTTGGCAGCATAATCAATCATCTGCTGTTCTGTGAGTCCAAGATTGAATTGGCGATTCAGTAAGGTAATCATAAAACCACAATCGCTCGAACCGCCCCCCATACCAGCCTGTGTGGGAATACCTTTATAAAGATGTACATGAATACGCGGCAGAGTGGGGAAGTCCTGCTTCAGAAGATTATAGGCTCTAACCACAAGATTTTTCTGTTCATCACCATCAATATGAAGATTAGTGACTTTAAGATCACAATCAACATCTGATGGAAATTGCAAATCCATCGGAAAAACTTCTAATCCATCATAAATAGGTACAGGATAGAAGACGGTCTCAAGGTTGTGATAACCATCAGGGCGTTTCTCTACGACATTAAGTCCGAGATTAATCTTGCAGATAGGAGCTGTAAACATTAAAAATACGAAATTAGAGATTAAACATTTGAAGTTAAACCATCTTTCTTTGGATGGTGACGCTTTTTCCCCTTAGATTTCTGATTGTTCCGACCATCGCCTTTACTATGCCAGCGACCACGACGACGAGTATCTGAACGTTTCTTTTCGCGCTTGGTGTATTCGGGACTTTCCCCCAATCCATCGGGCAAGGTTACTTTCTCTACCTCTTTACCCAGAAAATGTTCTATCTGCTGAAAACGGTAAATATCAGCCTCACTGACAAAGGTAATGGCAACACCGTCACGATCTGCTCGTGCCGTACGACCTATTCGGTGTACATAATCCTCAGCATCATGGGGAACATCATAGTTGATAACTGTACGGATATCATCAATGTCAATACCACGTGCTACGATATCTGTTGCAACGAGTACATCAGTCTGACCGGCCTTAAAACGATACATCACTTCGTCACGTTCTTGCTGAGACAAATCGCTATGCATCTGGTCACAATTGATTTTCATGGACTTCAGACTGCGATTAATCTCTTTCACACGTTCTTTCTTGCCAGAGAAAATAATTACACGTTTCAAGTCACCCTGTTTGAAGATATGATTAATTATCTTCAGTTTCTGAGGATCGTAGCAGACATAAGCACTCTGCTTGATCTTCTCAGCGGGCTTGGACACTGCAATCTTTACTTCAACAGGATCATGAAGCAACTGAACAGCCAACTCACGGATTTTCTTTGGCATCGTAGCAGAAAACATGATGCGCTGGCAACTCTCTGGCAGTTCCTGCACCAGTTTCATGATATCATCGATAAATCCCATATCGAGCATTCGATCAGCCTCATCGAGAACAAAGAAAGAGCAACGACTGAGATCTAGATTGCCT
>JAEEGJ010032283.1_pt1 | contig 10065 bp, 8 predicted proteins | sample 8958761 | NCBI WGS metagenome assembly JAEEGJ01 (sample SAMN16246546, study PRJNA631951) | gut metagenome | biome: gut microbiome; feature: rumen; material: RS-attached | host: Bos | place: Iran: Karaj | collected 2018-10 | reverse complement strand
CAAAGAAAAGAGGGAAGTTCGTGGTGCGAGGCAGACCATGCGCCTCATCGAGCAATTGGCAGATCGTCAGACTATCACTTTGCTGATAGCATACCCCACCCTCTTCCCGGGCATATCCAAGAAGGGGCAAGACAGTCATCAACAAGAACAGATATCGTTTCATTTCTTTTGCTTGTATTTCTTTTTTAACATAAAATTATAACCTATGTAAGCATTCAGCGAACCAAATATATTGTTGGCCCTGAAGCGCGAGGTGCGATAGTTATTCGTGCGCAGGATAGCACTCGCTCCCACATACCAGCGGGTATTGTTATACACAAGTCCGAACCGCCCCACTACATCAGGATTCACCTTACCGATATCGAAACCCTTCTTCTCATCAGCCATCTCTCCATAGCTCGTCTTATAGGCGATGGCCAGTTGTGCACTCGCGCAAAACAGCCAATTCTTGGCAAACACCCAGTTGTAGGCATAGCCGCCTGAGAGCATGAAGTCGTTATACCTGATGTGGTTAATCATCATACCACTGTCAAGCTCCACCGTCTGTCCTTTTGGCATTCTGCTTTCGAGTGCCTCCTTCAATGCCTCGTCGTCCAGGTCAAGCGTGTTATTCGTATAACCCGCACCCGCCAGCCATGAACCACAGCTAACCTTCTGGCAGGTGGACTGGCTGAAGGCAGCAGGATAGGAGAAGTGCCCATGATTAAAGATGTAATAGGCACTCACGCCAGTGATACCCAATGTCATGCCTGAAAAAGGCATATTCTCAAAGAGGTCACTATTCAGTCCCCCCAGTTTCACATCCCGTATCTTATAGTCACTACCAGACCGTCGATAGAAGATATCTATACCGATCTGTGAAGAGTAGATACTGAGATCAAACTCTTTTCGCAGTCCACCACTTCCAAAGCTCAGGTTCTTGATATCGAACGTGTATCCGAAGAAAAACCAGCGCCAACCAAAGTATGGCCCAATCTTTGTCAGACCGTCAGGAGACAGGCGGATATGCTGATTATCACTACTCAGATCGAAGCTCTCAAAGGTGCGCGTCACCTGCATCATGACAGTAAACTCATAGTGCTGAGGCTCGATATATGTATCCTCTAAGCGGTCGAAACCACGAATGGTCTTGCGGATGATGCCAATTTCGTGATGTTTCTCCAACGTATCGTTACGAAGCGAATCCTGCGCATAGATCATCGTGCATGATAACAGCGCCACTAACCCAAGGACACCTTTCTTCATTCACGCCTTAGAATTTTCCCAAGATCCGATCCATCACCCAGTTGACGGGTGTTGCCGAAACGCTTGTACAAGTGCAGACAGACAACCCTTGCAGATGCTCTATCACATTCTTGATGATCGGATACTGCACATAGGGCGGATTGGGCACCGTGATGCGCTCATCGCCCTCACTGGTCTGCAGACGGATGGGGTTATAGTCGAAGACAGAGAAGCTGACCTGCCCTTCAGTACCGATGATCTCAATACAGTCCTCACGTGCACTCTCATGGGCTACATAACACCACGAGCCGCTGCCAGGCAGACCGTTCTCGAAGCGGAAACAAGCACTCACAGAGTCCTCTGCCTCATAAAGCATACCACGATTGGCACAGATGCCTCTGGCTTCGAGAATGACGCCAAACATATCCTGAAGGAGATCGAGCTGATGAGGTGCCATATCGTAGAAATAGCCACCACCAGCGATTTCTGGCTGCAATCGCCAAGCCAGAGGCGTACCGTTCTTGATTGCCTCGGCATCAGCTGCTCGTAAAGGTTCCGTATAGCGGATCTGGACATTCAGGATTTTACCGATCCTTCCGCTTGTCACGATCTCCTTCACCTTCTGGAAATAAGGCAAATAGCGGCGATAATAAGCCACGAAACAAGGGATACCCGTCTGTTCGGAGATGCGGTTGATACGAGCACAGTCCTCATAACTGGCCGCCAAAGGCTTCTCCACATACACAGGTTTGCCTGCTTTCATGGCCATAATGGCATAGGTGGCATGACTCGAAGGGGGCGTAGCCACATAGATGGCATTCACATCAGGATCATCGATGATCTCCTGAGCATCGGTGTACCACTTACGGATGCCGTGCGTGATAGCATAAGTGCGTGCCCGCTGCTCTGAACGACTCATCACAGCCTCGACACTTGAGCCCTCAACCTCGCTAAAGGCCGGGCCACTCTTTTTCTCTGTCACTTCACCGCAACCAATGAAACCCCACTTTAATTGCTTCATATCGCAAAATTTTGCTGCAAAGATACGAAATAAAATAAAAAAATAGTAACTTTGCACACAAAAATCAATCAGACAATGGAAAAAGACAACGAAAATATCCTTTTAAAGAGCAGGAGTAGTAGGGCTTGCATTCGCGACGGCTATCGTTTCTACTTCTCCCACTTCAAGCGGATTTTCAAAGCCACATGGCTGATAGCCATTGTGTTTGCCGTCTTGTCGGCAGCCGCCTCAGCTATGCCTGTACTCCTTTCGCCCAACCTGATGTTACCTGGAGAGCTGTTAGCAACACTGGCGGTGATACTCCTGCTGATCTTTGCATGGCGGAGACTTCGCAAGCGTCAGTTGCTGGAAGCCACAGAGCGTATCACTTTCAAGAACTGGTTACGACACACAGGCATGGTACTCATCGTCGGCATCGTGTGTTTCTTCACGATATCCATCCTGATCATGCTCACCTCGCTACCGATGATCATCATGATGGCAGCCAACTGGCAGGATCAGATAGGTGTCCTCACAGGCGATCCCAGCGGCATGCCCGACAACGTAAAATGGTTGACGTTAGTGGTATTCCTCATTGCAGGCTTCCTTCAGGCCTACGTGTGGCAATCGATCATTGGCCCCATTTACATGATGCGAGGCGCTATCATCCAGCACGAAAATGAACGACAAAAATTCAATAAGACAGAGGTAAAAGAGACTTATGAAACGAATCTTATTTATAGACCGTGACGGCACCCTCATTGAGGAACCAGCCGATGAACAGATTGACAGTTTCGAGAAACTAAAGTTTGTCGATGGCGTATTCCGTAACCTCAGTTTCATCCGCGAGAAGCTCGATTTTGAGTTTGTCATGGTGAGCAATCAAGACGGATTAGGCACCTCATCTTTTCCTGAGGATACCTTCTGGCCCGTTCACAACTTCATCCTTCAGACTCTCGCTGGAGAAGGTATCACCTTTGATGAGATTCTGATCGATCCGCATTTCCCTGAGGATAATGCACCCACCCGCAAACCGAATATTGGATTGGTAGAGAAGTACATCAACAATCCCGATTACGACATCGCCAACAGCTACGTCATTGGCGACAGAGAAACAGATAGAATCTTTGCTCGAAACATTGGTTGTAAATCACTGATTTTAAACGATAAAGATATTACTTGGAACAAGATTTCAGAAATACTTTTTGCTGGCGAACGCATCGCAGAAGTCAGCCGGAAGACCAAGGAAACGGATATACACATCCAAGTGAATCTCGATGGAACTGGCAAGTGCGACATCCAGACAGGTTTAGGTTTCTTCGACCACATGCTGGAGCAGATCGGCAAGCATGGCATGATGGATCTCACCATCCACACGAAAGGCGACCTTGAGGTGGACGAGCACCACACAATAGAAGATACTGCCATCGCCTTGGGCGAATGTATCCTCCAGGCATTAGGCAACAAGCGAGGCATTGAACGTTATGGTTATTGTCTGCCTATGGACGACTGTCTCTGTTCTGTGGCATTAGACTTCGGAGGGCGCCCCTGGTTGGTATGGGATGCCGAGTTCAAGCGTGAGAAGATTGGTGAGATGCCGACTGAAATGTTCTTACACTTCTTCAAGAGCCTCAGCGATGCTGCGAAGATGAATCTGAACATCAAGGCCGAAGGCCAGAACGAGCATCATAAGATTGAAGGCATCTTCAAAGCTCTTGCCCGAGCCCTGAAGATGGCAGTCCGCCGCGACATCTATCACTACGAACTACCTTCAACCAAAGGTATGTTATAAAAACAATGGTGAGTCTGTTTGGCTCACCATTGTTTTTATTGATAGTATGATTTATACCACTCTGCAAACTTCCTAAGTCCTTCTCTCAACGTGATCTTAGGCGTAAACCCATAGTCACGTTCAAGGGCGGCAGCATCGGCATAGGTTGTGGGCACATCACCAGGTTGCATCGGTACCAGTTGCTTGTGCGCCTCAAAGTCAAAGTCCTCAGGCAAAACACCTGCACGTACCAACTCCTCCTGCAGGATGTTCACAAAGTCCAACAAGTTCTCTGGCTGACCACCACCGATATTATAGACGGCATAGGGAGGAACTGGCAGACCATCCTCCCCCTTCTTGCGCTCAGGTGCTCCTTGCATCACTCGCACAACACCTTCTACAATATCGTCTACATATGTAAAATCTCGGCGGCAGTTGCCATAGTTGAAGATCTGAATGGTGTCACCCTTCAGCAACTTGTTCGTAAACCCAAAATATGCCATGTCAGGACGTCCGGCAGGACCATAGACGGTAAAGAAACGCAATCCTGTCGATGGGATATCATACAGTTTCGAATAGCAATGTGCCATCAGTTCGTTGCTTTTCTTGGTGGCAGCATACAAACTCACAGGATTATCAACTCTATCATCCGTCGAGAACGGCACTTTCTTATTGCCGCCATACACACTAGAAGATGAGGCATAGACCAAGTGCTCAACAGGATGATGGCGACAGGCTTCGAGGATATTGTAGAAGCCAATCATATTCGACTGGATATAAGCATCGGGGTTCGTAATCGAATAACGTACGCCTGCCTGAGCAGCGAGGTTAACCACCACCTGAGGCTTGTACGTCTCGAACAATCCGTCAATCGTCGCTTTATCAGCGATATCGCCTTTTACAAACTTCCAGACAGTACCTTCAGGTACACAGTTATCCAGTTCCTGCAGTCGATATTCTTTCAGCGTAGGGTCATAATAATCATTCATATTATCAATCCCCACGATGGTCATACCTTTATAGTCCTTAAACAGGCGCTTCACCAGGTTGCTACCAATAAAACCTGCGGCACCAGTCACCAATGTCGTCTTATTATTCAAATCAATCTTTTCCATATTTCTCTACGGCTTCATAATACGTATCCAAACTTCCGATATCAAATCTTCCTGCACTCATCGGCCAGGCATGCATGGTGGTATGCTCCACCATATAATGGGCCAAGTTACCCGGCGCATCCCTGCCACAACCATTCTCAACCGAATGACGCACCAAATCCAAATCCTTCTTCAGATAGATATAGAACGGTGGCACAGCCCAATGACTCTTCGGCACCTGCGGTTTCTCCTCCATACCCAGCACCTTGTTATTGGCATCCAATTCCACCACACCTGTGCGCTGTAACTTTTCAATACTCGGCTGCTCATGACACATAATACAACTCGTCCCCTTCGCTTTCGCAAAATCAACAAACTCCTGGAACGAGAAGAACAGCAGATTATCCGCTGCCACCACCAGCATATCATCATCTATCTGCAACTTCTCCATCGCAAACAGCAGATCGCACACGGCGCCTAAGCGAGTCTCATTCGTCTCCGTCCCGTCATCCACAATCCGAATCGGCAACCTATCACTGGGGCCTGGCCCCAGTGATAGGTTTTTCACCCATTCCTCAAAGATTGGTGCGAATTTATGATTCGTCACAATGATATGTTCATCAATGTCAGGGATGGTATCAATATCATCGAGCATTCTACCAAGAATGGTATTATTTCCTATCTTCAGCAACGGTTTCGGGAAGTTCTTTGTCAACTCCCCCAGCCTCGTCGCATAGCCTGCTGCAATCACAATATTCTTCATACAAACCTTGCTCCATCATCACTTTTACAGAAATACACCTTAAACGAGTTCTTGTATTGTGGGAACTGTTCCAGGTATTTCTCCGTAATATTCTTCTCAATCATTTCTTTCTTCGCAGGATCCACCAGCGCGATACAGGCTCCTTTGAACCCTGCACCAGAGAACCTGCCACCATAGATTCCATCAGTCGTCAGCATCGCCTGATAAATCGCAATCAACTCAGGACTACCACACTCATAGTTATGAATCGAGCTCTCACACGATGCTTTCGACAGACTGCCAAACCACTCCAGGTTACCAGTCTCCCAAGCCGTAATTCCCTCTCTCACGCGCTTATGCTCAGAGAAGAAATGCTCCGCCCTACGGGCAAACCTCGGCGGCATCTCATCCCGATGCCGTTTAAACATCGACTCAGAGACATCCCTCAGGAACGTTTTATTCTGCTCTTTGAGTGGAATGTTCTCATAAGCCTGCACTAACCAGGTAGCCGTCTTACACTCAGCCACACGCAGGTTGTAGTCACTACTCACCAGACTACGGGTCAGTCCACTGAAGAAAATGCCCAGTTCAAAGTCCGCCATAGCAGAGCTCTTGGGAATCAAGCGATACTCGTTCGATTCACAGTCCAGCATCAGCAGATGGTCTTTCTTACCCAATGCAATACAAGCCTGATCCAGCAGACCGTTGTTCAGTCCGATATACTCCCGCTCCGCTTCACTAGCAATCTTCATCACTTCAAACGGCTCCAGCATAATATGATTGGCCTTCGCAAACGCCATCACATACGCAATCAGCACCGCAGCCGATGAACTCAGTCCACCCACAGGTATCGAGCCCTGTAAAACGCCCGTAATACCATGTTTCAGTTCAAATCGCTTCTTCAGCGCATACTTGGCTCCTCGGGCATAATCGCCCCAATGTCCTTCTTTCACTTGGGTGGGTGCATCTATCTCAAAATCCACTACCCCTTCAAAGGTTTTACTCTCAAGGTGCACAGTTGAATTGGTAGAGGGAGAAAACCAGAGATCTACTCCTTTGTCAATCGCGAAACCCGTCACCAGTCCATGCTGGTGATCCACATGCGCCCCCAACGGACATACCCTATAGGGGCTGAAAATATGATACTGATAATCCATAACTAAACTATTTAATCTCCAAATCCAATATCAACCAGGCCTGCGGATGGTTAGCAGAATCGCCTCTTCGTGTGCTTGGGCAAACTGCTCCGCATTTTCCACAACACAGGCGAGATACCCCCCACCACCAGCACCAGGCATCTTATAGGCTAAGACCTTGTCCTTGAATGCATCGATGTAAGAAGGCACACAACCTTGCACCATGGCTGGGAACATCGCCACCTGAGCCTCGAAAGAAGCCTGATAAGCTGCAGCAAAGTCAACCAAATCACGAGCCATGATGGCGTTCCAACAGTCATCAGCAGCTTTGGCCAATGCTTTGACCTTAGGTTCCGTGATGTCCTTATCCGCCACCACAGAGTATCCATGTCTGCGTGGTTCCATAGGAATCATCACAAGATGCTGTTCCAACCAGCTCAACACTTGCTCATCGTAACAGGTTTCAATCTTTTCAGGCCAAAAACGATTGTTGTAGTAATGCCTACAAAGACCAGGGATGCATATGCCAATACTATCCTGTGCTCCACTGATGATCCCATCGCTACGCTCAGGGTCATTCTCAAAACAGAATACCAGCTTCGCCAGGATCTCAGGATCCATGTTAGGCAACTGATAGGGCCAGATCTTCTTAATCATATTACGAGTGGAAGTGGATAGACCACAACGTTCCCTAACCTCAAACGTAGGCTCCAGACTGATGGTAATCGCCCATCCTGGCGCATACTGGCTCACGTAAGGTTGATCAATCCAGGTGCCTGCCAGATCCAGTCTGGTAGGAATCTGCGACGGTGTTTTCTTCAAATCAGTACTGCTCCGAGCCGTCAAACCCTCTTGTGGCACTCGCTGGAGCACAATATACTGCATGCCTCTTTCCTCGCAGATCCTCCGTTTATCATCATTACCCCCATCTTCATTCACCACCAGGATATCAGGTTTGACAATATCCAGCGTTGGCAGGAAGTCCAGAATACCGTCACCGGCATTGATAAACGCATCTTTCACATACCGGATAGCCTTCACCATGAACAGTCGTTCCTGTTCTGAATAGATGGTCTTATGGTGCTTGTACCCTTCAATCGTCTTGTCGCTACCGATACCCACGTACAGGTCCCCATATTGTGCAGCCTGTCTGAAGAACTCCACATGTCCGCTGTGAAGCAAATCATAGCACCCAGAGACAAACACCTTAGCTCTTTGCTGTGTCTGTGGCACCTTCAACCCTTCATTCTGTTGCGATTCCATGTTCATTCTGCCGCAAAGATACGACAAAATTCCAAATAGACCAAAGAATTACTCATAAAAAATGCATTATTTTATAACTCGTAAACCTTAGCCGCACCTTAGCGCTACCTTAGCGTTACCATAGCGCTACCATAGCGCTACACAGTCTCTCACTTATTGCATCGTTTACCAGTTTACTCACAATTCATCTGTAATAAGCAATAAAACTCAAATATAATTTGGTTTTTTCCTATTTTATTCGTAACTTTGCAGCCCAATTACATTAAATAAGGTATAGAAAAGAGATGATTACAGTTACAAACTTGCAGATACAGTTTGGCAAGAAAGTCCTCTACAAGGACGTAAACCTGAAGTTTACAAGTGGCAATATCTATGGCATCATCGGCGCTAACGGGGCTGGCAAATCAACCCTCCTCCGTGCGATCAGCGGAGAGCTGGAGCCCAACAAGGGAACCGTAGAGATGCAGCCAGGCGAGCGCCTGAGTGTGCTCGAGCAGGACCACTTCAAATACGACGAATTCACCGTGATGGACACCGTGCTGATGGGTCACAAGCCCATGTGGGATAACATGAAAGAGCGCGAAGCCCTCTATAGCAAGCCCGAAATGACTGAGGAGGACGGCAACCGAGCCGCAGAACTTGAGATGGCTTTTGCCGAGATGAACGGTTACGAGGCAGAGAGCGAAGCCGCCCAACTGTTGCAGAACCTCGGCGTGCAGGAAGCACAGCACTATAAGCAGATGTCGGATATCTCGAACAACGAGAAAGTGCGTGTGATGCTGGCTAAGGCCCTCTTCGGACACCCTGACAACCTGTTACTCGACGAGCCCACCAACGACCTCGACCTCGATACCGTACAGTGGTTGGAGGAATATCTATCGAATCTGGAACAGTGTGTGCTCGTGGTGAGTCACGACCGCCACTTCCTCGATGCCGTTTCTACACAGACCGTCGATATCGACTTCGGCAAGGTGACACTCTTCAGCGGTAACTACTCTTTCTGGTACGAGAGCTCGCAGCTTGCTTTGCGTCAGGCGCAGAACCAGAAGATGAAGGCCGAGGAAAAGAAGAAGCAGCTGGAGGAGTTCATCAGGAGATTCTCTGCCAACGTGGCAAAGTCGAAGCAGACTACCTCACGTAAGAAGATGCTGGAGAAACTGAATGTAGAGGAGATTACACCTTCTACCCGTAAGTACCCAGGCATCATCTTCTCGATGGAGCGCGAACCTGGCACACAGATTCTTGAAGTGGAGGGCTTGAAGGCTGTTGATCCGGACGGAACAGTACTCTTTGACAACGTAAACTTCACCATCGAGAAAGGCCAGAAGACCGTCTTCCTCTCGCACAATCCCAAGGCGATGACAGCTCTCTTTGAAATCATCAATGGCAACCGTGAGGCCGACGCAGGCACCTTCAAATGGGGAGTGACCATCACAACGGCCTATCTCCCACTCGACAATACGGAGTTCTTCCAGAGCGAGATGAACCTTGTGGACTGGCTCTCGCAGTGGGGACCTGGTAATGAGGTGACAATGAAGTCGTTCCTCGGCCGTATGCTCTTCAAGGAAGAGGATGTGCTGAAACACGTAAACGTACTCTCCGGAGGTGAGAAGATGCGATGTATGATTGCACGTATGCAGTTGAAGAACGCCAACTGCCTGATTCTCGATACGCCCACGAACCATCTGGACCTCGAGAGCATCCAGGCTTTCAACAACAACCTCATCCAGTTTAAGGGCAATATCCTCTTCGCCTCTCACGACCACGAGTTCATCAACACCGTGGCAGACCGTATCATCGAACTGACGCCGAAGGGCACCATCGACAAACTGATG
>JAEEGJ010032279.1_pt1 | contig 10066 bp, 7 predicted proteins | sample 8958761 | NCBI WGS metagenome assembly JAEEGJ01 (sample SAMN16246546, study PRJNA631951) | gut metagenome | biome: gut microbiome; feature: rumen; material: RS-attached | host: Bos | place: Iran: Karaj | collected 2018-10 | reverse complement strand
TCTGTGGGGGCTTTGGCATTCGGGTATCTTCTGATGAATATCTTTTCCACTTCGTCCAACCTGACGGGTGATGTATGCAGTACCCTGTTCGGTTCCACGTCAATCCTGACGCTTACAAGCGAAGAGGTATGGCTGTGTGTGGTTCTTTCTGTAGCAGTAGTCGTGATTTTCATCATGTTTTATAACAAGATATTTGCAGTTACTTTTGATGAGGACTTCTCAAGGGCAGTTGGAACAAAGACAGATTCCTACAACCTGCTTATCGCAGTTGTGATCGCAGTCATCATTGTTCTGGCGATGAACCTGGTGGGATCGCTCCTTATATCAGCTCTTGTGATATTCCCGGCTCTATCTGCAATGAGGCTTTTTAACAGTTTCAGGATGGTTACGATCTTCGCGGCAATTCTGTCGGTAATATGCGCATTTTCAGGGATGATGATATCAATTCTTGCCGGGACGCCGGTGGGATCCACAATCGTTGCAGCAGACGTTACGGCCTTTGGCATATGCTATGTTGCAGGAATGATTTCAGGGGGGAGCAGGGCATGAGAAAAAGTGCAGGTTATTTGGTTTTTGTGATGTGTCTTATTTTTATGGCAACGGGCTGCGGTAATACTATGGATGGCAGTGCGAGAAACGACGCAACTTCCGGGAGCGTTGAAGATGTTCTTTTCCAGAAGATATCAGAGGAAGATAACATACAAGGTGCGGAGGCAGAAATAAGTGAAGATCAGACAGAAAGCAGTCAGGAATCTCTGATCGGATCACCGGATATTACGTATGAAGAAGTACCGGCAGATGACGGCAAAGACATGATCATGGATGAAAAAACAATGGATGAGGATGGCTATAAAGAAAATGCGGATCCCGGAGTTGATGTGGATCTTACAGTCCTATCAAGTACGATGGTATATTCAGAAGTTTATAACATGATGGTTTCTCCGGATGATTATATAGGAAAGACTGTGAAAATGGAGGGGCAGTTTGTTCCATACTACGACGAAAGTACAGGAAACTACTACTTTGCCTGCTTTATTTCAGATGCCACGGCGTGTTGTTCCCAAGGGATTGAATTTATACTCACAGATGATTATTCATATCCTGAAGATTATCCCCAGGAGGGAGAATCAATCTGCGTAGTCGGTACTTTTGATACGTATATGGAGGGGGAAAACATGTACTGTACGCTGAGAAATGCTGTATTGGCATAAGGATATCGTCAGGTATTTCTGAAAAAAGGCAAAACAGAAAAATATACTTGAGTTAAAGTTAACTTCAGGTTGTATGATATATGGTAAAGGACAATTAAAGTACGTGCAAATGGATTGGCAATTCTGATAAAATAGTGGAAATCTGAGCATTGTTGATTTAAGGTGACAGCTGGATTAAAATATGAGACTTGGAAATACCTCAGATATCTGAAGAAAGAGCAAAGGAATAAGGAGGACACAAAAGGTGAATGAAAAGGAGAGGGCAAGCTTCGGCTCCAGAATAGGATTCATACTGGTAAGTGCCGGATGCGCCATAGGAATTGGAAACGTATGGAAATTTCCATATGTAACGGGTGCAAACGGAGGAGCAGTATTTGTATTATTTTATCTGCTTTTTCTTGTTTTGATGGGGATTCCTGTTATGACTATGGAGCTGGCTATTGGAAGAGCAAGCGGAATGACTGTACACAGGGCTTATAAAAAGCTTGAGAAGCCCGGGAGTAAATGGCACATACATGGTTATCTGTGCATGTTGGGATGCTATTTGCTTATGATGTATTACACAACGGTGTCAGGATGGATGGTCGACTATTTCTTTAAATTTGCATCCGGCCAGTTTAAGGGGGTAGAGACAGAGGCTGTTGGTGATATGTTTGGCAACATGCTCTCTGACCCCATGGAGATGGGAATCTTCATGGTCATTACTGTCATATTTGGATTTGGGGTGTTGAGCCTTGGTGTTGTGGAGGGACTGGAGCGTGTCAATAAGATAATGATGACAGGCCTTCTTGCACTGATAATAGTTCTGGCAGTTCACTCATTAACTTTGGAAGGGGCTAAAGAGGGCGTAAGCTTTTATCTTCTTCCCAGCTGGAAAAGAGCTACGGAAGTGGGAATAGGTAAAGTAATCAGTGCTGCCATGAGCCAGGCATTTTTCACGCTGAGCCTTGGTATTGCATCTCTTGAAATTTTTGGAAGCTATATGTCCAAAGATCACGCACTGACAGGAGAAGCCGTCAGGATATGCGCACTGGATACATTTGTTGCTATCATTTCAGGACTGATTATATTCCCCGCATGTTTTTCCTACAATGTTGAGCCAGGACAGGGACCTGCGCTGATCTTCATAACTCTTCCAAAGGTATTCCTGAACATGAGCTATGGCAGGATCTGGGGAACACTGTTTTTTATATTCATGACATTTGCCAGCTTTTCTACGGTTACAGCCGTGTTTGAAAACCTTGTGGCTTTTCTTTGTGACAACTTTGGATGGAGCAGAGGAAAATCCATTATTGTAAACTGCCTGATAATTCTTGTAGCAAGCATTCCCTGCGTTCTTGGATACAATATGTGGAGCGATGTCCATCTCATTGGCGGGCGCGACGTACTTGATTCGGAAGATTTTATTGTCAGCAATATCCTCTTACCGGGGGGATCGCTTGTATTCCTGTTGTTCTGTACAACGAAGTTCGGATGGGGATTTGATAAGTACCTGGAGGAAACCAACACCGGATCAGGCCTTAAGATGCCGGTGGCCTTCAAAGGCTTTTTCAAATACATACTTCCTATACTCATACTTTTCATACTGATACAGGGGCTTCTGCCATAAAACTTCAGGTAAACAAAAAATGATAGCACCAAATCCAAAGCATAAGAAGTACGTCCGATAAATAACTGATATGATTAGTATATGTTTCTATAAACTGCTGAAGAGAGCCTGTTATCCGGCAATAGCCTGTATCTGTTCTCAGTCACTTGCCGGCATAAGGCATCATCAGCATCAGAAAGGAGATTTTTTATGGCAATTGACCTTGGCAGCATGCCAAAACTTGGCTTTGGATTAATGAGACTTCCGGAGAATGACGGAGTCATCGACCACGAACAGGTTTGCAGAATGGTTGATAAATACCTGGAGGCAGGACTGAATTACTTTGATACAGCCTATGTATATCACGGCGGCAAATCAGAAGTAGCAGCCAGGGAAGCTCTTGTAAAGCGCCACGACAGGGACAGTTTCATGCTGGCGACCAAGCTTCCTGCGTGGGAGATAAAGAAGGAGTCCGATGTTGACAGGCTTTTCAATGAGCAGCTGGAGAGAGCAGGTGTTGACTACTTTGACTTCTATTTGCTGCATTCCATCGAGGATGGCAGTAACTATGACACCTATGTGAAATATGACTGCTTTACCTGGGGCATGAAGAAAAAAGAAGAGGGTAAGATAAAGCACTTTGGTTTCTCTTTCCACGGAAGCCCTGAACTTCTTGAGGAGATACTGGATAAGCACCCCGAGGTGGAGTTCGTACAGATCCAGCTCAACTACCTGGACAGGACCAATCCCGTAGTCAGGTCACAAAGGCTCTATGAGATCCTCCGTGACAGAAATATTCCCATCATAGTAATGGAGCCTGTAAGGGGCGGAATGCTGGCCGGCATGGCACCGGAGATAGAGGAGAAGTTCAAGACAAGGCAGCCCGGTAAGTCAGTGGCATCCTGGGCACTTCGTTTTGTCGGATCACTTCCGGGAGTTATGACGATCCTTTCGGGCATGTCAAATGAAGCTCAGATGGAGGATAACCTTAAGACATTCAAGAACTTCGAGCCTTTGGCTGACGACGAGCTTGCCATAATAGATGAGGTGACAAAAGAGATCCTCTCCATTCCGCAGATCGGCTGCACAGCCTGCAAGTACTGCTGCGATGGATGCCCTCAGAAGATCAGCATCCCGGATGTGTTCAGGACGATCAACACCCTTCGCCGCTATCCAGATGACTGGAGGTCCAAGAATTTCTATTCCGGACTCATCTCCAGGAGCGGAAAGGCTTCAGACTGCATTGCCTGTGGACAGTGCGAGAGTGTATGTCCTCAGCATCTGCCAATCATTGAGCTGATGAGAGAAGCTGCCGACATACTGGACAAATGAACACCGCGGCGGGAGAGGAAGAGAAAACCAAGCCCTGCGACGAAGTCGCCTTCAAATGGCTTGGTTGACTTCTGAATCATGTTCTCACGAAAACTGCAGCAGGTGCGGGTTTCTGAAATATCATCAAAGAAGTCATGATTCCATGAATGAAATGGAGTTACAAAAATGGGGCTGTCGCACTAAAGCGACAGCCCCTTCTCTGTGAGAAGGTCACAGCCAAAAGAACAGTCCTCTTGACTGGACCAATGAGGATCATATCATTGTGTGGCAGCTTTTTTTCTACTTTTTGTTATTTTATTCGAGTAAAACGAGCATGGCACACCGGAAGGGGGCTCAGAATCGAGGTTTTTTAATATAAGTTTTATCAAATCAGGTGCAGAATTAAAGTATAATATCTGTACATAATGTATATTCATGCGAAGATACCTGTCTATGTATGAATTACCTGAACCTTTGGACAAGCTAAAATAGAGAGGAGAATGCTTATTGGCAGGTATACTATGGCCCAAGCGGGGACCGGATAGAGCAGACGCTTAGTTTTACTGAGTCTGAAGATGGCGAGATAAGAATGAATTTTCACAGGGAAGTATATGATCATAGAACCGGCAAATTGGATTTTTCTTTAACCGGCGAATACTTCAAAGTTAGCGATTCTTACGATTATTTTGACTGATAATACATACTTTATGTTGGTTGGTTTTGATACCATAGAAGCGTGAATATACCTAAAAAGGTTACGTTGTAGTAATAAAAGGAGGGACAAATATGGTTCAATTCGAAAAATACAGCGTGGATGTTGATAAAAATCTTGACCTTATAAAGGCGGATAATACTTTTTATGAGCATGTGGGAAACTGGAAAATTGCAAACTTGGATCAGATAATTCCCCCTCAGGATCTGATGCAGCTTAAAAACGCAATATTTGCAATTGATCCGGGTATGCCGGGCCTCACCTGCTTCAGGATAAGAACCTCAAAGGGAACTCTTGACTGGATTGCTGCCAATATGTGGAAAAAGGGAGAATACGGAGAATTGATCTCAATGGAGCTCTCTGACATCCAGACGCTAAAGACCGATGTCAACTCAAGGCAGTTTGATGAGATGACAGGTGTTCTGAACAAGCAGACTATCAGAGATCTGGCGCACGAGCTCACTGTTTCCAAAACCGATACGCCCTTCTATATCTGCTTGCTGGATATCGACTACTTCAAGAGTGTTAACGACACTTTTGGTCATGCCTGCGGCGATGATGTGATAATTGACGTTGCCCATATTATAAAGGGCTGCGTCGGCGACTATGGAAAGGTGGGAAGAATTGGCGGCGATGAGTTCATGCTGGTTCTTGACAAGGTAAGCCAGAAGCCCCATCTTCGAGAGATGCTTTCATCTATCAGGGAGACTGTGGAAAACAAATACCGCAGGTTTAAGGATGCAATCGATATTACGGTTTCAATAGGCGCCGCCCTTTACCCAACATATGCTGTTGACTTTGATAATTTGTTTGAATTGACAGACAAAATGCTTTATCTGGCCAAATCGAAGGGACGTAACAGGTACATCGTGTACACGCCTGAGATTCATGGAGATATGAACGGTATTGTGAAGGTCGAAAACGTCACAGCAGTTGATTCAGGAGATGATCAGGATAAGCTTCGGCTTATGCTTGAGATGTTCGAGGACTTCCTTGTGAATGCCACTTCAAAGGTGCGTGATACCATGGAACTTATATTAAGGGCCTATGACCTGGATGAAGTTGTGATTTTTACAGATGACCTTGAAAAGAGCAGCTTTTGCGTAAAGAGAGTTAGCAAAGGCGCAGGAGCATACGATATTGTGGATGACACCATGTCCATGCCCTTCCTTGCGACTGAGTCTTTCCAAAAGCGCATCAATGTAAACAATGTGGCATTTATAAACGTATTCGATCTAAGCAAAGATTCAGGAGCTGAAATCAAGGAGTACATGGAACATCAGGGCTATCATCACCTGCTGGTATACCAGTTTAATAAAAACGGGAATACGTGCTATGTAGTATTTATCAGCGCAAGGGAAAATTCAAGAAGACAGTCCATGGTTGAATCCAATGACCTGATTTACTTCGCGAGGATGTTTGAACTGAGAAAGGATTAAGATCATCGCTGAGACAGTGGGGACGGTTCTGTCACGGTGAGACAATGGGGACGGTTCTTTCTGTCATAGTGAGACAATGGGGCAGTCGCACTAAAGCGACAGCCCCATTATTTTTATTTTTTATGCATGAGCCTTTGTATGAAAAAATCTTTTCTGAGTTTTTACATGTTTCAAAGTAAAGTTGGTGTACAGCCTCATCCACGCTGTAGATCCGCTCAGTATCCACACAATACCATTTGCCAGCCATATACCAATGGCACCCATTCCCATATACTGGGTGATAAGAAGCGGTATCGTAAATCTTCCAACAATCTCAACAACACCATTGAACAGTGCAAAGAATGCATCTCCGGTTCCGGTAAGTACACCTCTTACAACATAGATCATTCCAAGTGCAAGATAGAAGAGACTGGTAACCTTAAGTCCGTTTGCACCAAGAGCAATGATCTCAGGATCGGATACGAACAGTGATGTTATTGCTCCGCCAAAGAGCTGCATTCCGACAACCATGATGATCGTTATGCATGCCATAATGGACAGACCCTTTTTGTAGCCCTCATTTACACGATCGATCTTCTGGGCACCATAGTTCTGACCGCAGAAGGTTGCGATGGAAGCACTAAGTGTCGTGTAGGGCTGGTGGATCAGCTGCTCGATCCTGTTTGTGGCAGTGAAGGCAGCAACAACAACGGTTCCGTAGTTATTGACGATCCTCTGAACAGCCATACTGGAAATGGCTATCAGTGCAAACTGCAGGGACATCGGAACACCCAGGCGGATTATTTTGGAAGCAAGATCAGGGACAAATCTGATATCGCTCCTCTCAAGTCTGAAGTAAGGATTGATCCTGTATGCATATGCCATGCAGGTACCTGCAGCTATGAACTGCGAGATGACAGTTGCAATGGCAGCTCCGTTTATTCCCATGTTAAAGACATAAACCAGCAGAAGATCCAGGAATACATTGATAACAGCAGAAAGGATAAGGAAATATAGCGGCGTCTTGGAATCGCCAAGAGCTCTCAGCATTGCTGTTACATAATTATACAGTGAAACAAAAACAAGTCCGATGCACATGAACCTGATATAGGAAGCTGCATCTGAAAGGATCACTTCCGGTGTGTTCAAAAGGCGAAGGAAGCTCTCTGAAGTTATGTATCCTATTATTCCGAATATCAACGGTACAATGAGCATTATGATCCCGGTATTTACTATGCTGCTCTTAACATATTTGTCATCATGTGCGCCGTAGTACTGGGATACGATGATACCGCCTCCGCTGGCTATTCCGTTACACAGAGCAAAGAACAGAAAAGTGACGGATCCTGTGGCTCCGACAGCCGCCAGAGCATCAGCTCCGACGAAGCGCCCGACTATCACGGAATCAGCGATATTATAGATCTGCTGGAAAATGTTTCCGATAAGAGCAGGAAGTGCAAAAAGTAATATGTGCCTGACGGGATTGCCAACCGTCATATCTGTTGTATAATTTTTCATATATCCTATATTATCTCCATCTTTCTTTTTAATAAGCATCGTTAAATATATTCCTTTTTTGAAGGATAAACTTCTTAGGATTCGACTTTTGTTTTATCAAATTTTGTCAATCAGGGCCTTGCTGAAAGCGCCGCTAAGACAGACCGGAATACAATTTCACTGAAGGGAAAAACAATTAATGGATTACAGCAGATACGAGATCTACGATTTTGACAACAGAAGCGCCTTCAATATGTCCACGGGACATACGGAGAGATCATATAAGATGCACTGGCACTCCTATGGGGAGATAATCCTGGTGGGGCCTGGCAGTACAAATGTATATCGGGTCAATCAGAGCGACTACAACCTGGTGGAAGATGATTTCGTGCTGGCTTGGCCAATGGAGATGCATGCCATCGTAGACGCTGACAGAAGAGATTCTGTGGTGATCCAGTTCAGCAACGCCTTTGTGAATTCTCTTTTTGACCTTCAGAGGATAATGCATTTTTACAGAAACCTTCACGTGATCTGTGTCAATAAACACCCGGAGCTTGTAAGAGAGTTAAAAGAGATTGTCGACAGGATGAAAGAGATATTCTTTTCCGGCCAGGGCAACAGGGAGCTTATGTGCTGCATGCTGCTGATGGAATTCATGAAGGTTTTGGATGACCACAGAGATGAATTTCTGCCTGAGCTGAGTAAAGATGCAAACAACCCCTACGAAGATGATGTCATGCGCAGGATGATGAGGGTAACAGATTACATCAAACATAATCTTACGGCAGACGATCTCTCACAGGGGGCCATGGCAAAGATGGCCGGCATCAGCAGGGATTATTTCTCCAGAATATTTAAAAATGTCACCGGAATGAACTACAGCAAATGGCTCAACATGATAAGGCTTGAAAAAGCTACCGAGCTTCTTTCTCAAAAAGACATGACGCTGACGGAAGTGGCAATGCTCTCAGGATTTCAGAGCATCCCAAGCTTCAACCGCGTCTTTCACGAGGACAAGGGTATGTCGCCGGGAGAGTACAGAACACTGTTTGTCGATAAATGATATCCGGGTGGTATCTGTAAAATGATGATCAAAAGTGCATATCATATAACTGTTATACTGGACGCACTGGCAGTCCTGATGCTGATCGCTGTTTACTTTATAAGCAGAGATAATATGGATAAAGACAGTACGGGGACAAAAATCTATCTGATGATGGGGCTAAACCTTTTTGTCGGATCCATTTCTGACATAATTACTACTGTTTTGCCTGTCTATTCGGATAACGGGGGCCGTTTATCATAAAAATTAACAGAATCTTAATATCATGGCAAAAGAAATAACATGCCCTTAATACATGATGTGAAATAATAGGGGTATGAAAAAGAAAAAAGAGCTGTGGAAACTATCCACATTTCAGATAATAAGATATTCATTTGCCATTGCCATACTGGCGGGAGCTCTGCTTCTCTGCCTGCCCTTTTCCACAAGGGACGGCAGGGGGGCAGATTTTTTTGACGCGCTGTTTACGTCCACCTCAGCAGTCTGCGTGACAGGTCTTGTGGTAAAAGACACATGGCAGCACTGGTCACTGTTTGGAAGAATAATCATCATTTCGCTGATTCAGGTGGGAGGACTTGGAATTATCACAGTGACTTTGCTGATCTTTATTATTTCCGGGAAAAAGATCTCGCTGGGGCAGCGCCTTGTCATGAAAGATGCGATTTCTGCAGATAAGGTCGGAGGGATTCTCAGGCTGACTTCCTTTATATTTCTTTTCACATTTACTGCAGAGCTTACAGGTGCGCTGCTGCTTAGCCCGGTCTTCGTTCGCAGATACGGAGCGGTGAAGGGAATGGGATATTCTCTTTTTCATTCGATTTCAGCCTTCTGCAATGCGGGATTTGACCTGGAAGGGGAGTACGGAGCATTTTCCTCTCTGTGCCCATACCATGATGATCCTCTGATAAATATAGTGATCATGTGCCTTATCGTATCCGGTGGACTTGGTTTTCTGACCTGGAAAGATATTCTTGATAAGAAGTGGAATATCCATAAATATTCTCTTCAGAGCAAGGGAATATTGATAATGACAATGATCCTTATATTGGTCCCGGCATTGTATTTTTATTTTACTGAGTTTTACGATCTTGAGCCGGCCGACAGGTTTTTTGCATCGGTTTTTCAGTCAGTGACCACAAGAACAGCCGGGTTCAATACCCAGGATCTGTCCAAACTCACCGACAACGGCAAGATCGTCATGATAGTGCTCATGCTTATGGGTGGGGCGCCTGGGTCTACGGCAGGAGGAATGAAGGTGACCACAAT
>JAEEGJ010032268.1_pt1 | contig 10067 bp, 1 predicted proteins | sample 8958761 | NCBI WGS metagenome assembly JAEEGJ01 (sample SAMN16246546, study PRJNA631951) | gut metagenome | biome: gut microbiome; feature: rumen; material: RS-attached | host: Bos | place: Iran: Karaj | collected 2018-10 | reverse complement strand
CATACAATGAGGCCTTCGGCATCGAGACTACATTATTATAAATTACAGAATCATTTACTATCTTAGAAACCATTACTGCCAAGTTGGTACAACCATCGAATGCCTTCTCCCCTATCTTAGTCAACGAAGCTGGCAATGTAAGATTCCTAATTGAAGAACCATTTTTAAAGGCCGCCTTACCAATAGCAATGACTTTATAGTATGTAGAATCATTCATAGCAAATGAGTCAGGCACAGCAACAATCTCCTCTGTAGTATTTACTCCAGTCAGGATAGCAGTCTTGTCGCCTGTTGCACACTCATAGTAAAACTCTGTTCCACTATAAACAACTGAAGTGTCTTTCTTCTCACCCTCATAAATGGTTTTGAAGTTTTTCCAGCCATCAGCCTTTTCATACTTTATTCTAGAGCCTATAGGCACATACATAGCAGCCGTGTATTTCGAGAACACATTTTCGTTGATAGCAACAGGCTCAACCACCTTATTCACTATATCCTCTACATTATTACATCCCTCAAATGCATTATCACCAATCTTTTCAATTGTTGATGGAATTGTCAGATGCTTGATTGATGACTTATTCTTTAAAGCAGATTTTCCTATAGCAATTACTTTATAATATGTAGAACCATCCAATGCAAAGGACTCTGGTATAGTAACAACCTCTTCTGTGGTATTAACACCAGTTAGGATAGCAGTTTGGGCACCAATTGCACACTCATAAATAAATTCGGTTCCGTTATCTACAATAGAAGTATCTTTCTTCACGCCCTCATATATAGTCGTAAAATTTTTCCAGCCTGCTGTCTTCTGATAGGCTTCTTTTGAACCAACTGGCACATACAAGGTGGGAGTATAAGACGAGAACACGTTATCATTGATGACAAAGGGCTTCTTTACCTTATTATATATATAAGCAATATTGCTACATCCATTGAAGGCATTTTGACCAATAGAATCCACAAACTCAGGAATTGTCAAGTTGACAAGCTTCGTATTATTTTTAAATGCCGACTCTGATATAGTCTTTACCATAAATGAAACAGTATCTGTTGCTAGTTTTATAGATGCAGGAATAACTACATCAGCAGTTGTAGTTGCAGACTTCGTTAGGATTGCAATTGCAGAAGTCGAATTACCTTTACCATTTATCATACGATTATAAGTCATATCGTCTATTGTTGGTACATCCACAAGGTATCCCTCAACAACGTTCGAGAATTTCTCCCAACCACCAGTAACATTATATGTAGCCTTTGTTCCTGTAGGAACATATAATGTAGGTTTAGTATAATCCGAGAAAACGTTAGGATTGATTTGGAAGACTGATTCAACCTTTATACATAAGTGGGTTATAGACTTACAGTTTTCGAAAGCTTTTTCGCCAATCTCATGTAACGTTGAAGGAAGCCATACCATATTCAATTTCGAACAATTCGAGAAGGCGCCCTCTCCAATCGTCTTAACATTCTCAGGTATCTTGAGACTTTCCATCGAAGCGTTATTGTTGCAAACGTATTTATCGATAGCTACCACCTTATAGTAAGAAGAGTCTGCTATTACCATAAATGAGTCAGGAACAATGATATCCTGTCTAGTAGTGGTAATCTTTGTCAGGATTGCTGTCTTATCGCCTGTAGCACAGATAAAGCTCATACCCAGATCATCAAGTACATAAACTTTTCTTTCACCCTCATAGATAGTCGTAAAGTTCTTCCAGCCTGCTGTCTTCTGATAGTTTTCTTTTGAACCTACTGGCACATACAAGGTAGGTGTATAAGACGAGAACACGTTATCATTGATAGCAGTAGGTTTCTTAATCCTACTTATAATATAAACAATATTGTTACACCCATTAAAGGCGTTTTGCCCAATAGAGTCAACATACTCAGGAATAGTCAAATTCACAAGTTTCGTGTTATTCTTAAATGCCGACTCTGATATAGTCTTCACCTTATATGATATAGCATCAGCTTCCAGTTTTATGGTGTCAGGAATGACAACATCAGGTGTCGTGGTTGAAGACTTCGTCAATATTGCAGTTCCAGAGACATTTGATCCCTCTCCGTTTCTTATACGAAGATAAGTCATATCATCGATAGTAGGAACATCCACAAGATATCCCTCAACTACATTTTGGAACTGTTCCCAACCACCTTTACCTTTATAAGTATTGGCTGTTCCATCTGGAACAAACAATATGGGCTTACTATAATCTGAGAATACACTAAGATCTATATCAAAAGGTGTCTTAACACTACTGCAGATATGGGTAATGGCCTTACAATTTGCAAAAGCATTCTTACCAATCTCAACCAATGTTGATGGCAGCCATAGCATATTTAGCTTCGAACAATTCGCAAAGGCACTAGCCCCGATTGTCTTAACATTCTCTGAAATCTTGAGACTTTCCATCGAAGCATTATTGTTGCAGACAGACTTATCGACAGCTATCACCTTGTAGTAAACGGAATCTCCGGGTATCTTAAATGAGTCAGGCACTACCACGTCCTTTGCAGTTGTGGTTATCTTTGTCAGGATTGCAGTCTTATCGCCTGTAGCACAGATAAAACTCATTCCTATTTCCTCATCTGAATATTCCATCCTTTCACCCTCATAGATAGTCGTAAAGTTCTTCCAGCCTGCAGTCCTCTTATAATCTACTCTTGAACCTATTGGCACATACATGGTAGGTGTATAAGACGAGAACACGTTATCATTGATTACAAAAGGTTTCTTTACCTTATTATATATATAAGCAATACTGTTACACCCATTAAATGCATTATCACCTATATCAATAAGTGTAGATGGGAATTGTATTCTTTCTACTTTTGAGCATTTATTAAAAGCAGACAATCCTATAGTCATCACCTCTTCTGGAATATCTATATCGGTAAGTGATGTACAACTCTCAAATGCTGATTGACCAATAGTTTTTAAACCTTTTGGGAACGAGAGAACTGATAATCCTGCACATCCTTTAAAAGCATTTGCTCCTATCGCCCTAACACCTTCTCCAATCGTTAGCTTTATAAGACTATTCTTGTCTGAATTGTTTTCAAACATAGATACACCTATAGAATCAACCTTATAAAAATAGGTATCTATCTGAACAGTCCCTGGAATGCTTAATACGCCATCTGTAATAATTGCAGCAGTCACGGTAGCAGTCCTTGGTCCAGTAAGATACTCATAGGTTATATCACTGACGGTTTTAGAACCTTTTTCGCCAGAAATGATATTTTTAAATCTCTTCCAACCAGCTTTTGATTTATATTCAGCAATGGTCTCATTATTATACGCATCTACACTATCTGCGGGCATTGGCACAAATAAAGTAGCCTTTTGGTATAGTTCATAAGATACATTTGAAATATTGTCATTATCGACAAATCTAAACACATTATCGTCTATATTAAAAATACTTTCTTTCTCTATTCTACTGATAATAGTATTCAGATTCTTACAATTCTGGAACGCGAACTGTTCTATCCTTTCCAGTTTTGAAGGCAAATCAATACGTTCCAACTTTGAGCAACCAGAGAAGGCATACATACCAATACTTTCAACTTCATTCGGAACTTTCAGTTCGGTCAACGACGAACAATTTTGGAATGCATATTCTCCAACGTATTTCAGACTTTCTGACAAAGTGACTGTCTTTAGTTTGGTACACCCACTGAAAGCATACATACCTATGCTCTCAACGTTCTTTGGTACATCAATCACTTCCAGTTGAGTATTATTCTGAAATGCATACTCTTCAATTGATTTCAGACAATCTGACAACGTAATATTCTTCAAACCTGTACACCCCTTAAATGCACTTGGTCCTATAGCAGTAACTTTTTGAGGAAGCTTTATACTTTCAATCTTTGTACCTTCAAATGCTGAATTGCCAATAGTTATCAAACTATCAGGCCATTCAACACTATTTAAACTAGAACATCCCTGAAATGCATTGTCTTTAATCGACCTAATACCTTTTGATATTTTAAGTGTAGTCAGGCTTGACTTATTATCGGCATTATCTTTGTATAAAGACTCACCAATACCAATATCCGTAACAGAATATTCAACATCTCCTATTTTAACACATTCAGGAACCTCTATAGTAGCTTCAGAACCTGTTATCTTAGCTAAAGTAGCTGTTTTCTCATATGTATAGCAGTCATATAACATATAGGACTTTTGGGGGTCTTCCAAACGAACGGCCGCTCCTTGCCTATAGTTGTTATAAAACTGCTCCCACCCAGTTTGCTCCTGATAAGCAGTCAGCGATCCACCGGGAACATATATGGTAGGTGAGATAGATGCCGAGAACACATTTTCATCTATTCGTGGTGGATTAACCATTCCACAATTAATAGTAGTAATTCTAGTACAGCCATCAAAAGCGTATTCACGTATATCTGTCAGGGTTGATGGTAAATCAACCTTATTCATGTTTTTACACCCTCTAAATGCATACTTTCCAATATATTTTATCCCGTCTGATATCTTTACCCACTCAATATCAGTATTGTTTAAGAATGCATTCTTTGCTATCGCTATTACATACTTGTCATTATTATACTTTTCTGGGGTTGTTACTTCCTTTTCCGCTTGTTCAGGTTTATTGTAATTAAGTATTATTGCATTATTCTGGCTATCATTAGAGCCATATACAAAAGTATAATTACCTTCTGTTTTTTTTACTCTTTCCCCTAAAAAAACGTTAGCAGCTCTCCAACCTTTATCTTTATAATTTTGTTCAGTCTTTCCTGAAGGTATATACAATATTATGTCATTGTCAGAGAACACATTAATATTGCGAACGTCAGGGATACCATTCATTTTACTCTCAACTTCTGCCAAATTGGTGCATCCATAAAAGGCTTTGTCGCCTAAAATCTGCAGATTTGATGGCAATGAAAGTATCTTCAAGCCAGTACATCCTTGAAAAGCATTTTCGCCAATACTTGTCAGACTTGATGGCAAAGTAAGATTTATCAAGCCTGTACAATTCTTAAATGCGTTTGCTTCAATCTTTTCTACACTTGACGGAATATCAAGATTAACTATAGTCCTAATACCACTAAAGGCAGACTCTCCAATTGATACTATGCTATAACCATTAACACTAGAAGGGATACTATTATTAAAAGTTTCACATTTTAAAATTTTAGCTTTTTTATTGTTTCCAATTGTCCAACCAACATATTTTATTCCATTATCAGAGAATGGTTCCATTTGGTCGCATTCTTGGATATCAGAGAAAGCCCATTCGTTTATAGACTTATAGGCATCCTTAACCCCCTCACCAGAAGGAACGAACAATGTCGCTTTCGTCTTATTACTAAAAACGTTGCTTTTGTCCTCGATATTAACTGGGGTTGTAGATAAACTATGAACAATAATCAAGTTACTACACCCATTAAATGCATTTGAGCCAATGGCATTTACAGAGCTCGGGATTGTTAATCTTGTAATTCCTGTAAAATTCTGGAAGGCCCCCCTATCAATACCTGTCACAAAATATGTAACACCGTCTTTTTCAATAGTTGCAGGTATTTTAACATCACTATCTATTCCTTCAAAAAGTGTCGCATCATGAGAACCTGTAGAACAAACGTATTTATTATCAGAAGTATCAGTTATTGATACCATATCGCCTTGGAAAATTCTGCTAAACTGTGTCTTCCACTTACCTTTATCCAAATCAGAATATTCATCTACATCAGGGACATAAAGAGTCATCATACCCTTATTTGGAAACTTTGTTGCATCAAGCTTTGTTGCATCGGCAACCTTACAACACACATGTTTTATGTTATTACACCCATTAAAAGCTTTACTACCAATGGTAGTTAAAGTTCTCGGTATTGTCACTTTTCGAAGGTTATTACAATTCTGGAAAGCCAAATTACTGATAGTGGTAACACCATCTTCAATAATCAAGCTATCTAGTTCTGTAGAGCCTTCAAAGGCAGATCTACCAATACTTATCACATTATATAATTCTTGATCGTCTCCTTTGAAAGAAGTAGGCACTATTACTTTTTTCCTATTTTTATTTCCTATATATAGAATTGCTTTTCTCTCACTCTCTTTGCCTGTTGCACAAACATAATTCATATCTTTGTCATCTGAATCAGAATGCACCTCCATTTTACCCTCATAGATTCTATCTCCGAATCTTTCTTTCCACTTATTAGTTGTTGCAGTGTTCAGATATCCCCCTTCACTATCAGTTGCTGTTCCAACCGGGACGAACAATGACATCAATTCGTTATTAGGCAACAATGACGGAATAGATAAATTTGCATTACTACTATTACAGCAAACATATACTAAACGAGAACATCCCTTAAAAGCATCTGATTCAATTGTAGTAAAATCAGATGGCAATTCCAACCATGTAAGGTTTGAGCAGTTATAAAATGCATTTTTACCAATTGTAGTGACTCCTTTTGGAATAATCACATATTCAATACTGGTATTTCCTGTATATTTTTTATTCTCATAAGTAGTAAACGCATTATCGCCAATACTTGTCACTTTATACGTTATACCATCTACCACAAAATAGGGACGAATAAAGTCAAGTCTTGGCGCTGTAATACTTCTTCCATTTACCAAGGTTGCAACTCCTTCATGGGTATTTGGATCAGCTAAATCAGGATCATACTGATAAACCAAGCCATTATCTTCATGTTCTAATACATCAGCCTGGATAGTCAACGAGGTTAATACTCCGATCAATATTAAAAGACTCTTTTTCATACCTTTAGCGTTTTTATACATTTGGTGGCAAATTTAGAAAAAATCTCCTAAACATCCAAACATTTTGCCATATTTCAATAAATATTGAAATAAAGTCTAACGTTTGATTTATTGAAAGGGGAAAAAATATCGTGTGAGCAATGATACTCACACGATATATAAATTAGCTAGTAATCTTTATTATTCAATGACTTTGCCTGCTTCCGGAGACTTATACCAATTGGTTGAAATTACAGGATTATTCCCCCAACTATTAAACTGCTTATATGCATACTTAATGCAGACTTGCTCCTTTGGATACTTAAAGTCACAAGGAATCATGATGCCATGAGGATCTTGACCTGCCTGCGACATCTTCACTTCATAGCCCTGTGTCTTGTTATAGATAGAAATCTGCTTATCGAAATCAGTAAAGCTGAACGATGGATCGACTTCGATTATGTCTGATATATAATCTTTATTTTGGCTCTGAGTATTGATGAATATAGAATGGTTATTCTCGCCAAACAGAGCATGAATCTCAGTCTTATCATTCAATGTTTGACCATTGATATTCTGGAGATACAGTTCATCGTAAGCACCACAAGCTACCAAGGTATACTTAACCTGTGAGATATTCAGGCGCTCGGCTTTGATTACCACGTCGTTCATATCGTAGTCACCCAAGTTGCGATCCTCGAAGCAGAAGGTGTATACATTACCTTTAATTTCCTGGGCAGCATCAACCTGTTCCAGACCACCATTAATCTCAACAATCATATCCATGAAATTAACATCACATCCTTCTTCAAACATCATGTATACTTTTTGGTTTGCCCCAAAAATGGCAGCACGAGGGTCGTTCAGTTGCATACCTGTATCCTCTGTTACTGCATCGCTAAAAATCGGGAACTGATTAATCTGTACGTTCAAACGGCCATCAGCATATACCTCACCATTTTCAGTTCCTTCATAAGACTTATTTTTATAGTTTGTTCCTTTATAGCTTTGAATATCGCTATATGAGGAATAAGAATCTTTCCAGTCGTTCTTGTTTTTTCTCAGCATAAAACCTACATAATAGCCTTTAGGAATAGTGAAGTCCTGCACTGTAACGACATCGTTAATATTAGAACAACTCTTCACATCATCACCGAAATAAGGCAGAACATATTCGTGAACTTTAAAGAAATCACCATTACCACTAGCGGTGCCGCTTGCTTCTTTTGTCTGCTTACCATCAACACATTTGAACTTAGGCAGGTTCTTAATGAATTTTAGTTTCTCTTCTTCCGTATCGAAGTTATCCAACTCACTTGGATCAAAATAATAATAATACAAGGCAATGCTAGAATAATCCGTAGTTTGTATCTGAACTGGAGTCAATGTGATAGGTGCTTTTCCATCGGCAACCAAGTAGTTCTTGGTCAGCTGATATACTGGTGAATTACGGATCCTTTTCAAATTAAATGTTTTATGATCAGCATCATGTGCATTTTTTCCACCAACATCTTTCAAGATTGTCTCCAACTGTTGCTTTTCAGCATCGGTTATTGAAACATTACGAAAAATAGTCTGTCTTTCTACTCTCCAAACATCGTTAAAACCTTCATTATTAAACATCCAGAGACGCTCATTGTCCCAATTGCTATTTTTCCAAGGCATAATGCTTTCGCTTTCACCTTCCTCTCCTGCCTTTTGAGCACGGATAGCATTATATGATAGAATAGAATTCCTGTATTTTATCTTCAGGCCATTTACATCAGGGAGGTCAGGAAGATCATAAGCAGCTCTTGTACGAGACTGGGCAGCTTGCTGGAAATTAACACTATTGTCGCCAGCCTTGAAACCAGCTACATAGTAGATTCCCTTACTGTCAACACATGCAGCTACCAAATCTGTGTATTCTGCAGGGCAGTCGTATGTGATTGTGATTGACTGTCCTTTAGAAACAGTTGCCTCATTCAGTACTCTTGCATCCTCATTAAAATAAGGAGCCTCTGTCAGAATCTGAACCTTAGCGATGTCGTTCATTGGAGCATCTGCTGTGATTGTAATAGTATGCTTAGTTGTAGAACTCCAATCCTGGTTGGGACTGAAGGTCGTTCCAAATATTTTAGCAACGTTGGCATTGATCTCTTCCTGAGTTGCCTTGTTGTTTGTTGGGGTAGGTGTAGGTTCTGGAGTTGGCGTTGGCTCTGGTTCCATTCCTTCAACACCCTTAACACAGCTGGATAGGATTAATCCTAAAACTGCAATTGCAAATAATTTCTTCATAAGCGTCAAATATTTAATCGATTAAATTGTATTCTTTCTGCAAAAATACAAAATTTCACCCCTAAAAACAAACTTTACCACTACAAAGTATTGGTAGTTAACTTTTATTAACTACTACAACACAGAAAATATACCAAATTACAGCAAAGGGATATTCATTATAATCCGGTCACTCCCTTCGCTTCACCCAATAAACGATGCCGGTCATTTTGTGTTGGGACTTGAAGCGATATTCGGGGCGGCTTAGGAAGGAGCCAATCTTGCGGAAGGTGCCGGTTTCTTCTTTGTAGCCTTTGAACGACTGCTTTAGGAGAGCGGAGATTTCTTTTAGTGACATCCACTGACCATCTTCATCGTTGGTTGGGCGCTGGAAGATAGAGAGTAGCATCTCACCCAGGCCACTTACTTGCTGATAGCTCAGGTTGCGCTGGATAAGCTGTTGTTCCTGTTCACGAGTTGGCCAGTAGCGTTCGCCATTGTGGATTTCGTGCAGCAACTGGGCATAGAGTTGCGAATACTCAATCGGGGTACGGAAATCCACATCGCCCTCAACCATCACACAGATAAAACGTCGAGCACCACTGGGATCGGTCAGTGGCATCATCTCGTTGGTAGTACCAATAAACGAGGCAAAGCGGCGATGCTCGGAATAGGCCTTGCCGTATGGTGGACGATACTTCAAATCGGCAGTAGAAACCAGGTATTTCAACACAATCTGCTGGCGTTGGGTAATCTTATCAAACTCATCAAGATTGATAAGTCCAAACGAAGTCAGGCCCAGATTCAAGTCGGTTTCATTCTTAAAGTTAATGCGATCATTATAATAATCGCGCAATTGCTGGGGCAAAAGGATTCTGCAGAACGATGATTTACCACATCCCTGACGTCCAATCAACAGCGGAACCAGCGAGTTACCACTCAACTGACCTTTACCCATCCACATGGCCACCATCGATCGCATCCACAGATGGAACAGTTCAGGCCACTCTTCATAACTGGTTGAGATACGTCGAGCCAGGGCCTCTACCCTATCCTTTCCGTC
>JAEEGJ010032265.1_pt1 | contig 10068 bp, 8 predicted proteins | sample 8958761 | NCBI WGS metagenome assembly JAEEGJ01 (sample SAMN16246546, study PRJNA631951) | gut metagenome | biome: gut microbiome; feature: rumen; material: RS-attached | host: Bos | place: Iran: Karaj | collected 2018-10 | reverse complement strand
ATGAAAAAACCATGCCTTTTTCGAAAAACGCTGCCGTATTAGGCATATGTTTTTTGAAATCATTTCCCTTTACAACCGATGATGATACTCCGTCCACAAAAATACTGAGCACAAGTTTTTTACGCTTTTCATCATGCTTTAAGGGTATTGCTTTTCCATAGTAACTTTTTGCACCCGACATGATCTTCGTTCCGCCGGGAGTTCTGTAATATGAAAAAGTATTCGGAATGTTCTGACGGACATAATGCTCTTTACCGTCTTTCACAAATGCATAGGTATTTACATTTTCTGCGGACGCAACAGGGACAATGTATTCCACGGCATCAGTGGGAACATTGTATCCAATGCCCTCGCTCACCTCGAGAAACTCCGCTTTCATCCTCATTACATCTTTAGGACCCTTATCCTGAAAATGAACAAAGAACTGATCTCTGAAATATCCTACAAACCTTCTTCGATCGATTGTTTCATAGAAATAATCACCGATCATATCCGGACATTCATGGGTTCTGAACCTTCCTTCACACAATGAATACCCGTTTTTAGAAAGTTCGCCAAGAGCGCGAATCTGATTAAGTGCATCTTTGACCACAGACGCCTCGGCATTTTGAAGTTCATCCTGAACAGCATTAATAAGCCTGCTGGCGTCGTTAAAAGGAGTGATTTCTGCCGTTTTTTTGTACGCATCGATCAAATATCCGGATCTGCAATATGCAATATAAGCTTCCGCCCATCTTCCTGTCATCTCGCAGGTGACCGCATAGTTATATTGCATTTCTTCGTTCAAAGGAAGTCTTCTGACTCCCTCAGAAGCATAAATATATGCAGTGTCGGCATCCCCTGCAGCCAGATAAAACGCAGTTTTCAAAGAGCATAGATCTGCATCTGCCGGACTGCATTTTTCATATTCGGCAATACTTGCTTCGGCTTCATCGATCTTTCCTTCGTTAATAAGCCTTTCGATCTCAGTTTTTTTACTCTTTCCGGTCATATTCGGCTCCCATCCATACTTTATTTGTGAACGGTCTACCTATATATTTTATCATGATTGCCCATTTATGAATACTTCGAACTCCATCTCGCCCTTTTCGGCATCTGCCCGGGCATATATCTCCCCGTCAAGCCTTCGTGCGATCTCAGAGCTTTCGAACAGTCCGATTCCGCTTCCTTCGATTCCCTCGGAATTGGAACCTCTCCAGAAGCTGTTGAATATAAAAGGAAGTTCCTTCTTATCGATAACCTTGCCCTTATTCCGTACGGACAGGTAGTAGCCCTCTTCGTCCTTTCTGATCCGCACGAAGATTCCCTCTCCGTTTCCGTACTTGATGGCGTTCTCCATAAGCTGCGACAGGATACGGCACAGACCTGTCTTATCGCTCTTTATCATGGAATTGGAATCAACCGTAAATTCATGAGGTATTCTGAGAACCTCGAGACGTTTTCCATATTCTTCGGTCAGGAAATCTGTCAGTTCACTCAGATAGAAATTCTTTATCTCCGGTTCAAAATCCACAACTCCGCCGGATGCTTTATCGATCAGTTCCTTTACAATCTCAGTGATATCATCGGCATTTTTAGAAATCTTGGAAGCAACCTCCGCATCACTTTCATTGACCACGCCGTCAGGCTGGTACAGGCCGGTCTCTATTGCATCAGCATACAGTTTGATATTCGCAACGGGAGTTTTGATACCGTGGGCGATGGTAGTAAGCATGGTAAGGTGATCGCGGCTGAGTTCATTGATCCTCTTCCTGTCACTTGCAAGCTTATCGTTTAACATGTTGATTCCCCAGGTAAAGCGTCCGAAGAAACGGTTCCTGGTCTCGGGAAGTTTTTCCGTAAGCTGGTTTTTGGATAGTTTTTCGGGATAAGCGGAAAGCTTATTGAACGGTCCGAGTACATAAACATTTATGTATATGCACAGTCCGAGTGCTATGAGAAGACCGCAGGTAACGCATATATTGATAAGGAGTCTGATTGTTCCGAAGTTTGATTCTTCATATTCAAACACTACAAATCCGGCTACTTTTTCATCGCTCTGAAGAAGCCAGATCTTTTCGTATTTTTTTGCCCTGTTCAAAAGAGTGACATCACTTTCTAAATACGAAGCATCGATGAAATATACTTTTTCCGGAAGGTTTTCTCTTCCGTATTCAGAAGAGTATTCCCGGACTTTTCCGTAATAAACATCACCAATTATCCCGGTGACTGTATCGGAGGACAGTTCTTCAAACGGATACTCTTCGCACCTGCTTTGTATCTCACCAAAGACTCTGTTCATGAGTATAAAAATCCCGGCTTCATGTCTACGGCTCATCACGTTAAGCACCATGTTTGCCGATACAAAAATAAGCGCAAAAAGAGACACCGTAACAATATAGAGTTTTGCAGCTCTCTTCATGATCAGGTGCCTCCGAATTGATATCCTACTCTCCAAACCGTTTTAATAAGTTTAGGATTCTTGGGATCATCTTCAAGTTTTTCTCTGAGCCATCTTATATGCACATTAAGGCTTCCAAGGTCACTGAAACAATCAACTCCCCATATTTCGTTGAAGATTATCTCTTTGTTCAGTATCTGCCCGGGATGCCTCATCATGTACTCAAGAAGCTCATATTCCTTACCGGTTATCTGTATCTGCTCATCACCTTTGAAAACAGTTCTGGCTCCCACATCCAGAGTTATATTTTCGTAGGTAAGAAGCTGTCTGTCCTCGGTAAGATCATAGGTACGCTTCATAAGCGCTTTTATCTTAAGGCCCAGTACCTTAAAAGAAAAAGGCTTATCGATATAATCATCGGCTCCCACTTCAAATCCGAGGACTTTGCTCTGTTCATCCGTTTTCGCACTCATCATAAGAACAGGAAGTTTTTGATCCTTCCTGATCTCCTGAAGTGCTTCGTATCCGTTCATCCCCGGGAGCATAACGTCAAGAAGCAGCATTTTAAATGCTGCTTTCCCGGCGAGTTCCAGACCCGCTTCCGCACTCTTTTCCCAAGCAACGGAATATCCTTCGCGTTTGAGAAAATCGCTGATAAGCAGGCCCAGCTCTTCATTATCCTCAATAATGAGAATATCTGTCATATTATGTCTCTCCGTAGTTACCTACCAATATATATTCCGGTATATCATCCGCACATCTGCCGGCAGTGAATGCCACATGAATATCGCCGGTAGCATAATCGACTATCACGGTATGTACCGTTCCGCTGTTATGAACATTCGGCACCTCGTACTGATCTACAATCTCATGTGCCATGATCCCCTTCATATCAGCAACCGAGAAAATTCCCGCTTCTTTGACATAATTATTATACTTCACAAAACGGTTAATTTCTCCAAGTTGACCTGTAAATCCGTCCTGATTACCTGCCGTTGCATACGTATTTACAATGCAGAGTGCATCCGGTGTATCCCAGGTAATACCTTCCATAAGTTCAGAATCGCATGTTCTGATCACGGCTATCGCTCTTCCGGCTTCCACAGCTTCACTTGTGGGATTCTCACAGCAAAATGCATCTGTTTCATCTGTTACCAGAAGATTATGACACCAGGTAAAAGCTCCGCTTTCTTTGTTCAGAAATTCTGCGGCATCCCGTGCGTTATCGAAAGTTTCCAAAGCATACCTTATTTCATATGTATAACATTTTTTGCCTTCATAGACAAACGGCATCTCATTTACGGTTCCGACATCCAGTATCCCGATAAACACACCGTTATCATTGATCGCAGTGATCATATCGAGAAGACCGAGGACACCTATGGAAGTGATCGTTTTATCTCCCTTTATCAGATGAGCGACGGAGTGGATCTGAGTCATCTGTTCACTGCTTCCCAGGTACCATTCAAGATTTCGAAGAGAGATCCTTTCTCCGGTCTCTGTAATAGAACCTCCGACCGTAAGCGCACTGCAGGCTGTAGGTCTTAATGCATCGGGGATCATCTGCATGGTGATCGCTTCTATATAACTGAGCTTTCCATCCTCGCAATAGCCTTCAGCGCCTGCTGCCATTGCATACGCAAATCCTTCGATTTCATTCCTGTACTCCTCACGTATTGAGGCTTCAAGAGTCATGATCCTTTTTTCCAGAGCATCGTAATTAATCTCTCTTCCGTTAAAAAGTCCTCTGATATTCTCATACAGATAAGGTTCGAATATTTCTTCATAATCCGGTACGGCCTTAAGCAGCGTCCGAGCATATGCCTCTCCCACTTCCGAAGGAGTGCCCTTATCGTAATCGAGCGTTACATCATAATATGATTTATATTTATCAATCCTGCAAAGTCCGTCATCCGAAATAAAACTTTCCATCACAGTCTCACGCGGGCTTATATCCGTATATCCGGGATCTGTTTCAACGTTCATAGATCCTACCTTGACCATTCCCGTTGAAGTCACGGTTTCAGAAGCAGTTCCGCAACCGGATATACAGGTCAAAACGCCCAAGGTACATATGACTGATATTAATTTATTAAACGTCTCTTTTTTCATAAGCTTATTCATTACGTATTCTCCAAATCTTTATACGATCCATAGCATCAAAGGATGCTGCCATAACTGCGGTGATTATCGCCAACAATATCATCGGCAGAGCAACTATTGCTAATACCGGAGGATATGCAATCTTAAATGAAGTTACGCAGAGTGTCACGCTTCCTATCCAATCGAATACAAATCTGTTCAAAGTAAATGACAGGATAATTGATAAGACAGCAGATATGACTATCAAACATGCAAACCTTACAAAATGCCATTTTCTGATACTCGATCCGTCAAAGCCGAGACTCTTAAGCATTGCTATATCTGAGGTTTCTTCTTCTATAAAGATCTGCTGATACAAAAATGACATTGAAAAGAGAGTGATTGCCATGATCGATCCTGTAACAATAGCAAGCAGATCAAGCAATTTTCCAAAAGAATTACCCAATTCGTAATCCATGACCTGATCGTAATCCCAGATCATGATCTCATCGTTTACGGCACGCATTTTCTCTATATACTCATCGTATTCATTGTCCGGGCAGTCAATTCCTTCATTGAAAATATCAAAATCATCTATCACCATGTTCTTGTCACTCATATTCATATATATACTCGGACTTTGTGCATTTCCAAGTGACTCAACATATGCTGTGACAATAAAATCACGGTTAACCGTAACGATATCAAATCCGTTGTCATCATAAACCCTATATTCCAGCGTTATCACATCTCCAAGATCTATTCCGTATGTATTTTCAGCAAAATGTGATATCACAATTTCATTGGTAAGTTCAGGTATATGGCCACCCTCTACGATCTTCAATCTGCTGATATCATAATCACCGAATAAGATATTTACTCCGAGTTTTTCACTATCTTTTATAAGAAAACAGCTCTGATAGTCCGCAAGCTGGATATTAAGCGGTATTCCGTTATCGTTATAATATTTCTCATAATAAAGATATAAATTTCTGTAACTGCCGGTCTGACTGATGAGTCTGTCTCTTAAAGCATCTTCAGGCCTGATCATCACTTCTCTGTCAGCAATCCCCCAATAGGTTCTCCTGTAATCATCACTGATAACCGTTCTTTTAAGCTGGAAGACCAGAAAGATGATCAGCATTCCGATCGTATAACTTACAATCAGAAACAAATATCTCTTGAGTTTACGTACTATATCCTGAACAGCCAGATATGAAGGGACGGATATTTTAGAAAGTTTGTTAATGGACAGTCCCGGAATCCTGCTGAATCTCTCGCCTCTGTTTTCACCGTGAATAGTATCCATAACAGATATCTTATTCATCCGCCTGAGTGATATGAATGAAAAAGCAATCATCAGCAAGATAAAAGCTGTACTTCCGAGGATTCCCATTAATATTATGACATTCTTGTCAGGGCTTAAAGTATTTACAACAAATCTGCTTACAAGTTTTTCCTGTAAGGGCACACCCGCAAAAAGCCCGACTATTCCTCCAAGGATCGCAAAAGCAATATATTTAACTATGAACAGAGTTTTATATGACAGGGAATCCACGCCGATAGCCTTCATGGTACCTATCTCTTTTTCTTCTCTTTTTACGGTTGCATGAAGAGTAAAAGAAATAGCCATGAATATCAGCAGTATGAGTGACAGTCCCATCAATCCCATAAAGATACTGACTATCAGCGCTATCATTGCTTCATCCGTGTATGTATTACTTTTACCCGTGGTAACTCCGTGCACTTCACCGGTTATGATTCCATCTTCACTTAATCTGTGAAGTTCATCGTTAAGTTTCCATCCCCATTTTTGAAGCTGAGTTACGCTCGAAAAAGGTTTGATAAGTGTGATCTCATAAAGATTTCTCGTACATGTAAATTCACTCTTAAGTATCTCCATATCGGAGTCCGAAAACAGTATCTTATTGATCATTGATGTACTGGGGTCTTTGAATATACAAGCTATGGTAAACTCATATATATTACCCAGGTCTGTTGTAACAGTGATCTTATCGCCGGGGCGTGCGCCGGAATTATCTGCCATAACCTCCGGCAAAGCCACGCATCCGCTCTCCAAAGTGAATAGTTCATTATTCAGATCATAGGGTATGTTTTGATCTCTGCTCACGGGAGATATCATAAAGCTTCCGGCATAAAGATTTGTTACACTTCTTTTATCGATTCCCTCAAACTGTAATCTTGAAGTTTCGGTAAAAATTCTTTCCGAAACCGATATCTCTCCTATCTCCGGATATTTTCTCAAAGTCTCTTCGATCACTTCCATCTGATGATCGGATTCCGAAAAGCTTCTGTCAAACATGAAGATAAGATCGGAAGTATTACACTTCTTATATGTTTCCTCTATTCCGGCTATAAATGTATATACGAATCCCGCGCTCGCAACTATAAGAGTTGCAGCGATCATCATGAATATACACAGAACTATATTTAACGCGATCTTGTCCTTAAGATCTTTTTTTAACATTCTGAAATACAATTTACCACCCCATCTCTTCAAGCCATTTTCTGAGTTTTCTTTCTCTTATCTGAAGAATCTCCGAAGTGCTCTTATTATCCGTATTGTTTTCCGCAGATTTGATCTTGCCCAGAACAAGTTCTCCCTGAATGTCTCCGTCCATCAGATAAATGATCCTGTCGGAACTTGCGGCAACCTTCTCGCTGTGCGTTACCATCAGTACTGTTGTGCCGAGCTTGTTTGCCTTGACCATCTCTTCAAGAACTTCCATGGATGCCTTTGAGTTCAGAGCACCCGTAGGCTCATCCGCAAAGAGAACCTTGGGGCTGTTGATAAGCGCTCTTGCAAGACATGCTCTCTGGAGCTGACCTCCTGACACTTCAGTAATCTCTCTTCCCGCAGTTTCAATGATGCCGAGTTTTCTCATCAAGTCTTCAGCCTTCTTATTGACCTCATCCCTGGAAACGAGTCCCGCCTGATAACCGGGAAGAACTATGTTGTCCATGATGCTGAGTTTTTTCATCATATACATCTGCTGGAAAATAAAACCCATCTTGAGAAGTCTCATTTTCGTAAGTTGCCTATCACTCATCTTGGAAAGATCATCTCCGTCGAAGATTACTTTTCCCGCAGTCATGTTATCCATGCCGCTTATTGTATATAGCAGGGTCGATTTACCGGAACCGCTGGGTCCCATTATTGATACGAACTCTCCTTCTTCAATTTTAAGATTGATATTCTGAAGAACATTGTTACTGAATCCGTCGACTATGTATGTCTTGCACAGATCCTTTGCTTCCAAACATATTTCAGCCATTTTTTACCTCAACTTTTAAACATACTTTTATTGCCTGTGATGACATGATAACAATCCATTTCTTAAAAAATCTTTAAAGGTTCAAAAAAAATAAGCCGATGAGTCGTGAAACAGGGGGACGGTTCTGTCGTTCCACTGTTTCACGGCCCACCGGCCTGCAAATATTAAATTACTGTCTGTCGAAATATGCCTTTCCCGAACTGGGAAGGAAATAAGTTCTTATATATCCGTCGGTAGAAAGGACTACAAATTCATTGGTAGCTTCCAGATAATAAACTCCGTCTCCGTCTTCAGCTTCTATCTTAAATAAGGAATTGGGATTGGTAATTACCGCAGATGCTGCTGCCTGATATGCTTCCGCTGAGGTGAATCCCATTTCAATTCCGTGCTTCTCGTAATGCTCATTAAGAAGCTTCTGGTTTCTGAATACATATACCGGAGTCACTACCGGTGCAGGCTCTACTGCAACAGGTTCAACAACCTCAGGTACGATAACTTCTTCGGGAGGAGTTGTGTTTTCGACAACGGGATTGTCAACTACAGGTTCAACGGCAACCGGTTCTGCAGATGCAACAGGTTCCGTCGAAACAGGTTCTACAGGCTCGGGAGCATCAGCTTCGATCATCTCCTCAGGCGTACCTTCCTCCTGATCTGCTTCTTCCGGTTCAGATTCTTCATCCGTTTCAAAACCCTCGGGTCCCTCTACTGCTCCCGCTTCAATCTGCTCGGTACTGATCTCCGCATTACTTACAGCCGGCTCAGATGTTACCGCGGGCTGTGTATAGGTCTGATCCGCTACCGGACTGCTACCGGAATCCATTTCCAGAAATACATTTATTCCGAACATCAACACAAAGAACACTATTACTCCGGCAATGATCAAAATCTTAAATGTTTTGTTTTGCATTTTATTTTTTCCTCACAGAATATCCGAATTTTCCGATCGTATCCGACAGCTTTCTGTATGCTCCGTGCTCATACGCAACAAGTTTACACTTGTCCATATGAAAAACTCCTTTATCATCAAGAAATTTTTCTTCAACAGATACGCTTACAACCTCTGCCAGAAACATATCATGTGTCCCAAGCTCCAGGATCTGCTTTACTTTACATTCGATACAAACCGGCGCTTCTGCAATTGCAGGTGCACTTACCTTAAAACTCTTTGCAGGGGTGAGTTTGAGTTCCTTGAATTTATCGATCTTTTTTCCGGTGGTGCAACCCGCCTTATCAAGAGCATAGGTCATATCCTCCGAGGGAAGGTTTATGACAAACTCACCGGTTTCTTTTAACATATGATAGGAATGTCTTTCTTTTCTGACAGATATATATACCATGGGCGGATCGGAGCAAACGGTGCCGGTCCATGCAATGGTGATCATATTCTTCTCACCTTCAGGCTTTCCGCAGGTAACTATCACCGCCGGAAGAGGATACAGAAAATTTCCGGGTTTTGAAAATTCAATCTTACTCATATTGCTTCCTCACTTCCAATAGCCAAAAGCTAAACAATAGTATAAAATATTTCAGATAAATACGCACGTAAAAAGAAAGGCCCCATATGAGTGGCAATTTATACGTTATCCGTCACGGAAGGACGGACTGGAACGACAAACATATATTACAGGGAAAAACGGATATTCCTTTAAACGAGACCGGAATAAAGATGGCGGAGGATGCAGCCATAAGATATAAGGATATTAATTTCGATATCTGCTTCTGTTCTCCTCTGACGCGTGCTAAGGAAACCGCGGAAATACTTCTTAAAGATCGCAGCATTCCCATAATATACGATGAAAGGCTCAGGGAAATGAGCTTCGGCATCTACGAGGGAGTTCACAACAGTTTCAAGGATCCCGGCTGCTATGTAAAGGTGTTCTTCGAAGAACCGGAAAAATATCTGGAAAGGCCCGAAGGCGGAGAAAACATTCTGGACCTGATGCAAAGAACAGGAGAATTTCTTGAAGAAAAAGTATACCCTCTCCTTGATGAGGGAAAAGACATTCTGATCGTAGGACATGGAGCAATGAACTCTGCGATAAAGTGTAACGTGCGAAAACTCGACCTGAAAGACTTCTGGGTTGACGGAATCGAAAACTGCAAATTAATGAAGCTGAATTAAACAGCCGCAAAAAAACTCCCGATGGCTTTATGCCTTCGGGAGTTTCTCATTATGATTTATTCAACTATCAGAACTTTCCTGCCTTAGCAGCCTCTTCGATAGAAACTGCGGTAGAAACGGTCATACCAACCATGGGGTTGTTACCTGCTCCGATAAGTCCCATCATCTCAACGTGTGCGGGAACTGAA
>JAEEGJ010032264.1_pt1 | contig 10068 bp, 7 predicted proteins | sample 8958761 | NCBI WGS metagenome assembly JAEEGJ01 (sample SAMN16246546, study PRJNA631951) | gut metagenome | biome: gut microbiome; feature: rumen; material: RS-attached | host: Bos | place: Iran: Karaj | collected 2018-10 | reverse complement strand
GGAGAATGACATTTCACTGCTTAAAGAAGCCGGCCACGCTATTGCAATGGCCGGCTCTGATCCCGAAGTTATTGATGCTGCTGAATTCGTGACTTCCGACTGCGCCTCCGACGGATTCGCCCGGGCAGTCGAAGAATTCATTCTGCCTCTCGTAAGATGATCAGGTAATCACCAATCAGTCAGCGAAGAGGGCTGTCGAGAGATATCTGTCTCCCGTATCAGGCAGCAGTGCTACTATTGTCTTCCCTGCATTCTCAGGTCTCTTGGCAAGCTCGATAGCGGCGTAAAGCGCTGCACCTGAAGAGATTCCGACGAGGACACCCTCTGTCTTGCCGAGGTCCTTGCCTGTGGCGAACGCATCGTCGTTTGCTACGGGGATTACCTCATCGTAAACACCTGTGTTAAGTACATCGGGCACAAAACCTGCACCGATTCCCTGAATCTTATGTGCTCCTGCTGTTCCCTTTGAAAGAACAGGGCTGCTTGCCGGCTCAACTGCTACGATCTTAACATCAGGGTTTACTTCCTTAAGGAACTCACCAACACCTGTAACTGTTCCGCCTGTACCTACACCAGCTACGAAGATATCTACCTTACCGTCAGTTGCATCCCACACCTCTGGACCTGTTGTTGCATAGTGACGTGCTGGGTTTGCAGGATTCTCGAACTGCTGGAGGATAACGCTGCCCGGAATAGAGTCGCGGAGTTCTTCTGCTGCCTTGATAGCACCAGGCATACCGTCCTTGCCGCTTGTGAGACGTACCTCAGCACCGTAAGCCTTAACGAGGTTGCGACGCTCAACAGACATGGTCTCAGGCATGGTGAGGATGAGATGATAGCCCTTGACAGCACTTACGAGGGCGAGACCTACACCTGTGTTGCCTGACGTTGGCTCAATGATTGTAGCGCCTGGCTTGAGGATGCCCTTAGCCTCAGCGTCCTCGATCATAGCGAGTGCGATACGGTCCTTTACAGAGCCACCTGGGTTGAAATACTCAATCTTTGCGATTACTGGAGTCTCAAGGTTCTTTTCCTGAGAAAACTTGTTAAGTTCGAGCAGAGGGGTCTTACCAATCAGCTCGGTGAGTTTCTTTGCGATTGCCATAATAGTATTCTTTTTTATTGTTATTTTTTTTTCTGATTTCTGAGTGCAAAAGTACAGCTTTTCTGTCAGTCTCACAATACCACAAATATGGTAATTTGATTTCATGCCTATTCTATTAAACAAAAAAGCCCCAAAATGTGGGACTTTTTATGGTAAAAACGCACTTTCTTAAACAGAAAACCGCTTGCGCGGTGAGATTTTCTGAAAGTAAATTAAAAACAAATTATGACCAGTAAATTATATTGTGGCATCTGCCACATGTAAATTTAGGGATCTCAAGAATTTACAGGATATAATTTACTCCCCATTTACTTTCTACTTGCTGTTACGCACGTCTTGATTCGTATCTCCTTATAAATAAGGTATAGGCAACAAGTGCCATTACCGTGAAGCTGAGACCGACGAGTGCACAATAATTATATGTCATTCCGAGACTGATTGGCAAACCTCCTGCGAATGCACCTATCGCATTACCGAGATTAAAGGCTATCTGAACCATAGCACCTCCAAGCAGTTCACCTCCGTCGGAATATCTCAACAATAACAGTTGCTGTGGAGCGGAAACACTAAAGAGTGCAGCTGTGGTTATCACCATACACACGACAGAAACTATGGTATTCTGTGAGAAGAAAAAGATGAGGCAAAGCATTAAGCACATTGTCATTACTCCATATCTGCCCATGTGACCAGGACCAGCCTTGTCGGATATCTTTCCACCACTTAGATTTCCTGCCACCATTCCCGCTCCAGCAAGTACCATCATGAAGGTCATCATCTCTGTTGGTATGCCCGACATATTGGTTAACAGAGGAGCAATATAACTGTAATAGCAGAACACTCCGCAGTTGCCCAATAGCGTTCCTAATATCACGAGCCATGGGGCGAGGTGCTTGAGAAAACGGAATGTGCCCTTGAAACCTATGTTAGGAAGCGGGGGTATGGAAGGTACGAACCTCCAGATGGCAAGCAGAGTGGCTATGCCCCATGCGCATGAGAAGATGAAGACCAGTCGCCATGACAGGATACCAGTAAGCCATGTGCCGAGAGGTATGCCTATAAGATTGGCTATCGCCATACCGACACTTACAACAGCCACAGCAAAAGCCGATTTCCCATCGGGTGAAATTCTGTCGGCAACAATACTTGTAACTCCGAAATAGGCACCGTGAGGAAGTCCGGCACAGAAGCGTGCCAGAAGGAAAACACCATACGAAGGACTTGCCGCCATCAATGCAGAGGCAGAGACGAAGATGCAGCAAAGCATGAGAATGATACGCTTCAACGGCCATGTGCGTCCGAGCATCAACAGCATCGGAGCTCCTACACACACACCAAGAGCATAAGCGGAAATAAGATGTCCGGCTACAGGGATGGACACAGAGAAATCGCTTGCCACGTTAGGCAAGATAGCCATCATGACGAACTCGGTAATGCCGAGTCCAAAAGTGCCCATAGCAAGAGAGATAAGGGCTCTTTTCACTATACGATGATGTCAAGTTGTGTCTTTAGTGCAAGAAGTTCAGTCTTCACGTCCTGAAGTTTGCGGAGCACCTTGTCGGTTTTATCCACACCAGAACGATTGGCATGCAGCATTTTCTTTGCTGCAGCAATCTTGAAGCCACGTACTCTGATGAGGTTATAGATGACCTTGATATCATCTATCTCCTTCATGGTGTACTGACGAACCTTGTTGGCAGTTGTCTTTGGCTTGATATGAGGAAACTCTGTTTCCCAGAACCTAAGAGTAGGCTCCGTTACACCAACAATCTCTGCCACATCCTTGATGGTGTAATATACCTTTAAGTTTTTCTCGGACATATTGGGGAGAGTTTTAGAGTGAATAACGAATAGTGAATAGTGAATAATACTTAGTGAAAAATACTGCTATCACGATTATAGAGAAAACCCATAATGGTGTTCACCAGTATTAAGTATTATTCTCTATTCACTTTTCACTATTCACTTATTATAGTTCGCAGAGTTCTACAGCCTTGTCGAGAGCTGCAGAGATGCCGTCAGGATTCTTACCACCAGCAGTAGCGAAGAAAGGCTGACCGCCACCGCCACCCTGGATGAGCTTGGCTGCCTCACGAACGATCTTACCAGCGTTGAGGTTGTGATCCTTAACCATATCGTCGGAAAGCATTACCGTGATGCTTGGCTTACCACCTACCTTTGTGCCGAGAGCACATACGAGTGAGCCTGGCATAGCCTCACGAATCTGGAACACGATGTCCTTACATTGCTGAGCATCAGCAGGAACAACAGCCTTGATGACATTGACACCATTGATATTCTGTACCTGCTCTATGAGCTTAGCCTTGATACGTGCAGCAGCCTGTGCCTTCATTGCCTCAACTTCCTTCTTCAAGTCCTCGTGCTCCTCAATGAACTTAGCGATAGCACCCTGAAGATCCTTGGCATTATTGAACATTCCACAAATAGCCTTTGCAGTATCTTCCATTGCATAGAGCATTTCCTCACATTGCTTGCCTGTAACAGCCTCAATACGACGGATGCCAGCAGCTACGCTACTCTCAGAAACAATCTTGAACATACCGATACGGCCTGTGCTGCTTGCGTGGATACCACCACAGAACTCGCAAGAAGGACCGAAACGAACGACACGAACCTTGTCACCATACTTCTCACCGAAGAGAGCGATAGCACCAAGTTTCTTTGCCTCCTCAAGTGGAGTATCGCGATGCTCGTCAAGTGGAATATCCTCACGAATCATTGAGTTCACGATGCGTGAAACCTCACGAAGCTGTTCGTCAGTAACCTTCTCAAAGTGAGAGAAGTCGAAACGGAGAGTGTCAGCGCTTACGAAAGAACCCTTCTGCTCAACGTGATCACCGAGAACCTGCTTCAAGGCATAGTCAAGAAGGTGGGTAGCAGTATGATTGGCAGCACTTGCATTACGCAAGTCTGTGTCAACGCAAGCCATGAATGGAGCAGTAGGATCCTTTGGCATTTCCTTAACGATATGCACACTCTGACCATTCTCACGACGTGTGTCGATGATTGTGACAGTCTCGTTCTCAGAAACAAGAACGCCCTTGTCACCTACCTGACCACCCATCTCACCATAGAACGGAGTTGCAGAGAGTACGATTTCGAAATATGTAGCCTTCTTGACTGTCACCTTACGGTAGCGTAGAATCTCACACTCATACTCGGTGTAGTCATAGCCAACGAACTGCTGTTCGCCCGGCTTGAGTTCTACCCAGTCAGAGTTCTCTACCTGTGCAGCATTACGAGCACGAGCTTTCTGTGCCTCCATCTCCTCATTGAACTTAGCCTCATCAACGCTGATGCCCTGCTCACGACAGATAAGTTCTGTGAGGTCGAGAGGGAAACCGTAGGTATCGAACAAGCGGAATGCCTGAGTACCGTCGAGTACGTTCTTCTTCTCAGCCTTGAGAGCCTCGATAGCATCAGAGAGCATAGAGATACCCTTGTCGAGAGTGCGTAGGAATGAATCCTCCTCTTCCTTGATTACCTTACCGATAAGCTCGCGCTGTCCTGGGAGCTCAGGATAAGAAGGACCCATCTCCTGAATGAGAACAGGGAGGAGTTTGTAAACGAATGCCTCCTTCTGATCAAGGAATGTATATGCATAACGAACGGCACGACGAAGAATACGACGGATAACATATCCAGCCTTTGCATTGCCTGGGAGCTGACCGTCAGCGATAGAGAATGCAACAGCACGGAGGTGGTCAGCGATTACACGCATTGCCACGTCGGTCTCTTCAGCAGCACCATACTTCTTGCCAGAGAGACGCTCAATCTCCTTGATGATTGGCTGGAATACATCAGTATCATAGTTAGAGTGCTTGCCCTGAAGAGCACGAACAAGACGTTCGAAGCCCATACCTGTATCGATTACGTTCATGCCAAGTGGCTCGAGGTGACCGTCAGCCTTACGCTCGAACTGCATGAATACAATATTCCATATCTCGATAACCTGTGGATCGTCCTTATTAACGAGCTCACGTCCTGGCACCTTTGCCTTCTCCTCTGGAGTACGAGAGTCGAGGTGAATCTCTGAACAAGGACCGCAAGGACCTGTATCACCCATTTCCCAGAAGTTATCGTGCTTGTTACCATTGATGATGTGGTCAGCAGGAACGTGCTTGAGCCAGTAGCCGTAAGCCTCCTCATCACGTGCAAGACCTTCGCTGTCGTCACCCTCGAAGATAGTAACGTAGAGATCAGCAGGATTAAGTTTGAGTACATCAACGAGATACTCCCATGCCATATCGATGGCACCTTCCTTGAAGTAGTCACCGAATGACCAGTTGCCGAGCATCTCGAACATTGTATGGTGATATGTATCGTGTCCAACCTCTTCGAGGTCGTTGTGCTTACCACTAACACGGAGACACTTCTGAGAGTCCGCACGGCGACGTGGCTCTGGGTCGCGTGTACCGAGGATTACATCCTTCCACTGGTTCATACCAGCATTGGTAAACATAAGTGTTGGGTCATCTTTAATCACCATTGGTGCACTTGGCACGATGGCATGTCCTTTCTGTTCGAAGAAATTCTTGAACGAGTCACGGATTTCGTTTGCTGTCATCATTGAGATTTACTATTTTTTTATTTACGATTTACAAATTTATGATTTTAAGGTGCAAAATTAGCAAATATTCTTGATTAAACAAAATAAATTCCCCAATTTCCTAATATTTATAATATTAAAGTCCAGTTTTTATCATAAATATAGTAATTTTGCAGTCGCTATCACCTAGCACCTATCACCCAACATTCAATCAAATGCATCGCAAAATTATCAATCTTGCCCTCCCGTCAATTGTTTCTAACATCACCGTGCCTTTGCTCGGTCTTGTGGATACAGCTATCACCGGTCACATGGGAGAGGCACGCTACATAGGAGCCATAGCCGTCGGTTCTATGCTTTTCAACATCATGTACTGGCTATTCGCATTCCTGAGAATGGGAACAGGCGGAATGACAGCCCAAGCATACGGAAGAAAGGACTTCGACGAGGCTGACTTGACAGGACTTCGGGCTATCTGTATATCATCGCTTATCGGACTGGCTATCATTGTGTTGCAGTACCCCCTACTCCACCTTGCTATGTGGTTCATCGCACCCGACGATAATATCACGCAACTCGTTTATTCTTACTGTTATATCTGCATTTGGGGAGCACCTGCAAGTCTTGGTTTATTCGCTTTGAACGGTTGGTTTGTGGGTATGCAGAACACTAAGATTCCGATGATCATTTCCATCACACAGAATGTGGTGAACATACTTGTATCTCTGTTATTGGTGTATTGTCTTGGAATGAAGATTGAAGGTGTTGCATTGGGCACTCTGATTGCGCAATGGGCAGGTTTCTTTATGGGCAGTTTCTTCTTTGTAAAGAAAAGGCGTGAGGTATCCACATTAGCCAACACCCATCACCTATCAGCCATTTTCGAGCCATCGGCAATGAAAGCATTCTTCACGGTGAACAGGGATATTTTCCTTCGCACATTGTTCTTAGTATCTGTAAATCTGTATTTTGTCGTGGCAGGTGCGAAAGGTGGAGAGATTATTCTTGCCGTCAACACCCTACTTATGCAACTATTCATTCTCTACTCATACATAATGGACGGATTTGCATATGCCGCCGAGGCACTTTGCGGCCGTTTCTATGGTGCTGGCGACAACGCTTCCCTAAAGGAAACGATAAGAAAGGTTTTCTATTGGAGTATGGGACTGACAGCTATCTATTCCATCGTATATGGAGTTGGCGGACTTGACTTCCTACGCCTTCTCACAAACGAGGAAAGCGTTATCTCTGCATCCGAAGAATACATCTTCTGGGCAATACTGATACCTATTTCAGGAATAGTAGCATTTGTCTGGGACGGCGTGTTTATCGGTATGACAATGACAAAAGGAATGCTATCAGGAACATTCGTGGCAGCAATAGTGTTTTTCATCACATATTTCTCTCTCGAAACCACATTACACAATCACGCCCTGTGGCTCGCCTTCATTCTTTACCTTGCGGCAAGAGGCGTGACACAGAGCGTGTATTGGCATATGAAAAAGATTAAAGTGTAGAGAGTAAAGGGTAATGTAGATAGTATTTCTACTATTATTCTCTTACTCATTACACCTTCCACTTTACTCTTCTTTACACTTTATACTTTACACTAAAAAAACTACTCCTCTCCTGGAACTATGAGCTTATAACCCTTACCGTGGATGTTGATGATCTCAATCTGGTCATCATCCTTGAGATGCTTACGAAGCTTTGTAATGTAAACATCCATAGAACGAGCATTGAAGTAGTTATCATCAATCCAGATGGTCTTCAGAGCGAAGTCACGCTGGAGAATCTCGTTAGCATGACTGCAAAGGAGAGAAAGAAGTTCGTTCTCCTTGGTTGTGAGCTTAACCATCTTATCGCCATTGGTAAGGAGCTGCTTCTGTGTATCGAAAACGAAGCGGCCGAGCTGATATACTGTGCTCTCCTTTGTCTTCTTTCCACGAACACGACGAAGGATTGCCTCTATACGGAATACGAGTTCTTCCATTGAGAATGGCTTTGTGATATAGTCGTCTGCACCAATCTTAAAGCCCTCAAGGATATCCTCCTTCAACTGCTTAGCTGTCAAGAAGATGATAGGAATCTCGAGATTGCTCTGACGGATATCAGAAGCAAGTGTGAAACCATCCTTCTTAGGCATCATAACGTCGAGGACGCAGATATCAAACTTATCACGCTGGAAAGCGCGGAAACCAGCCTCACCATCAGGGCAGAGCTCTGTTGTAAAGCCCTTAGCCTGAAGATACTCACGAAGCAACATACCGAGGTTCTCATCATCCTCGCAAAGCAGAATTTTTACATTTTCTTCCATAATAGTTATTATTTTTATATTTTGTTTCTTTACTCTTTACACTTTATACTTTACTCTTTACACTTTTCACTTTCTAGCACAGCGGCAACTTAATGATGAACTTTGTTCCCTTGCCCAGCTCTGACTCTGCATGTATAGTACCCTTGTGAAGATCAACTATCTGCTTAACATAGGCAAGACCGAGTCCGAAGCCCTTGACATCATGGCGGTTACCAGTATGAACACGATAGAACTTCTCGAAGATTTTCTTCAGGTTCTCTTTCTTGATACCTATACCATTGTCGGCAATAGAGAGATATACATGCGTAGCGTCATTCCATGTACGTACATTCAGATGTATGTCCACATCTTCCTTCTTGTACTTAACCGCATTGTCCATAAGATTGAACACCACATTCGTAAGGTGCATCTCATCAACATATACCTTTGAACTCGTTGCTGCCAGACTACTGTCAATCTTTCCTCCAGAAGCCTCAACCTTAAGAGTGAACGTATTGATAACGCCTTCTACAAGTTCGTTGAGCTCAAGATCACGCTTCTTGAATGTCACCTTCTTATGGTCAAACATTGACATCTGCAAAACCTTCTCAACCTGGAAACGCAAGCGTTTTGTCTCATCAACGATAACACCAGACAGATGCGAGAGCATAGTCGGAGACTTTGTGATTGTATCATCCTTCAGCATCTGAGCTGCAAGTGATATACTTGATATCGGAGTCTTGAACTCATGCGTCATGTTGTTGATAAAATCATTACGCATCTCAGAGAAACGCTTCTGACGGAAGATAACCACGATGGTGAAGATGAAAGTGATAAGCAGCACACCTGTAAAGATAAGTGCCGGTATCATGAACTTCACACTTGAGAAGATATAGCTCGACATATCAGGGAAGTGGATATTCACAACACCCATCTTCGAGTGCGGATCATTACGGAAAAGAACCTGCGTATAGGTATTCTCCTCACCTTCCTCTGTATAGTCAGGACAACGGTAAACCTCCCTACCATCACTCGTATTGACCGAGAAGTGATACGGAATAGAGATTCCGTTGTTAAGAAGCTCAGCACGTATATCCTGATCAAGCATTTTGAAGTTTATCCTTTCCTTCAAAGGCTTGTCAGATGCCGTATAGAGAATGTTATATACAACCTCATCAAGCAACGCCCTCTGATAGACATATCTGTTTCGGATAATCTCCTGCATCGACTTTGCCGCCTCTGAAATTGAGCTTTCCTTATCAGAATGAAGAATCATAGCCTTTGGCACCTTTGAAGGCTTCAAGGTTATGGTCTTCAACTCAAAGGATGAGTATATCGTACCGTCTTCTCCTGCCACCGCATATTGATGCGACTGCTGAATACCAGCGTTCAACTTACCGCCTACACTTGACACGGAATCAAACTTGATAGCGCGACGTTCTGTAGCATTAACATCCTTCTCCAAGTATCTGAGCGTCTCGTTCATCTCGAGATTACGTGAAGCCTGATACAAGGCTCGGTTGACAGATTCATTGAATTGCTCTCGCTTCATCTTTGTCATCTCCTCGATATAGGAAATCTGCAAGTACAGAAGACCTACAAATGAGAGTCCCATGACAACGGCAACGAGCCATATAGTTGATTTCTTCATCTATTTTTTCTAATTTTCTGAAAGGCTAAAGTCCAAAGTCTAAGGTCTAAAGTCTTTTGCCATTTGTCTTTTGCCCTTTGCCTGATTAACGGGTGCAAAAATACTAAGATTTCCGAAACAAAAGAACAAACTGTTAAATTTTATCACTCATTTTTAACGTTATTAACATAAATATTAGCTTATATTTTATTATTTATAATTATAATTTTATCATAAAAGCAAAAACAAAAGGTAAAATGTGCCAATACACTTTTTACCTTTTGTCGTTTTATTTTAGTACTCGGACTTATTACTTCCTCATGCCAGCAACAACCTTATCCAGGAAAGTTGACATATCACCAACCAGAGAGGCATTTGCCTTCTTATAACTTGCGAAGAATGGCTTTTTCTCAATAGCGTTAAGAGTCTGCATATCCTTAAGGTCAACCTTTCCAACCAAAGCTGTCAGG
>JAEEGJ010032263.1_pt1 | contig 10068 bp, 8 predicted proteins | sample 8958761 | NCBI WGS metagenome assembly JAEEGJ01 (sample SAMN16246546, study PRJNA631951) | gut metagenome | biome: gut microbiome; feature: rumen; material: RS-attached | host: Bos | place: Iran: Karaj | collected 2018-10 | reverse complement strand
GGCAGGTATGCCCACGGGTAGCTTGGGCCCGACGACGGCTAACCGCATGGACCCGTACGTGATGCGCTTCCAGAGCAAGGGCGCTTCGATGATCATGGTCGCCAAGGGCAACCGCTCTCAGGACGTGACCGACGCCTGCAAGAAGTACGGTGGATTCTTCCTCGGCTCTATCGGCGGTCCGGCAGCCATCCTCGCTGAACAGAACATCCTGTCCAACGACATCGTGGCCTTCCCGGAACTCGGTATGGAAGCCATCCGCAAGATCACCATCAAGGACTTCCCGGCATTCATCCTCGTGGATGACAAGGGCAACAACTTCTTCGAAGGCTTGATCTAAATTCTTGTTCTTTTGACATGAAAATCCCGCCGGAATTCCCCGGCGGGATTTTTATATGGTTAGTTTGTTCTGTGCCGTCACTTATCAAGCCCTTGGTATTTTCTTTTGGGTCTCTATTTGCTATATTAGTATTGTATAGGAAGGAGTTACTTATGAAGAAGTTTGCATATCTTATGCTGTTTATGTTCGTCGTGGCATTTCTTGATGCCTGTGGCGACGAAGGCAGCGACTCTATCTCATACCCGGAAGGGAAGGAATCTTCGCCCGAAGACATCCTGAGCAGTAGCGATGCACAAGACCCGGAACATGAACCCCTTAGTAGCGCAATGTCCGAAGGTGTTGGGTCCTGTTTTTCGGTCTCGTCTAGTAGTGTGTCGTCATCTTCGGTCGAGTCGAGCAGCAGTCTTGCAGAATCCAGCAGTTCGTCAAAGCCCTTTACTATTGATGACATGGAATTTGTAAAAATCGGCCCTTACGAGTTTGCAACCAAAAACTTGAATATCCCTGTAGAAGGCAGCCGCTGTTACGACGACTTGGAAGAAAATTGCGAACGTTACGGACGCCTGTATACGTGGGCTGCTGCCTTGGCCATAGATGAATCCTACAACTATAAGAGGTATGGGGGATTGGTAGAACCTCATCAGGGCGTATGCCCCGAAGGAACGCATATTGTCACTTATGATGAGTTGGCTGAACTATTTAATATAGTGGGAAATATAAGAGATACGCTTGACGAAGAAATGGATATACCTGAAGAAGATAATTTGATAAAGAAACTCAACAGGGGTCAAGGTGGCTTTTTCGATACCACGGGAACCTTTGTTGGTATTGATTCTGTGGCCGGTCTATGGATTGCCAATGAATCGACTGTAAATAGTCCCAGCTACGCCTGGATGGTTACCTTCGAAAATGCCGATTTTGGATATACCTCCTACATTACTCTTTTCAATAAGACCTTTGGTGCGTTTGTTCGCTGCGTTAAAGGGGAGGCATACACCATGATTTCGTCCTCTAGCGAAGCAGAAGTTCCTTCGTCCAGTTCCAAGGCGGATCTTACGCTAACGGTTGCCGAAGGGTGCGAATCTGCTACTCGCGAGAACTGGAAATATCTCAACCCGGATGTTGAATATGGTTGCATCAAGGATTCCCGCGATGGAAGGTATTACAAGACTTTAGTCCTGGACGAACAGATGTGGATTGCCGAAAATCTGCGCTATGTGCCGGAGAATACAAAAATCCAGAGTTGGTGCCTTTCCGAAAAGGATGGTGAATGTGATGAATTCGGTCGCTATTACCATGGTAACGCCGTTGCAGCCAATCCGGGAATTTGCCCTGAAGGTTTCCATGTTCCAAGTATGAGTGAATTCGAAAAACTTATCAAGTACGAAGAGAAATCCTTGATTTCTGTGGACGGGTGGAAGAAAAACCAATATTCGTTTGAAGGCGACAATGCGACAGGAATGTCGTTCATTCCAAGCGGGGTCCGTGGCTACGATGATGGGCTTGGCGCTGGTTGGGAAACGGGTGTGTTTAGTTGGGTAGATGCATCCGCATTCGCTTGGACAAGCACCTCGGATCACTTCATGGGTTATTATCATTTCGCTATAGACAATTACAGTGATATAAGTTTCGCTGGAAAGGCTGCCGGTTTCGGGATTCCGATCCGCTGTGTCAAAAACTAGGCTTCTGCCCACTTACCGACTTCGGCCGACTTATTGACAACTGCGCCGCAACATTAAAGTGTTGCGGTTCTTTTTTTATTTGATAATGCACATCTGAACACTAAAACGAAATCGGACCTCGGTACGAGGTATGCTTTCTGTAAGTTTTTTCGAATCGTACCCTGAAATGGGCGTCATTTTCCATTTTGTGTTGCTGCGGTGGTAGAAAATGTTTAATTTTACCACGTGTTATAAGTGTTGTGGCAAAGTGTGTCAAGGAATCAAATGGATTTAGGCTATTTCATAGGCAGCGCCAAGACGGCGATTGACGGAAAGGGAAGGTCTTCCTTCCCCAGGGAACTCCGTCGCCAGCTGTGGGCTTCCGAAGGGACTGAGTTCGTAGTCGCTCGCGACTCGGACCACACCCTCCGGTTGTACATGCTGCCTGAGTACGCTAAATTCATGTCCGAACTCGATGCGTTCTATGATCGCCCTCGAGCCGATGAATTCCGGAAACAGCTCGATGCCAGCCTAGTAGAAATGGATGGCCAGAACCGCATTCTTATTCCCAAGAAATTGTTGGAATATGCGGGTCTCACGACAGAAGTGGTTTACACTCCCGGTCGTGGACGCTCTCTGGAATTGTGGAACCCCGAACGATTTGAAAACAAGAGCAAGATCGATACCGATGCTGCTCAGAAGTCGTTCGACGAAATGTTCCGCCTAATCGGTTCGTCGGGAGGTCTTGATGGCAAACGCTGACCTCAGACAAACTAATTTACAGACAAACGAATATTCTGCGGCTCTTGCCGGCGCTACCGATGGCGTGTTCTATCACGACCCCGTAATGCTTGCCGAATGCCTTGATGGTTTGAACATCAGGCCTGACGGTACCTATGGCGACTGTACGCTGGGCGGTGGCGGACATTCCTACGCGATTGCAAATAAATTAAATGAAGACGGAACGCTCCACGCGTTTGACCGCGACGAGGAAGCGGTTGCGTTTGCGACCAAGCGCCTTGCGGGTGTGAAGTGCAAGTTCATTGTACATCCGGTGCGTTTTGGCGAGCTGAAGAACGAGATTGCACCGAACACTCTGGATGGCATCCTTTACGATTTGGGAATCAGCAGCCACCAGGTTGACGATTCCAAGCGCGGGTTCACCTTTGTGGGCAATAACCCGCTCGACCTCCGCATGGACCGCCGTGAAGGAACCTCTGCGCAGGAATGGCTCAAGAATGTCGATGCAGAAACGCTTGCCGGTGCTCTCCGCAAGAATTCGGATATGGACCGTGCGTTCAAACTTGCGACCCGCCTTGTAGAAATGGCGACTATCGCCAAAAAGGAAGGCCGTGCCATTTTGCCCTCGGACGTGAAGTCTGTTGTGGAATCGGTATTCCCCGACAAGAAGCGCGAAGTGAACGGCCTTTTGGCCCGCGTATTCCAGGCGGTACGCATGGAAGTGAACGGTGAACTGAAGGAAATCGAGGACAGTCTCCGCGCCGCGGTGGATTGCCTCAAGGTGGGTGGCCGCCTGGTGGTAATGAGCTACCATTCCGTGGAAGACCGCTGCGTGAAGGAAACTGCTGCCGAATTCGAACGCGCTTGCATTTGCCCGGAGAACCTGCCGGTATGCGTGTGCGGTGGCAACCACCAGAAGCTTAGGAAGGTCAATCGCAAGCCGATTTTGCCGACAAACGAAGAAATTGCGAACAACAGCAGGGCTCGCTCTGCAAAACTAAGGGTTTACGAACGGGTATGAGCGAAACTGTGAAAATGCCTGTACTGAAGACGAACAAGATGATCGCTCTGATCGTCGTGCTCGCCGCGTTCGCTATCGTGATTGGTATCATGACTCCGCTATACTTGCAGAACAAGATCAACGCGCTCTACAAGGAATATAGCAGGCTTTCGAACGAGACGACTGTCCTGGAGAGCGATATACTGCAGTTGAAACTCAAGGTGAACCAGTATTCTTCGCTGGAACGCTTGAGGGACTTTGCCAAGGTTGCTGGGCTTGAATTGAATGCCGTGCCGGTGAAGGTCATGGGCGAAGGAGGGGCCGGTGAATAACAAAGTCCAGATAGAACCGCTCGCCTTTATCAAGTGGCTCCTGATGAGCCTCATCGCTATCCTTGCGTGGCAGACGATAAACATCCAGGTGGTGAACCGCGAAGTTTACCAGACGCAGACTGAGAGCATGGTGGTCAGCACGAAAAACGTGCATGCCGACCGTGGCCGTATTCTGGACCGTAATGGAAACGTGTTCGCGGATAATGTCAGCGATTCGGCGAACAACTATAGCCGCCTTTTCTTGCAGGGTAAGCTTGCGAGCCAGCTCATCGGGAAGGTGGGGCACGACGGAAAGGGCAGCATGGGCCTTGAACTTACCTTTGACGAAAAGCTGAGGGGCGTTAGTGGCCTCAGGGTCGGGGTGAAGGACCTTTACACGCGTTCCCGCGAAGTGGCGAAGGCCGAACCCGGTATGAGTCTCGTGCTTACCATCGACAAGAACATACAGGAAATTGTCGAGAGGGAACTTAAGGACGGTGTCGAGGAATTTGACGCGAAGAGCGCGAGCGCGGTTGTGGTGGAGCCGTACACGGGCGAAATACTTGCGATGGCGAGCTACCCGACGTTCGATCCGAACTCCAAGACGCAGGGCGTTGGCCGCATGTCGAAAAACGATATCGTCTCCATGTCGTACGAACCGGGTTCTACCTTCAAGGTGATTACCGCCGCTGCGGCAATCGAGAACAAGGTGGTTGACCCGGCCCGCGTTTACGAGAACGAGGGCAAGTGCTGGAAGTGGAACCCGAAATCGGAAAAGATTTGCGATACGCATATCTACGGCGACATGGACATGAGCGAGGCGATGGTGCAGTCCTCGAACATCGTGTTTGCAAAGATTGCCGACGAGGTGGGCGCGGACAAGCTCTACCATATGGCGCGCAGTTTTGGTTTCGGTATGCCGACGTCGGAGTTCTTTGCCGGCGAGGAAAATGGCCGCCTGCTTAAGCCCTACGAACTTAAGCGCGATGACCGTACGCTGAAGACGATGGGTTTTGGCCACGCAGTTTCCGTGACGCCTATCCAGATGGCGATGGCTTATGCGGCAGTCGCGAATGGTGGCGTATTGATGGAACCGATGATTGTGCGTGAATGGCGCGATGCCCAGGATAGCGTTATCGAGAAAAGGCAGCCGACTCCCGTGCGCCGCGTGATTTCGGAAAGTACTGCGTCGACAATCCGTTCCATGCTCTACCGCGTGGTGAACAGCGGTACGGCGAAGAAGGTAGTCTCGAAGAAGATTCCCGATGTGCTGTTCGGCGGCAAGACGGGTACGGCAGAAAAGTTCAACCAGGAAACGCAGAAGTATGACCGCGACCATCAGGTGGCATCGTTCATTGGCCTTGCCCCTGTGGAAGATACGCGCTACGTGTGCCTGGTGCTGGTCGATGACCCGCAGGGCAAGCACGTGGGCGGCCTTACCGCGGGCCCGATTTTCCGCCGGATTATGGAAGGCATCTACTACAATCCGGAAACATCGCCGCTTTCGCATAACCTCGCGCAGGTCAAGTCGCAGAACCCTTGCGATGTGGAATTTATGGGCCTGACCGTTGATGGCGCCAAGAAACTTGCCGATGACAAGGGCTGCAAGGTTACCTTCGTGGGTGAAGGCAACCGCGTGATGTCGCAGAATGTGGACGGAACGGGCGATGCGGGCATTGTGCTTTCGCTCGGGAACGTTTCGGCATCCAGAATGCCGGACCTGAACGGGCTTTCGCTCCGTGACGCTATGGAAATTATGGGCAATATACGCGTGAATGTGGAATACGAAGGCAAGGGCCGCGTAGTGGCGCAGTCCCCGAAGCCCGAGGAAGAACTCCGCAAGGGGACCATTTGCAAGTTGACGCTCAAGGAGAGAGGCTGATGATTTCGGAAGGATTGATGCAGAACTTGTCTGTGAAGGGTCTGTGCGACGATTCTCGCCGTGCGAAGCCTGGTGATTTGTTCTTCTCGCTTTCGACGGAAGGTTTCGAGGAATTTGCGCGCAATGCCGTTGCCGCGGGTGCCGTTGCCGTGGTGAGCGAGTTGCCTGCGCCCGAAGGGCTTACCTCCAGGTGGATTCAGGTGTCCGACGTGAAGGCGGCGCGCCTCGAGGCCGCAAGGATTTTCTACAAGAACCCGTTCGCGAAACTGGCCTGCCATGCCGTTACCGGTACGAACGGCAAGACGACGAGCGCTTTCCTGATGAACGCGATGCTCGAGTCTTCGGGCAAGAAGACGGCCCTCCTTGGGACCATCAAGAACAAGATTGGCGATACCTCCGTGGTGGCGACGCTTACGACGCCCGGGCTTCTGGACCTGTTCGCTTTTGCCGCGAAGGCCGTGGCGGCGGGCTGCACCGACCTGGTGATGGAAGCCTCCTCGCATTCGCTGGTGCAGGGGCGCGTGGCGGGAATCCGCTTCAGGAGCGCGCTCTTCAGCAACCTCACGCAGGACCATCTCGATTACCACAAGACGATGGAGAACTACTTCGAGGCAAAGAAACTCCTGTTCACGAAGTATCTCGCGGAAGATGGCGTTGCGGTACTGAACATCGACGATGCGCATGGCGAAAAGATTTTTGACGAGATGAAAGCGGCCGGCCGCAAGGCGGTTGCCGTGTCTCGCCTCGGGAATGTCAAGGCCGACGTAAAGCCCGAAGGGGCGGTAAAGAGCACCGAGGAAGGGCTCGAGATGCTGCTCCCGATGATTGCGAAGGAAAAGCTGGAAACGCCGCTATGTGGCGAATTCAACGTGGATAATGTATTGCTGGTGCTCGCCTGGGCGAATGCCATCGGGATTCAGGAACTCGCTATGCGTGCGGCGATTGCGAGCGTGCGTGTGCCGGGCCGTTTCGAGAAGGTCTGGAACAAGGGTGGCCGCCACGTGATTGTGGATTACGCCCACACGCCCGATGCCCTCGAGCGCGTGCTGAATACGGCACGCAGCCTCTGCCGCGGTACGCTTTCGACCGTGTTCGGTTGTGGCGGCGACCGTGACCGCACCAAGCGCCCGATTATGGGGCATATTGCGGAAACTCTTGCCGACAAGGCCTGGCTCACCTCCGATAACCCGCGCACGGAAGACCCGCTTGCGATTATCGAGGACGTGCGTGCCGGAATGAAGACGGAAAAGTTTGAGGTGGTCCCGGACCGTGCCGAGGCGATTCGCAAGGCATGTGCTGCCCTGAAGGATGGCGACTGGCTCGTGATTGCGGGCAAGGGGCACGAGGACTATCAGATTGTCGGGAAGACGAAACACCATTTTGACGACCGCGAACAGGCGGTGAAGGCGATGGAAGAATGCTGAAACTTGATTTGACAGTGCAACAGATGCTGGAAATCCTGGAAACCGATGCAGTCGGCGTTCCGGCCCGCACTCTGAAAAGGAAGGTGAATCTTTGCCTGGATTCACGCGAGAAGGCCAAGGGCGTGGTGTTCTGGCCTATAAAGGGCACGCGTTTCGATGCCCACAAGTTTGTTCCTCAAATGGAAAAGGATGGAGCGCTGATGAGCGTAGTAAACAAGGAATCCGTTGAAGAGAATACCATCAAGATGTACGCCCCGGTGGACGATACCACCAAGGCTCTTCTCAAGCTCGCGAAAGGCTACCAGCGCCTCTTCAAGGTGAAGAAGGTCGCCATTACCGGCAGTAATGGCAAGACCACCACGAAGGAAATGGTGAAGGCGGTGCTTTCTGCGAAATACAATACGCACGCCACGCAGGGGAACTTCAACAACCATATCGGCGTCCCGATGACGCTGTTCCAGCTGAAGCATAGCCACGAGGCGGCCGTCGTCGAGATGGGCACGAGTGGCCCCGACGAGATTCGCCCGCTTTCGCTTGCGGTGGAACCCGATGTGGCGGTGATTACGAACATTGGCGCCTCGCATCTTGAACGTCTCGGTGACCTGGACGGAGTCTTCAGGGAGAAAATCACCATCAGGGAAGGCCTGAAGGCGGGCGGCACGCTTATCGTGAATGCGGACGACCCGCGCCTCTGCAAGGTGCGCAAGACGAGGAACATGAATGTGGTGACTTTCGGTGTGAAACGCGGTGTCATCAAGCCCGAAAAGCTCACCTGGAACGAGAATGCCTGTGCCGATTTCTACATCGGGCGTACGCACTTTGTGCTGAACGTGCCGGGCACGCACAACCTCTACAACTCGCTTGCCGCCATTGCGGTGGGCGATGCATTCCGCGTGCCGCGTACCACCATCGCGCGTGCCCTCGGGAACTTCCGTGCGACCAACATGCGTATGGAAATCCGCAAGGCGGCTGGCTTCAAGATTGTGTCCGACTGCTACAATGCGAACCCGTCTTCTACCCGTATGGCGCTCCAGACTATCGGCCACATGGATATTCGCGGGAGCCGCATCGCGGTGCTCGGCGATATGCTCGAACTGGGCAAGGCGAGCAAGGATTTGCACAAGGAAATCGGCGCCCTCGTGCCCGAGATGAACTTTGACCTCCTCCTTGCGGTAGGCAAGGATGCGCAGGAATTCGTGAAGGGAGCACGTGCTGCCGGCATGGCACAGGCGTACCACTTCGATTCCGTGCAGGAAGTGATTGAATTTCTGGGCGATGTCGTGTCGGAAGGCGATGTCGTGCTGGTGAAGGGCAGCCGCGGCATGCACATGGAGCAGGTCGTGGATGCGCTCACGAAACTTTCTCCGGTTTCCAAGGACTAGCAACTGTAGGTAAAGAGGCTTTAGATAGCGATGAGTAACAACCAGTCCGTAGGCGTAAACAAGCTGCTGTTGGTATCGACAATCCTGTTGATACTGTTCGGCGTTGCTGTCGTTTATACTGCGTCCGCTCCTGCTGCGATAAAGAAGTACGGGGATCCCGAATTCTACCTGAAGGCTCACTGCAGCAAGGTCCTGATTGCGTTTGTCGCCATGTTTGTTGCATCCCGGGTGGATTACTCCATCTGGAAAAAGGCTGCCCGCCCGGTATTTATTGTCGGGTGCGCCCTGACGCTTGCCGCAGTCCTGTTTGGCCCGACCATCAATGGTGCGAATCGCTGGATTTGGGGTATTCAGCCCTCCGAAATCCTCAAGTTCGGTTTTATCTTGATGGTGGCGACAAAGCTTTCCGATGCCGGTACCGAAATCAAGTCGCTCAAGTGCAGTATTATCCAGCCTGGCATCCCGTTCTTGATTGCGGCAATCCTGCTTGCCCTGCAGCCGAACTTCTCAATGGTCGGCATGTTTGCTGGAATCTTTACGATAATGCTCCTGGTGGCTGGCGCAAACTTCAAGCATATGCTCAAGAGTTACGGCATTGCCGCTGCTGCAGGTACTGTCGTGGTCATGTTGAAGGAACTTGTCAAGGCCATTTCTGGGAGCAAGGATAAACCCATATACCAGCATGTTAAGGACAGGTTTGATGCGTTCTTCTCGTCGGGTGACCCTGCGATGCAGACCGAACTTGTAAAGAAGAAGATGTACCAGACGCAGCAATCCCTTGAAGCGCTGGGTAACGGCGGAATCCTGGGCACGGGTGTCGGTAACAGCGCTCACAAGCTGGGGTACCTGCCCGAGGCACACAAGGACGTGGTGTACAGCGTGGTGGGCGAGGAATTCGGTGTCGTGGGCACGCTGGCCGTGCTTGCCGCCTTCAGCATCCTTTTCTACCAGGGTTTCGAGATTGCGAGGAATTCTACGACGCGTTTCGGCAAGTACCTGGCGGTGGCGCTTACGGTTTCGCTTTTCTTCAATTTCTTGGTGCATGTATGCGTGAGTACGGGCCTGATGCCTACGACGGGTCAGCCGCTGCCTTTCATCAGTTATGGCGGTACGAACCTTATTGTTGCTGGGCTCTTTATCGGGATTCTCTTGAATATTTCGAAGGCGGGTACCGGCAAGAAGTTGACCGAACCCTATATGGGCGGCATCAACACGGATACCTACACCATAGGTGGATTTAATATAACGAGGGCTGAAACATGAAAAAGTTCCTGTTTGTATGCGGTGGCACGGGTGGCCACATTTTCCCGGCAGTCGCCATTGCCGAGAG
>JAEEGJ010032257.1_pt1 | contig 10070 bp, 10 predicted proteins | sample 8958761 | NCBI WGS metagenome assembly JAEEGJ01 (sample SAMN16246546, study PRJNA631951) | gut metagenome | biome: gut microbiome; feature: rumen; material: RS-attached | host: Bos | place: Iran: Karaj | collected 2018-10 | reverse complement strand
GGACCAGGTTCCTTTGAAAGCTGACTGGACTCTTGATACAGAGGAAATGCTTAAGCGTGCGGCAAAAAATCAGGGTGGAATTATTTTTGCTAACCCTAATGCGCCAACTGGTCTTGGCCTTACACGTGAGCAGGTTCGCCAGATGATAAAGAAAGCATCTTCTGATGAAATCTTTATCGTAGATGAAGCTTATGTTGATTTTGGTGGCGAGTCTTGTATTCCGCTGTTAGCTGAGTTTAAGAATCTTGTGATTGTTAGAACTTTCTCTAAGAGCCTTTGCGGGGCAGGTCAGCGTCTTGGTTATATTGTTGCAAATCCTGAACTTGTAAATATCGTAACTACTGTAAAGAACAGCGTAAACCACTTCCCGATTGATGCGGTTGCACAGGTGAGTGGAACTGCTGCCTGCCGTGATGTTCCATACTATGTTGAAACTTCGCGCAAAGTAGCAGAAGAACGTGACAAGTTTTATAACTTTTTGCAGGATAAAGGGTTTTATGTTTTGAAGAGCGAAACAAACTTTATCTTCGCAAAGCATCCGAAAATTAGCGGGGATGAGTTGTATAAAAAGATTAAAGAGCAGGGGCTTTTGATAAGGCACTTTGCGACTAAGGGAATTGAAGACTTTGTTCGTATCACAATTGGTACGGCAGAGCAGATGGATGAACTTAGAGCTGCATTTGAGTCTGTGCTTAAATAGAACTAAGCGGGGCGTTGCGGGGTGTCCCCGCAGAAGGGGTAGAGAGCAAGCGCAAACAAAGTTTGCGAATGCGAGCGAGGGGAAGGCCTTCCCCTCCTGAAGGAGTATTTTTATGAAGATTTTAGTTATAAGTGATTTACACGCACACAATGAGGTGCTGGATAAAATGGATTCGCTTTTTGAGCAGGCTGACGCTGTGGCTTTTGGCGGTGACTTTGCTGAATGCTTTAAGCCGGAGACAGGTAGGGGCGCGCTCGAAAAGCTTTGTTCTAAACACGATACAATTTTTGCCGTTCTTGGTAACTGCGATAACGAAGACTTTATGGAGGAGCTTGAGAATCAGGATATCTGTGTAGAAAAGGCTCTGGTTTTCCATGAAGGTCTTGGATTTGCCGGAAGCGGTGGTGGAACAAAGTTTACCGGTAAGACTGAGTTTGAGCGCGAGGAAGATGAATGTCTTTCTGACTTTGACATTGTTCTGAACTCGGTTGAGCAGAGTGGTGACGAAAGCCTGTGGCAGAGTCTTATTCTGATTAGTCATAATCCACCGGTTGCAGATAAGCTTGATTCTTTTGACGGCGAGCACCATGCGGGAAGCCAGAAGTTTACAGACTTCATTAAAGAGCACAAACCGCTTGCTGTTGTGTGTGGTCATATTCACGAAGGAACCGGTATTGAAAAAATCGGCGACACTGTGGTGATTAATCCGGGAAGCCTTGGCGAAAAGGGAACTTACGCTTGGCTTGAGGTTGCAAAAGACGGTGACAGCTGGAAGGTTGTAAACACCGAGATGGGCCAACTGTAACAGGAGTTTATAAGTGCGAAAGATTTATAAGAAAACGATAATCATTTTATCCGCAGTTTTTATGGCAGCAGGCAGTTTTGCTCAGAGCTCTTTTTCGCACATCAGTCTTGTTACTTTCCGTTCTAATCTTAAATACACAATTGGAGAAGACTCTCAGGCATACACTGCAGAACGGGAGCTTCTTCCTTTTTCAATCAATAAATACGAAACAACTTATACTCTCTGGCATTCGGTTCGCATGAAGGCTGAGAAGATTGGTTACAATTTTGCTAACCCGGGACAGGGCGGTGCTAACGGTAAGCGTGGCGCGGCTCCAACTGATGACGACTATGCTCAGCCGGTTACTATGATTAACTGGTATGACGCTGTTGTATGGTGCAATGCGTTGAGCGAACTCCGCGGGCGTGAGCCTTGCTACACCTATAACGGGGAAGTTATTCGCGATTCCGCCGACACGGCTGCCTGTGATTTGTGTGTGTGTGACTGGGAGTGCAACGGGTTCCGCTTACCGTCGGAGGCGGAATGGGAGTATGCGGCTAGAAGAACGCGGGTTGGTTTTCAGCGCGGCGACTTAGTAAGCGGCCAGATTTCTGACGATGCAGAAGAAGGCCTTCTTTATGCCTGGACTTCTGAAAATACTGTAACTACTCATAACGTAGGAACTGCCGGCCTTCCATTTGAGCCTGGTGAACAGACTTTCCCAGCTACCGGTAACGCAAATGCAGCCGGTCTTTATGATATGAGTGGAAACGTAATTGAGTTCTGCTGGGACTGGTTTGAAGATTATACTTCAGAAAATCTTTATGGCCCTTCTGTAGGCTTTGAACGTGTAAGCCGCGGTGGCAGCTGGAGCGAATACACAATGTTCCTCTACGCCGGCGACCGATATAGTTATGACCCTAACGAGTGCTATAACTATATGGGATTTAGAATTTGCTGTACGGCAAAATAAAATATACTGATACAGGAGTTGTTATGAAGAAGTTTTTTATTTGTGTTGTCTTTTCTCTGTTTTTTATAACTGGCGCATTTGCAAAAGATATGACCTTTACAAAGAAAATTGTAATGAAAGAAATTGATAGCATAGAATTTGTTAATTGTACACGTTATCAAAATATAAAAGGTTATGTTTCTTCATCATTAGATAAAGCTGTCGGATTCTTCTTGAAGGAAACTGGTGATAAGTATACTGCATTAATCAATGACTGGAAAAATCTTGGCATGTCATTTAAGGTTGTGTTGTTTGATATAGATGCACAAATAGACTTGATGGTACATGCAGATGGAGATAATCTTTATATCGCAATTGTTGAAGCTCCACAAGAGTAAGCACGTTGAGTGTTATTCAAAGGTTACATACAAAAGTATGTAACCTTTTTTTTTATTTCAGTTTCTTTTCCTGTTTCTTAAACTTCTTGGTTTCTGCTTTCAGATTTTTCTTCTGCTTACGGTTGAGGCGCTTTGCTTTTTTGATGGCGCTTCTGGTTTCGTTGTTGAAGTTTAGCATCCAGCTGCAGAGGAATACTGAAACAAGACAAATCACTGTAGCAATCAATACCGGAATGTAGCCCGGTAAATCATCAAACGGCAATTTGAAGTTCATTCCAAAGAAGCTTGTTACAAAGGTTGGCGCCATCATAACCAGGTTGATGATAGCGAGCTTTTTCATTACAACGTTCAGGTTGTTTGAGATTACGGAAGAGTAGGCATCCATAACTCCAAAGAGAATGTTCGAATAGGTGTCGGCCATTTCAATAGCCTGGCGGTTATCAATTGTTACGCCTTCAACAAAATCCAAATCATCTTCATCAAACTTAATAAGCCGTGTACTCTTCATCTTCATAAGGAGCAGCGAATTACTCTTGAGGGAAGTTGTAAAGTAAACAAGAGATTTTTCGAGTCCCAGCATGAGGATGATTTCTTTGTTTTCGATTTCAAGACGCATCTCGTTCTGAATGCTTGTAGAACGGCGGTTGATTTCCTTAAGGTAACGAAGGAAGTTTAAGTTTGCACGGTTAATAATGTGCACGATGAAAGAAGGGAAGTCGTTCAGGCGAACGTTGCGCACACGGTTTGCACCAAAGTCCTTAAGTACTTCACAGTCTGTCCAGCAGATTGTGATGATGGTTTTTCCTTTTATGATGATTCCGACAGGTCCTGTAAAATAAGGAGTTTCTGCAGACGGGTCGTAAAAAGGAACTCGCACGATAGTAAGGATATAGCCTGAATCACCATCTTCAATTCGAGAAAGCTCATCAGGGTCGAGAATATCGAGAATATGGTCTGTTTCAATCTGATATTCTTCCTGCAGGAATGTAGTTTCATCGCGTGTAACATTGCGCGCGTCTACCCACAGAGGAAGTTTTGAATTAATTTCATCTTTCTTGGTCTTTGAGAACTGGCCGTCAATCTGCTGCCAATATGTAATCATAATGATCCCTCGTAAATGTTTTTTGAGGCCTCACTGATTTTTTTGCGGAAATAAAACTAGAAATGCAGAACCAGGAGGCTTGTCTTAGTGATTAAAAAACGTATGGGATAACTCGATCCACCGTCCATATTAGGCCTCCTGAAATAAAGATTAGATTATCAAACTGATGATTTTATTTTACAGCATTGTGGAAAAGAGTTCAATAAATTTTGGGAAATTGAATTTTTGATCAAAAAAATCAGATAAAACGTTTAATTTTTTACTTTTTTTAAACTTTTTTTTCAAAATTTTGTCAAAAACGTCATATCAAAACTACTTTATAGGTGGAGGTTAAAAAATCTTGAGACGGGGCGTTGTTGATTTTTTAAGAAAGATGAAAAAGGGTCTGGGAATGCTGGCTGCGATGTTTGTTCTTTGCTATTTTGCGGTTGCACAGGAATCAATGTTCAGCTGGGATTTTACGGATTGTGAGATCAAAGACATTCTGTTTGCGGTATCGCTGGATACTGGAATTTCGATTGTTCCTGATGACACTGTCAGTGGTAAGGGCGATTTGAAATTTGCAGGCGGAGACTTTGATCTGGCTTTTGAGGCTTTTTTGAAGAGCAACAGGCTTTTTGTAAAACGAGACGGTGGTGTTTGGACTGTAAGTAGATTTCGTATGTCTTGTGAAAACGGTTTGTTTTGTGTTGAGGCGTATGATCTGCTGCCGGTGCAGATTGTTGAAAAACTGTCGGAAGTGATGGATAAGGTTGTGACTTTTGAGTCATTGCCTGCGCAGAGAATTTCAGTGTGTTTCAGAGAAGTTGGTGAGGCTGTTCTGATGGATTGTCTTGCAAAACGTTTTGGTGTTTATGACGTTGAGCAGGATGAAGCTGGTTATCATTTTGTGAAAAAGAATTCTGTACAGCGTGCAGAGAGTTTTTCTGGAATGGTGAATGTTGAAGTTCTCGACGGTGATGTGTTTTATGTGGATGTGGAAGATTGTAGATTTTCTGTGGTCCTTGATAAGTTGTTTGATATCTCCTCTTCCTCTTATGGAAAAAAATCCTCTCATAAAAGTTTCTGCCTTCTCACTGATGCGGATTGTAAAATTCAGAGGTCGGTGTTTAGCGGTTCGGATTTTGCCGGTACTCTGAGAGTTCTATGCGCTCAGTGCGGATACGATTTCGTTATTGAAAATGACATCTACTACATCTTTTCAAGTTCTTCTGTCCGTGAGGAACTTGTGTACGGAAAACGAAGCTGGCGTAAGTTCACTTTGCATTTTACTAAGTCTCAGGATTTTTTGACCTTTGTTTTTAAGCGGGTGGGTAAGCTTGAAACTATTACTCTCGCAGATGAGTATTCATTCTTATGTCTTGCCAGTGATAGCGAAGCAGCCTCCATTGAATCATTAATTAATGAGGCTGATATAAAACAGTCTGCTTATATCGTAAATCTAAAATATCTTAAGCCTGTAGAATTTCTGGAACATCTTCCACCGGCTGTAGATAAAAGTTCTTTGTTCCTGGCTGATGATTCATCTCATTTATATTTTAAGGGAACTGAAGAAGCATATAACAATCTGTGTACGCAGCTGGAAGTTTTTGACAGACCCGCGGTTCGGCTTAGTTATGATCTTTTAATTTTGCAATATGACGAGACTCTACAGAATAACTGGGCATCTTCCTTTGGTGCAAAGAGGCTTTCGCTTGGAGACCGTAATGGCGGTTCTGCTGTGCTTGGTTCTGTTATGGGCTTTAATCTGAATGTAGTTACATCTTTTGGTATTACCTTTGCTGCCGAGCTTCAGAGTTCTATCGAGGAAAATCGGACTCGTGTTTATGCGGATACTACCTTGCATGGTGTTTCGGGGCGCGAGATTCATTTTCAAAATACAAACACTTACCGCTACAGAGATAACAATGTAGATCCGGAAACTGGTAAGCCAATTTATTCGGGAGTAACCCGGGAGATTGCTTCGGGAATAAAACTGGATGTTCTTGGCTGGGTGAGTGGAAACGGGATGATTACGAGTAAGGTTACAGCTTCTGTTTCCCGTCGCGGAAATGATGTGTCAGGCGTAACGGGAAATCCGCCTCCAACTTCTGAAAAACTTGTGACTACTGAAGTGTGTGGAAAAAGTGGGGAGCCTGTTGTGTTGAGTGGGCTGGTTCAGTCTGCAGAAAGCGAACAGCAGAAGAGAAGTCCCTGGATTTCAAAAATCCCTTTGATTGGAAATCTGTTTAAGGCAAAAAATAAAACTCAGGAAAATGTTCAGATGGTTATTTATCTTGTTCCGCATGTTGATGCTTCAGAGGACTCTGGTTGTGTTCAGTCTGTGGCGGAAGATTATAGCTGGGCATATGAGAGTCTTTTGAATCTGCTGGAAAAATCTTATGAGGAGGGGAATTCAATTGGAAAAGAAATATGAGTTTACGTTGACTCCGGCTTACTGTCTGTATAACGGAGCTGCTGTCCTGGAACAGAATGGTGCGAGTATAAAGTTTATCGTGGAAAACAAAAAGGATGCTGTTCTTTGCGGCAGACTGACACGAGCTTTTGAAAATCATGTTGCGAATATAAGACGATTGAAAGATTGTCCTGAAACTTTTCAACGTCTGATTGAAATTGCTTTTGTGAATGGAAGCCGCTCTCAGCTGAGAAAATGTGTGGCAAGTTTATATATGGTTCATGAGAATCTGAAGGATTCAGCTACTAATCATAAAAAAGATATGACTGAAAATCAGAGGGAAGCAGCTGCGGTTTTACTTCTGGACAGTATTCTTAATGAAGCCCGTTTACGAAAGGCTACTGATATTCATATTGAAAAAAATTGTGTGAGGCTTAGGGTAAACGGCCGGCTTGAAAAACTTCTGGAACTCCAGCGTGAAAAGTGTTTTGAACTGATTCAAAGAATAAAAGTTCTTGCGGGAATGAATGTGATTGAAAACAGAAGACCGCAGGATGGTCAGTTTGTTTATGGAAATACGAATCCGTTTTTTCTCAGAGTCTCAACAATGGCTGTTGTTGGTCCTGCAAGTTCTACTGGTAGCGAAAAATATTTTGGCGACGAGTCGGTGGTAATGAGACTTCTAGATACTTCTCGGATACCACTGGCGCTGGGGCAACTCGGCTTTAATCAGCTTCAGTATGAAAAACTTTGCAGTGATGATGGCCTTATTAATTTAGCAAATGGCCTGGTCCTTGTTTGTGGTCCAACAGGAGCGGGGAAGTCTACAACAGTTGCGGCGTTGCTTGTTGAACTGGAAAAAAGAAATTCCGGAACTCTAAAAATAATCAGCCTTGAAGATCCTCCTGAATATGTAATCCCTGGTGTTACGCAGATTAAGGTTGATGAAAAGAATTCTTTTTCAGATGCATTGAATCATATTTTCAGACAGGACCCTGATGTAATTATGATTGGAGAGATTCGGGATGAGGAAAGCGCAGCTGCTGCACTGCGTGCTTCTCTTACCGGGCATCTTGTTTTTGCAACCTTGCATTGTGGAAGTGCAGCGGAGTCTGTGTTGCGCCTGGAAAATCTTGGAGTTGTAAGAAAGTTGTTGAGTCAGGTTTTAAGGGGAGTGCTGTGTCAGCAATTAAATAATGTTGGCGGAAAAATGTGTCTTATTGCAGATTTAGCAATTCCAAAAAATCAGTTTTCAGAAAAGGCTGGAGCTGCTCAGTCGGCGGATGAATTAGAAAATCTGATGGAGCATTACACGAATTTTGGTGAAGCACTGAATGAATCAGTTATGGCTTTGCAGAAAAGAAGGAATCCTGTTATTCCGCTTTATAAAACCAGGAGGGATGATGAACGAATTCACAAAGGCGTTGTATGAGCTTTTTGTTATTGAAGGAATACCTCTTTCAATGAGTCTTTTGATTATGAAAAAGAAGCCTAAAGTAAATGCAGTAAGTAAGACGGCGGAATTTTTGTATGGGGCTCTGGAAAACGGCAGTTTATTTTCGAACGCTCTGAAGTCCTGCACAGTAATTCATTTTGATGATGCTTATATTTCTTTTGTAAGCGTCGCAGAAAAAAATGGCGATTTGAAGACGGCACTTGTTTATCTGAAGCAGAAACTTGAAAGAGAGGCTGACTGTAAAAAGAAAATAAGAGGGGCATTTATCTATCCAACTTTTGTAATTTTTCTTTCTGTGTTTGCAAGCGTTTTTATTAGCATTTATACGAAGACAGAAGATTTTGCTCTCCTTATAAAATATGTCTCAGTTTTAATTCTTGTTTCTATTGTCTTGTATTTTTTAATCATCAGACTTCTTGGTGAAAATAAACTTTTTGAAGCTTTCACAGCGGTAGATTTTTTATTGAAGAATGGAATTGAACTTTCGGAAGCAGTTTGTTGTGCAGTTCAGATTGCAGGGCCTTCGAGTAAGACTGGAAGAATTTTTGAAAATGCCAGAATCAAACTTTCTTACGGAATGGATTTACAGAATGCTTTTTGTGTAAGAAACAATGCTGAACTAAAAGAAGCTTTTTACTATGCAGACGCTGGAGCGGGAAAGGATGATTTATTTGCAAGAATTGCTGCTTATCTTAAATCTGAAAAAGAGAAAAAAAGAACTGTTTGCTTATCCCTGATTGAACCACTTTTCATTGTTGTTACAGGAGCTTTTTTGCTTTTACTACTTATGACTTTTTTTATGCCACTAATAAACAATATTACTTTGATTTAACAGGCCTGGGCGGGGGCCTTAAAAGGAGGAAAAACTATGAACAAAAAAACAAGGAGGATTTGTTATGAGTTCAAAAAGCATTGGAATGGTTTCCGAAAATCTTTCAAAAAAGAATCGGAAGGGTATACCTATGTCGAAACTGTGGCCGTCATTGCGATCGGAGCAATCCTTACAGCGGGGAGTGTATTCTCAGCGACTAAGGTTATTTCCACCGCGAGAAAAACAGCAGCACGAACTCAAATTGAGCAGTACAGCAGTGCACTGCAAACCTACTTCCTTGACTGCGGCCGGTTCCCAACTTCAGAACAGGGGCTGTCCGCCTTGTGGCAAAAACCAGTTCTCTATCCGGTACCAGAAAACTGGCGTGGACCATACGTTGACCGTAAGCCCGGCACTGATCCGTGGGGAACCGATTATAAGTATCTCAGCGCTGAAAGTTCCATTATGCCGTCAGAGGTTCCTGAGAACCTGCCCTTTGTACTTATCTCATTCGGCCCAGACTGTAAAGAAGGAGGAGCCACAGATGAAAAAGGAGAAACGGATGATGTCTGCTCATGGAAATAAATTTTTACTCACTTCTGTTTTTGTCTGTTTTATTGGAATTGTAATGTTGCTGGGTGGAGTGTTGTCTGATAAAAGAACGAAGTTGAAATTATATGAAAAAAAATATTCAGCGGTATTAAGTTCATTGGAAAAGAACAATGAGCAGATATCACAGGCTTCCGGAGAAAAATGCGCTTTACGGAATTAATATGTTTTTCTTTGGTTCTTTGTCTCTGTTCAATTTCTGTTTCGGGTTCGCTTTCAGGAATATCAAAAATAGATAAAAGAATTTATGAGCTAAAACGAAAATCAGATTCTCTATTTTTTATTTCTGAAAGTTTTAAGAAGGTGTGCAATTGTGGGGACGATGGAGATGGTCGAAAGAATGGTTCGCGTTCCTTTGAAGGATGGGCTGATATGTGCAGGAGTTTGTGGAAGCTGGAAAGTATTGAATGGAAGATTTTTGAAAATACGAGGGATGAAGAATCAAAAGAAATTATTTATTACGGATGCTGGAATGGACCTTACGGTAAGGGTGAAGTTTATGCAAGAAAATCTAAAAAAGGAGATGGGAAATGAGTCTGAAAAATAATGTGATTAAAAGAAGAGATTTTGAACGTTATGAAATTATTGTACCTTTTTCATCTCTGGTGGGAAGGCGAAGAAAAAGTTTTTTGTCTTCTGAACTTGAAAAGAGACATCCGTGTTTTTCAGATGAATTTGCTTTTGATTCGAAGGTAAAGGGGTTTTCCAGAAAAGGTGTCTGTTCAGACGTTCTGGTGATGAACAAATTTTTGCTTGCTGAGTATGAAAGAAAAAGACAGCGTCCGGGATTTGGATTTCTGATAGAAAGTGAAAGTGGTAAGGCAAAATTGTTTTCTCATCCTTATTTTGTTGAATCCAAATAT
>JAEEGJ010032256.1_pt1 | contig 10070 bp, 8 predicted proteins | sample 8958761 | NCBI WGS metagenome assembly JAEEGJ01 (sample SAMN16246546, study PRJNA631951) | gut metagenome | biome: gut microbiome; feature: rumen; material: RS-attached | host: Bos | place: Iran: Karaj | collected 2018-10 | reverse complement strand
ATCTTACTGGTATCAAAATCATCAGCCGCAATATAGAATGCGCCTCCGGTCTTTTCTATATTCTTCTGCATGTCCGATCTCAACTTTTCAGGTGTCTGACCGGCCTGAAGAAATCTCATTGATGATTCCGGAGGAAAGATACCGAAAACCGTAACATCATTCTTCTTGCAGAGATCACATGCCTCGGGAAGCTCTACAGTCGGAGGCATCAGATTGCTCTGTGCATTATCCGTTACCATGATGATAACACGTGTTCTTTCCGAATCACCAAGCGAAGGGAAGTTATACAGGCAGCTTGCAAGTCCCTCTCCTATGAGTGAACTTCCCTTGTAATAGTTATTAAGGATAGTACCTGCTTCATATGCATTGAGCTGGTTTTTGAGGTTATCGTACTGCTTCATTTCTTCTTCGCTCATGTTCATCAGGTCATAGCTGTCCATATCCTCATACAACTCTACATATTGTTTTTGCAGAATGAAATATTTCTTCAGTCTTTCAAGCTTGTCAGCAGTGAACTCCATATCATCCGTCATTGGCATATACTGCACTGTTGTTGTATTGAATATGGAGATGCCGACTCTGTCGCCTTCAAGGCCCTTGACTACTTCTTCAAGTCTGTCGACAAAATCATAATTGAGCTGGTAAAGAGAATATGAAACATCAAGACAGAGATAGATATCTCTTCTCTGCACTCCTGTTGTGATCTCTTTATTATAGCTGGGACGTCCCATAAGATATGAGCAGCTTAAAAGACTCATGATAAGTCCGGCAAACCCTATAACATTAAGAATGATATAAGTTGCGCGTTTGCGCTTATATCCCGGAAGAGTCTCAGCTATCCACATGGTAGCGGTTCCCTTAAGTCTTGCCTGTTCTTTTTCATCTATGCCTTTTCTCATCTTCCATATACGGAATATGAGAACAGCCGCAAAACCAAGGATCACAAGTATCGAGAGTGCCGTGGTCAATCCGGGATGACGAAGTGTTATTACTTCCATGATAACACCAGCTTTCTTGCTTCTCTGAAAAGTCTTTCTGTATCTTTTACTGACATTCTTGAAAATTCAGCATCATATATACCATCTATAAACATAACAACCTCCGGCCTGTTCCACTGACGTATCTCTAACAGGGTCTGACAATCGGCATTTCTTCCTGCTGCCTTGGCGAGAAATTCTCTTATCACGGCACTTATACCGATGCATGTATCACGTATGGTAAGCTTTCCTTCACGCTGCGATCTTTCAAGCAGATTAAGACGTGCATATGCGGCATCTTTTAAAAACATCATCCTGTATGCACCCGGTATGACCGGAAGCTTTTTCTTAAGTGCATTCATCTTCGCTATGCGTAACTCCAATACCTTTGCATGGAGGCTTCTATAAACCAGCACAAGCATGACCATAGCGACAAGAACGCCAAGCCATAAGAAAAACCAATATAATTCATCCATCATAGCCGGTTGAAGATCAACGGAATATTTCATCAGTCTGTAATCTCCCCGTTTAATACTTTAGTAACCGTTTCAGGAATTTCCTTCTCATCCTCAAGATATGCATAGACCACACCGCATCTTCTTAACTTGTTGCGTACCTGAGTCTGATATTCTTCCTGTTTCTTCCATATCTCTTCTGACAGTTTTTTACTCCTGCTAAAAAATCCCGGGATAAAACGATCGGATAAAACATCGTAATAATTTCTTCTGTCAAAAGTTCCGTCCGATATCTCAAAAGCATAGAACTCTCTTCCGGAGGCAGCTGCTCTGAGCGCTTTTTCCGGAATATCATACATACCCTTCAGATCCGTCACAAGACAAATGGATACACCTCTGAGAGGCATATCAAGTATCATGTCTATGACTTCCCATACTTCAGGGCATTCAACCTTTTTTTCCGTATCTTTAAACAGAGCATGCTGCATAAGATCCATGCTCTCTTCAAAATATCCGCCGCCCCTTTCAAAATGATTCAGACGGCTCTTCCAGTCATCACCGCAAATAATGCTTATATCAGCACCGCTTCTCATCGAAAGATAAGCTGCCGTACCGAGTGAGAGCATAACACATTCACGTTTATCGTTTCCGTCAGGCATGGTTCCTTTCATTGTCTTTCCGGTATCTGCGATAAATATGATCTGCTTGCGCTTATCACCGACATAATTTCTTACCATCGGGATACCTGCACGTGAAGTAGACTTCCAGTCCATATCACGGAGATTGTCTCCGGGTACATAGGGCCTCAGATCCTCAAACTCCATGCTCTGTCCTCTGAAGACAGACGGAAAAGCACCGTCACTTCTGTCTAAAGTGCGGCCGTACTGAATAAAGTGGACCATTGAACTCAAACTGTCCAAAGCCTCATAGTTAGGCCTGATCCTCTGCATCTTTTTTACTTCAGGTTTAGCTTTTTCTTTTTTTTCTTTTTTTACTTTTTCCTTTGCCATCGATAACGTCTTTATCCTTTACGGAGTGGGTATAGAGTTGAGCATATTAGTGATGACGATATCGGGAGTAACTCCGTCGGCAGACGCAATATAGCGAAGAGCTATACGATGTCTTAAAACGCCGTGTGCTGCCATCTTGATATCATCAGGTGTAACATAGGCTCTGCCCTGCATGAGCGCATTTGCCTTTCCTATCTTCAGGAAAGCTATCATGGCTCTGGGTGATGCTCCGAGCTTAACGTATCCTCTGAGTTCCTGAGGAAGAACCGTATCGGCATTTCTTGTAGCTGCAACTATCGCAGCTATGTATCTCTTTATCGCATCATCACAGTAAACGTTGTCTGTTATCTGCTGAAGTCTCAGCACCTCTGTAACATCGATCACAGGTGAAAGCTCTTCTGTTTTCTGTTCCCTGTTCTCAACAAGATTTATGATAGATACATCTTCTTCGGGTGTGGGATAGAAGATCGTCTCCTTTATCATGAAACGGTCTGACTGAGCCTCCGAGAGAGGATAGGTTCCTTCCTGCTCTATGGGGTTCTGCGTAGCCACAACGATAAAGAGTTCCTTGGGCATAGGATAGGAAACTCCGCCGATGGTTACCTGACGCTCTGCCATGGCCTCGAGCATGGCACTCTGTGTCTTTGCACTTGATCTGTTTATTTCATCAAGAAGCACAAAGTTCGCAAATACAGGGCCGAGAACTGTCTCAAAGCTTCCTGTATCCTGTCTGTATATCTGGGTTCCTATGATATCGCCCGGAAGAAGATCCGGTGTGCACTGTATTCTTGAAAACTTACCCTTAACAGCATCTGCCAGAGCTCTGGCAGCCGTAGTCTTGGCAAGTCCGGGTACAGATTCGACAAGCACGTGGCCGTTTCCAATAAGGGCCGATACCAGAGCTCGCTCAAGATTTTTCTGTCCTATGACTCTTGTTGCAAAGAATTTGTCTATATCGCGAAGTGCAGCCTGTGACCACTGCATATCCTCGTCAGATATCTTTGCACCCATTGCGTTATTATCCATAGGTATATTCCCTCCCCTGTCTTATTGATTACGTATTGTTTTAACATCTAATAATAGCATTAGCAAGTAATATTTACAACTTCGACAGGAAGAAAACGAGGGCCATCCATGTATAAACAGAATAGGAATGACCTTCATCATCCACACCGTCTTTTATAAGTTTTTCTGCCAACTTTCGGTCGATCAGTTCAAATCCGTCAAAAACCTCTGAAGCTTCAGCACCGCTCTGGGTAAGTTCTTTCAGATCTTCCTCCGAAATGGTCACCTTCACCAGTGCATTGCTTTCATCCGTAAGGCCCGGACTTGAAAAAACAAGCGGATTCACGACCGATAAGTCCGATACTGTAAGCCCGGTTTCTTCCTTAAGCTCACGTTTTGCCGCCTTTATAAGTGCCTCTGTACGGGTTTGCTCAGGATCCGGCTTTATCTCAATGTCTGCTCTGTCTATAAGGCCTGCAGGCACACCAAGTATGAAATGTCCCGTAGGATATCTGTATTCCTTTGCAAGCAGAAGTTTATCTTCGCTGCCCTTAACTATCACAAAGCAGCTGACAGCATCGGGTATCATATGAAGATATTCTTCTTCTGACTTAAGGACAGCGGTATCTTCTCTCTTCCTTCTTGTTGCATTGTAATAATGCCTGCCTTCCATATATTGAAGGTCATAAACATTCAGATACTGCGATTCAAACATTGTCTTCATGCATTCATCTGTTATGACAGGTTCTTTTTTATTCATAGTTTATTTATTCCTCATAAAATTTTTCATAGTCCAATTCGTAATAATACTTTTCTATCTCTGACAGACGGCTGTCGATGTTATCCTCTGTAAGCCTGTAATTATCTGCTGCCATCTGTTCAATGATCCAGTCGCTTATCTCAGCACTGTAATGACCTGCATCACCGTAATTATCCAGGTTTGTCGTTATATCATATGCATCATCAAAGGTAAACAGATGTACATTGTCATACTGGATCATTTCCTCTGATATCATGCGCATCGCTTCGGTATAGGCATAATATTTTCCATCGGAAATATAGGTTATGTACCATCCCAGCACACTGTAGGGCGGGAAGAAATAATAAAACTGCACATCCGGATGAGCTTTAACATTTGCGATAAAATTCTTTTCTATGCTTACTCTTAATTCTTCCCTTTCCTCATCCGTCATCCCTCTCTGCTCAGGATTACGGGCAGGATGAGATGTGTGGGACAGAACCGCCGCCTTACTGAAAATCAGTTCGTTTTCAAAATTGCCATATTCATCAAATGTATCAGCAGTATCACCGTTTAATGTGCGCTGTATCGTACGCGGCAGATAATCCGTTACGACAGAAGTGTTGAATATATAATCACCGTCATTGAAAGGATTGTTGTCATACATGTACTCAGGATCAGGCACTTCCGGGTTCCTGTAATCCCATTCGTTAAATACAAATGCAAGATCCACAGAGCGGATGATCATCTTCACATCAGGATTATTCTTCATCGCATAAGCTTCCATATCGGAAGTTTCTTTGAAAAATGCGCCGCCGTTTGTAAGCTTCACACAGTTTGTTCCAAACAGCTCATCAACCTGTGAAGGTCTGAAATTTTCACACATGGATGTTCCGGTAATGAAAGCATCATAATCAAAATGTGCTGCTATGCCGTAATTCTGATAGCGCTCGTTATCAAGGATATAAGGCACCCCTTTCAAAGGAGCATGATAATGAAAGAAGGGATCGAAAACAAAGACCAGCACCATTACAAGCACTATCATTCCGCATATTACTGTGAAGGCCGCCACGGACCATTTTTTCCAGGAAAACTCTTTTAACATTTTTTAAAATTTAAAATATATAAATGGTGTCACATCACTGATACATATAAATGACAGCGCAAACAGCACAATCGTTACGATCAGGTTAAACGTATTTGCTTTATATTTCCTTCGGCTGATATTCGGTATGAACACACAGCCGGCATAAACTGCTGCAACAAACAGAGGCATTGCTATATTCAGATGCTGCTGTATAAACGGCACATCATTGAAATCAAGCGATGCACAGAAAACAGGGCTTGGCAAAATAGAATTGAACGAAAACATCTTACGGATATATTCAAAAGCCTCACCGATAGTCTCACAGCGGAAGAATACCCACAGAAGCGCGATAACAGGCGCTGTCACAACCCATCGTATAAATGTCGGTATTTTTTCAAGCTGTTTCTTAAACATCTTTTCGAATACCATGCAGAGTCCGTGAAGACCGCCCCAGAAAATATATGTCCAGTTTGCACCGTGCCAGAATCCGCTTATCAGGAAAATGATCATGACATTAACATATGTACGAAACTTTCCTTTTCTGTTTCCGCCGAGCGGAAAATAAATGTACTTTCTTAAAAACCTTGTGAGAGTAAGATGCCATCTTGCCCAATAATCGCTTACGGAGATCATCTTATAAGGCGAATCAAAATTCATCGGAAGATCTATATTGAACAGCTTTGCTATACCGCAGGCGATATCACAATAGCCCGAAAAATCAAGATAGATCTGAAGCATATATACTATTGCAAAAAACCAGGCATCCGCTGATGTAAGATTCGGTATATATGCAAAACCAAAGTCAGCAGAGCTGCTTAAATGCGGGACGATCAAAAGCTTTTTTGCCATGCCCGTTGTAAACTGCATAAGGCCTATTCCCATATTCTCGGGATTTATCTTAAAGCGTTTTTTATCGTTCAAAGCAGGAATGATATCTTCATGAAGACAGATGGGGCCCAGCATGATCTTTGGAAAGAAAAATACAAAGATCATATAATCGATAAAGCTCACATTTTTTGTCTCACCTCTGTATGAGTCAACAAGATAAGCTATCTGACTGAAAGTTATATAGCTTATGCCTACAGGCATTATCAGATCAAAGGGTGTAAAAGTCTTACCTGCAAGTAACGAGACATTGCCCGCAAAGAAATTCAGATATTTAAAAAGTAAAAGCACCAGAACATTTAACGAAATGGCAAAAGCAAGCAGTGCTTTCGATTTTTTCTCTGACAGCTTTACGGATAAGTATCTGTCTGCGAGCGCTTCCGCAAACATGATAATAAACGGGATGTATCCGAAAAAAAGATAAAACAGCAGCGAGACCGTACAGAGTATCAATTTCTGTGCGGTCCTGTTGTTAAAATGACCTGCGCCGTAATAAAGGATCAGTGCAGCAGGCAGAAAAAATATGATGATCCCTGAAGAAAGCAGATCCATGGCAGAATCACTCCACCGTCACAGACGGTTTTACCGGGCCTGAACACTTTATGATAAGTCCCACATCAACAGTTCCGCCTGCAGCAACATTTTTATTGAAATCTGCAGGTGTGACCGTTACCTTTGATCCGCTTACATTAAACTTTCCATTCCATGACTGGTCTATCTCCACATCCTTGCCGAAATCTATTACGGCTTTCCAGTTCTTTATCTCCTTGTCGCCTTTGTTCTTTACGATGATATCGATCTGATGGTAATCCTTGCTTCCATCATTCCATCCGTTACTCTCTGACAGAGTGATGGATGTGTTTCCTGAATCTGCCTTTACCGCATCATGTGCGGGACCGGGCTTAGGATCATTTTTTTCTTTGCCTGCACCATCGGCCTTGTTTCCTGCAGGACCGCCTATATTAAGTGATCCCGGCTTTACATTATTTCCGAGCTTCTTTACATACCACTTGCCTGCTTCGGAAAGATCGGCTTCGGACCAGCCGGCTGTCTTATCACATGAACTGTTTATAAGTGCCGAGGTTTCAGCCTTGTTACAGAGACTCCATATGCAGTAGCTTATACCATTCTTATCAAGAAGACTGATCCATGCATCAGCTGATGCAAAATCATTGCCGCCGCTGCCACTTGCATCGCAGGTTCCAAACTCTGTTACAAATACAGGCAGGCCCTTGTTTACAGCCCCCTGAAGAGTATTTCTCAAACTGTCCTTATGTGTACCGGCATAGAAATGCAGAGTATACATTATGTTGCTGTAACCGGTAATGGGATCGGCTGCAGCTTTATCAACTTCCTGTGACCAGGTAGGTGTACCGACTATTATGATGGCATCCGGATCGTTTGCTTTGATAACGGGTATAACCTGCTCGGCATAAGCTTTTATACTTCCCCAGCCAACATCACCGTTTGGTTCGTTACATATCTCATAGATGACATTGCTGTTGGCGGCATATTTTTTTGACACTTCACTGAAGAAAGCAACAGCTTCCTTTGCATGCACATTGGGATCCTTATCCTGCAGCACATGCCAATCTATGATCACATACATGCCAAGTTCCGTGGCTGCACTTACGCCATTATCAACAATGCCTTTCATCTTATCGGCTCCACCTTCACAGTATCCGCCATATTCCGTTGTATACATTGCAAGGCGCACACAGTTTGCTCCCCATTCATCACGGAGAGTTTTGAAAGATTCCTTGTTCACATATCCGGGAAACCATGCAAGACCGTGTGTTGAAACACCTTTTATCTGAAAATTGTTTCCATTCTTATCTGTAAGATGCGAACCGCTTACCTTAAGCGCACCGTGAACGGCAACCGGTGTGGAACCTGCAGGCAGTGCTGCTACAGGTTCTGCTGCCACGGCAGCTTCGGTTATCTCTGCTTTTTCGGTCGCCTTTTCTGTTGCTTTGGCAACTTCGGTAGCTTTGGCTTCCGTCTTCTTTGTTGGAGTAGGGGAAGCAGTCTTTTCAGAAGGTACTTCAGTCGGTGCTGCGGTAGGTGTTGCCTCGTCAGGCGTTTCTGTCGGCTCTGTAGGCGCTTCACTTATTTCAATATTCACAGAAGCCACTTCCTCTGCAGGAGATTCTTTCTTTTCCGCATTTGTTGCATTTAAATAGATCACTAAGATCAGGATTGCTCCTAAAGTCACAGTAACGGCCACAGTCGAAATAAATATCAGTTTTAAATTTTTCATAATTTCATTCTCCTGTTATGAAGTGACCTCTTGTCAAGTTCTTTTTAGAGATCACCATTTTATTGATTCGACATTGAACGCAGAGGCAGAGCCTCAGGTCTAACAGTCCCCGGCCTTGGCCACTCTGTTATTCGTGGATTGGTTACCAACAGGTCAATGGTCCGCCGTGAATCTTGCTGTCTAAAATCGTGAATCAATGTATTTCTACATCGTCAACATAGGAGAATCGCAAATGATCCGGACCTAAGAGTGTCCCAAGACCCTGCCTATGCGCTCAATGTCTCTTTGAGCAGATAAATCTTTTATCTGCTTAACTGCCTTACAAAATATTCAGGCGGTTCTGTCAATGGCCCTGCCGCATCAGCGGTGCGAAGCAGCCTTGACAGATCCGGATGAATGTTTTACTCATGCCACGTTTCCCGTCATCATTCCCCAGATAAAGCATGATAGTTCTCTTGCTATTGCGGTCGTTGCCTTGTTGCGATTGACGCCTTTGCTCAACGTCAGCCTATAAAACCTTCTACGTAGTCTCTCATTCGCCTTATCCGCATAAGCAATGATCTCTGGTGAGCATCCTTCCTGTCGTTTCTTCAATGCTATGGATTTATGACCTACAGCTCCTCTGGTATAGCTCTGTGCTGCTTCAACTATAAGCCGCCTTAAATGCCGGTTACCGGCTTTTGTAATCCCATACCGATTGATGTCTTCCGCACTGGAATCCTCGCTTGGGACTAATCCAAGAAACCCAGCAAATTTACTTGCTTTTTCAAACCTTTCAAAATCTCCGATCTCCACTATCATTGAAAGCGCTGTATGCGTTTTGATTCCCAGCAGACATCCCATGTTTTTGACTTTCTCCTGATATCTATCACGTGATGCCAGCTCTTCAATTCTCTTATCCAGTCTTTCGATCTTTTCAACGAGGTAGTCGTATGTTATGAGATACTCAGAAAGAGTTTCCTTATCCAGGCCCTCCAGTTCAAGGTCTTTCAGCCATTTTAAATGTGCAAGTGTCCAGTATGTCTTTCCTCCGTCAAAGTGTTTCCCTTTTCGTAGTACAAAGGCCAAAATCTGTTGCTTAACCTTTTTTAAGGCAAGCTTCTGGTCATCACGCATCCTTATGTATTCCTTCACCTGATCATCGTTTTCATCAGGCACATACACTTCACTGTAAGTGTGAAAAGCCAGACATCTGGCAATGTTTGCCGCATCCTTACGATCAGTCTTTACATGGTTTGTGTTGGTGATAGCCATCGTTGTCGGTGCCAGGATCTTGCAGTCTACCTCGTGCTCCTTTAACTGGTGGTAAAGCGAATACCCCAAACAGCCTGCTTCGTATCCGCAAACAAAAGATACATCGCCCTCATATCTGTTTCTGACTCGCTCCATATACTTTAGAATCAGTCGATAATCAGACGGTATTGTCTGTCTGTACTCAACCTTGTCGGTATCATAGCAATAGCAGCAAAGCGTGTAGCTCTCCTTATGGACATCCATCCCAACATAAACTATAGTATTCATTGTGACCTCCTTTTGTATGTGGTAATCCCTGTTACCTTGATTTTTCCCAATCTATAGATTACAGGTAAATCCACGAATCTACAAACTGGAGGTCACTTCATATTGTCTAATAAGAGTGGTTCTGTTATTGG
>JAEEGJ010032252.1_pt1 | contig 10071 bp, 7 predicted proteins | sample 8958761 | NCBI WGS metagenome assembly JAEEGJ01 (sample SAMN16246546, study PRJNA631951) | gut metagenome | biome: gut microbiome; feature: rumen; material: RS-attached | host: Bos | place: Iran: Karaj | collected 2018-10 | reverse complement strand
GAGACAGCGACGATTATTGATTTGAAAACACGTTTTATCATTTTCAGTTTACGCTCCCGCGATTTTCAAAGGGATTCCGGCGACGACTTCGTACACTTCATCTGCTTTTGATGCGATAAAAGCATTTACCACACTGAGTGCGCGCATATAAGTTAGCGTTGATTCTTCGTATTCCGAGCCGTCTTCAAAGACATTTCCGCTTACAATTATGATGTCGTCAGCGCATGAGAAGAGCTCTTCCAAACCGCTTATTATGCGCGACACAACGACAGATTCTTCTATGCCGCCATTACTTCCCAGCTGACCGTCCTCACTTTCAGGCGGAAACATCTCGTTAGCAACAAGATTCATCATGCATTCCAATAACACAGCGGTTTTAGATACGAGAGTTTCGCCAAATTGCGCGCCGTCTGCGATTTGATACGTTTCGCCAGATTGCACTCCATCCGCAATTTGCCGAGCAACCGCCCCAATGTCAACAGGCGCTTCCATCGTGACAAAACCTTTACCATCGCGAAGTTTCCTGTGACGCTCGACTTTTCGTCTGCCCTCGTCATCATAGACTTGCATTGTGGCGACATAATATTTGCGCTCGGCTTTGGACGAAATGACAAGCTGTTCCGCGAACTTCGATTTTCCGCTTCCACTGCCACCGTAAACAAGTGTAATCATACATCATGCCTCTTGTATTGCGCGACACCCGATTCACTAAAACGCAAACTTTTTTCATAAACGGCGGCTGCTGTTTTTAGAATGCCAAGCATAAGGAGCGCGCCTGTTCCCTCGCCCAAAGCCATATCTGCGTCAAGAACAGGCTCAATGCCAAGAGCGTCACAGACGAGGGCAGAAAGCGGCTCGCGGCTTTTATGAGACGGAAGAAGGTAGCGCATAACGCCAGGATTCATCCGTTCGGCAACAAGTGCCGCCACAAGGCTTATCGCACCGTCGAGTATCACTGGAACGCCGGAACGCCGTGCGCCTTCATAAACCCCGACCATTCCGGCAATATCGAAGCCGCCGACAGACCGAAGCACATCAAATGCAGAAGCATCATACAAACCATAAGAATCTATCGCGCTTTCGACGACTTCTTTTTTACGAGCCAAACCAGCTTCGGACAGTCCGGCGCCACGGCCGACTACAGTTTTCGCGGGGCACTTTAAAAGGGAAGCCGCAACGGCAGCCGATGTCGTTGTGTTGCCAATTCCCATCTCACCAATGCAAATCACGTCAACACCGCGTTTCTGGCATTCCTCCACAAGAGAAAGCCCGGTCTGCATTGCCTGCTCGACCTCTGCTTTCGTCATAGCAGGCTCTTTTGCAAAATTCCGCGTACCCGGCCTAATCTTACGGCACAAAACGCCGGGAATGCTCTCTGAACAAGCGATTCCCATATCAACAGCAATAATTTCTGTATCAGTTTGCGCTGCCATTATCCCGGCTGTCGTCTTTCCTGTAGCAATATTCTCAGCGCAGACTCTTGTCACAGCCTGCGCTGACTGAGAAACGCCTTCCTCGACAATGCCGTTATCAGCGCAGAGGACGAGCAGAGCACTTTTCGCCACAGCCGGATGTTCCTTATTTTGGGCAGCTCCAAGCTTGGAAACAAGCGTTTCCAAGCGGCCAAGGCTTTCAAGCGGCTTCGCGATGGAATCCCATCCGCGTTTTATCGTGTCATAAATCTCGTCATAGTTCTTTTCGTAATCCATCAGCAAACCCGCATAATACAAACTCGGCACAAACAAGCTGTCCGCACCTAAAACGCCGCTTCCCGGAGCATACCATAAACGGCTTTCATATCCATATACTCGCGAACAGCGTCCGCAAGCTTATCATACTGAGTTTCTTTGAACGCACGGTAGTCGAAACAATGCCCAGACACGGAACCGGACGAACCTTCGCCAGAAGCGGTTCCTGTTTCCGCGTCAACGCCCGTAACTGAAAGCGCCACGCCTTTTTCGGCGGCGAGCGCGCGGACAACGCAAGAAGCTATATCGCCCTCATCAAAAAAGCCGTGGATATAAGTGCCGTACACGTTTCCAGAGTACGCACCTTTCTCCATCAGGTGCGCGTTCTCACCGACGGTCGTCTCTCCCATGTGGATTTCATACCCGGAAAACTCTTTTTCAGAAAGGCACGAAAGAATGCCGTCAACCGCACCGAGACGGCCGGAAACGCGTGTACGAACTTTTTGTGACAAAAGCTTTGTTTCGCAATCCAGAAGTTCCATCCCGCGCAGCTCGCCGCCGCCCTCAACACCATCCGCATCGATTATCGAATTTCCAAGCATCTGATAGCCGCCGCAAATGCCGAACACAGGCTTTTTCGCCGAGAACTTTTTTATCGCCGCTTCAAAACCGCTTTCACGGAGCCACTTCATATCGCCAATCGTGTTCTTGCTGCCTGGGATTATCACCATATCCATCCGCGCAACTTCACGAGCATCCGTTATGTAATGAAGGGCAACATCATCTATCTGTTCAAAAACCGAAAAATCAGTGAAGTTTGAAATGCGCGGAAGCCTTACCACACCGATGTTCACGAGCTTAGCTTCTTTCTTTTCAAAACGCGTGCTCAGGCTGTCCTCGTCATCGAGCGAAATATCAAGATAAGGCAGAACGCCTGTCACTGGAATTTTGAGCATATCTTCAATCATGCTGATTCCTGGGTCAAGGATGCTCTTATCGCCCCGGAATTTGTTTATAACAAGCCCCTTCACCCTGGCACGCTCATCGTCGCGCAAAAGCTGCACTGTTCCGCAAAGCTGGGCGAAAACGCCACCCCTGTCGATGTCTGCAATAAGAAGAACAGGCGCGTCAACAAGCTCGGCAAGCCCCATATTCACAATGTCATCGCTTCGCAAATTGATTTCGGCAGGGCTTCCCGCGCCTTCAATCACAATGATGTCGGCAATGTCTTCCAAAGCGGAGAACGCTTTTTTTATATCTGGGATAAGCTGTTTTTTGTATTTGAAATAGTCTTTGGCACGCATATTACCGACGACTTCGCCGTTCACAATAACTTGAGAGCCTTTATCGTCAGTTGGTTTAAGAAGAATCGGGTTCATGGCGACAACAGGCTCTATACCGGCAGCTTCCGCCTGCATTACTTGGGCGCGCCCCATCTCCAGACCCTCGTTTGTTATGAACGAGTTGAGAGCCATATTCTGCGATTTGAACGGCGCGACACGATAGCCGTCCTGATGGAAAACGCGGCACAAACCGGCGACAAGAAGGCTTTTTCCGGCATTGGACATAGTTCCTTGCACCATAATGACTTTGGCACGTTTTTTTTCGACTGGCGCATCACCTAAAACTGGCGCGGCAGCTGACGAAGCGCGTTGGTTAGCCAGATTCGGCGCAAAATTCGCGCCAGAATCCGCCGCCCGTTGCCCCCTCGAACTCGCCATATCACCCAGCTTCAAATGCAAACTCGCCGTCTCCGGGTCAAACTCATCCGGCTCAACTCCGTACAAATCCTGCACAAATCTTCCGGCAAAAATCTCACCCGGCGTACCAATCCTCACAACCCGCGCACCGTTTACGCCATCATCCTTAAGGCAAACAACCGTATCAGCGACCATTTTCACCAAATCAAGCTCGTGAAGCGACATCAAAATCGCCTTTCCGCGCTCCCGCGCCAAAAACCGGATAGTCTTAAGCAAATCAAGCTTGTAGAACATATCAAGGAACGAAGTCGGCTCATCAAGCACGATAATCTCCGTGTCCTGGCAAATCGCGCGAGCAAGCATGACTCGCTGCCGCTGACCGTCGCTTATCCGCATAAAATCAGAATCCGCAACATCCTCCGCATGAACAAGCTTTATCGCTTCGTCAACCGCACGCCAATCAGCCTCGCCAAGAATGCCAAGCTTCCCCGTATACGGATAACGCCCTGTTGCAATCACATCGCGGCACGTCATGTACTCAGGATGAATCCTCTCCGTCATCACCATAGAAACGTGAAGAGCTGCCTCGGACGCAGAAAGACTGGATAAATCTTTATCCAACACGGAAATAGTTCCACCAAGACGCGCAAGCTGCCCCGTAATCGTCTTAAGAACAGTCGATTTACCGGAACCGTTCGGACCTATCAAAGTCACAATCTGACCGGCTTTTACTTCAAGAGAAACGCCCGAAATCACCACTTTTTTGCCGTACCCGGCGCACAAATCCGCAGTTTTAAGCATTTGGCTTTCTCCCCTGTTTTTTGAGCATCATGTAGACGACGACAGGCACAAGAAGAATCGCCGTGACAGAACTGATGCTTATCTCCGTGGGCGCGAATACGGTGCGTGCGATGCCGTCACAAAAAACAGTCACAATCGCACCGCCCAAAAAGCAGCCGGGGATAAGGACGAGCGGCTTCGACGTTTCAGAAGAAGCTCTTACAAGGTGCGGAACCGCTATGCCGACGAACGAAACAGGCCCCGCGAACGCCGTGACGCACGCGGAAAGCAAGCTAGAAAGCAGGATAAGGACGACACGCAGTCGGATAACATTTACGCCCATGTTACGCGCGTAGTTTTCGCCAAGCTGATATGCGCCCATTGGTTTTGAAAGGAAAAAAGCAAAAACCAAAACGACAAAAACGATTGCCGACATTATTTTTACATCAGTCCAGTTCATACCCGAAAAGCTTCCGAGCGACCAGTTGTGAAGATTTACGATATTTGAATCGTTCGCGAAAGTAACTGCAAAATCCGTGATTGCAGAGCAGATATAGCCAATCATTATGCCGCACACGACAAGAACGGACATATTCCGCACTTTTGCCGAAAGCAGCAGGATAATCCCCATCGATATCATGGAACCGAAAAAGGCCGCTACAACCATGCCGAAAGCGTTGAATGTAATTCCTTTGCCGAGGAAGAAAATCATCGTGAGGGCGACGACAAGCTTCGCGCCGGAACTGATACCGAGCACATAAGGACCCGCTATAGGATTGCCGAAAAACGTCTGGAGCAAAAAGCCCGAAACAGCGAGCGCACCGCCCAAAACGACGGCGGAAATAAGGCGCGGAAGCCTGATATTCCAGATAACACGGTAGCGCGTAAGGTCAGAATCGTCACCGAAAATGATGGAGATAATTTTAGAAAACGGGATAGAAACGCTTCCTGTGGCAAGGTTCCACAAAAAAAGCACGATGAGGACACAAATCATTATAGATAATATAATAACAAATCTTTTTTTCATAATAATCCGATAATAGCTGCTATCGCCGAATTTTTGTCCCGAAAAACACCTCCTCGCTTCGCTCGTCACATGTTTTTCGTTTCAAAACTTCGGCTACGCAGCTATTATATCAAAGTTTTGTTAAATATGACATTTCAGCATAATCGCCGTTTAATACTTTGTTCAAGTCCTCTATGAAATTCGCAATTCCGGTCGTCTGCTGATAAAAATCTTTGGAAACAAAATAAACTTCCCCGCTTTTTACGGCGGCAAAGTCGCGGAACAGCTCGCTTTTTGCAAAAAGATCGTCAATGCTGGAAAACGCCGTGTCTATCGTGCCGTTATATATAAGGATATCCGCATCAACGCACGAAACATAGAAATCTTCCATCATCATGTTCATTGTAGAAAGAGCGTTTTCCTCTTCCACCAAAAGCTCGGAAAGCGCGTATTTGCCGCCGGCTAGCTCGATAATCTTTACAACATAGTCGTTCGGTTTGCGGACGTTCACAGCACCGTTCGAGTTTACATAAAAAAACGCGATGCTCTTTCCGACAGGCTTTTTCTGCATAATCGGCTCAATGCGGGCAAGTTCGTTTTCGTAATAGGCGCACGCCCTATCTTCCCTGCCGAAAAGAACACCGTAAAGCTTTATCCATTCAAGCCGTCCGAGCGGGTGCGGCTCATACGACGAATATTCCACAAGAACAGGAATGCCCAGTTCTTCAAGCTTTTCTTTCACTTCCGGCTTGTGAAAGATCATCGTGCTTTCAATAGCAAGGTCACATCCACCGGCTGTCAGAAGCTCGTAGTCAGGCGCGCTGTATTTTCCCGCATACGCAATTTTCCCGGCATTCATAGCGGCGGCGGCTTCCGGAACACTCCAGTCTTTGGCTTTTGTGCCGGAGAACGCAATTTCATCCAACGCACCGCACTCGTTTATAAGATCCATCGCTGATGTCGCGACAAGGTACACATTTTTAAGAGGAAGCTGCAACGGCGTTATTTCAGACGGCACATTTTGAGGGACGGGTGCACCCTCCGGCACAAGCAGAAACGTGCTGCCGCTTGTTATGCGCACAAGTTTATAAACAGGAGCCCCACCAGAGTCGCGCATGCCGCCTGCGCCTGTTGCGTCCGACTCGCGCCCAGCACCCGCACCACGCATACCAGCCACGCTGTAATAATCCACAGAGAACTGCGTCGCGTAGCGCAAACTCAAGCTGCCAGTTTTTTCAAGCGCAGAAAAAGAAACAGCGGCTGACGCAAAGTTCTCGAAAGAACCAACTTTGCCGGAAGCCGCCGCATTTATATTTGTGCCGCCGTCCGATTCTGCTTTTTTGCTGCACCCCGCGAAAAACAACGCAAAAGCGCACAACAAAGCAAGGACGACGGAAACTCTTACAGTTCTAAACATATTTATTCTGACAGTGTGAATGTCAGTTTGTACTCAATTTCATGAGGTTTGCTCATGGCTACTGTATTACCGATTACATCCATCGTCTTTCCAAGCTCCGTTATAGGGAACGTAAAAGAAGATGAGTCGCCAGGAGTCTGGTTCATGTACTTAACGCCTTCAACAATCATATAATCGTAGCTCTTGCTGTTCCAGAATACAGTTACAGTAGCAGCTCCGTTACTTACATTGAGCAAAGCAGGAGAAATAATTTTTGCCTTTCCTGTGCCGCCGTCAAAATCAACATCAACGCAATATGTACCGTCAGCAAGAACTTTGCCGTCATTTGTGGCAAAACTTGAAAACAACATAATTGCAAAAAGCAGCACTGCAACCAAAAGAAAACTCTTCTTCATTCTATATACTCCTTACAAAAATAATTGTATCACATTTATAAAAAGCGACACAAGTAAAAATATATCTATTTTCAACAAAATCTCTAAAATCGCATATCAGAATTGCCAACCTATTCCGAAAGAAGCAAGCATTCCGTCCACCAAAGAGTTTTTATTAACAGTAAATGTATAGTCAAAACCTGCTTCCAAGAAAAATCTTTTTGTCAAATAGAAGATTCCGCTCCCCCCGGCATCGTACGAAAGGCTCACCGTATTAAGCGGCCTCGATTCAACGTTTTTTTGGAAATGAAACTTTATATTATGAAAATAAGTTCCGCCAGCTCCGGCACGTACTTCCAAAAATATTCTCCGCTTGTACAACGGAATTTGATAAAGCAAAGCAAGATGAGCCATACCAATACTTCCGTCTATGCTGTACGTTCTTTCCACATCCGAAATATAACTGTAATTCGCACGAAGGCCGACTCCAAAATACCCCCAGTTTCGCTTAAAGAAAAACAAAGAAAGCCGTGCATGCGCGCTCAATGGGAATACTGTTTCGCCCATATAACTTAAAAGTGAATCATCTTGCAAAAACAGGCACGTATACCCAGCCTCTATATCAAAATCGACAAGTTTCCCAGCTTTTATAACAAACTCCGTATCCGAGTTTGCCGAAGAACGAAGCCCGCTCGCATCCTGTGCAAAAAAATGATATGAACCCGGTAAAAGGTCGTCCATATCAAACTGCAAAGTAATTTTCTTGTTCAAAACTTCATCATGCGAAATTATTTTATCCGGATATATTGTTCTTTCGCCATTCTTCAAAAAATAGTCGGTATACGAAACGGAACGTTTTGAGCTGTCAGGCATAAAAAGATTATTTCCCTCTAACTCGATTATTCCGTCATTATCAAGGTCATCTAGGTAGATTAAAGACCGCCCGGAAACAGGATACGATACATCGCTGACTTCCGGCAGATATGCCTGATAAACCGTAAAGTCATACGTTCTTGTCAAAGTTTCTTCAACTACATTGAAAAAATTGCACACTTTTATTTCCGCACGGTAGTTTCCTGGCGGCAGCGTAGGCTCAATGTAGATAAGGCACGCATCAGTTTCTGTTCTGTCCGTTTCGTGGTAGTAGCACTGCTCATACAAGCCGGAAAGGACATCCTTCTGAAAAATCGTGATGTGATATTTAAGAGCCTCGCCTGAGCTTTTCCAACTAAGCGGTTGCCGAAGCAGATTTTCCGGTAAATCGTCAGAAAAATCGTCGGCATACGCGCCAGTTATCGTGTAAACGAAGAGCAATACGACAAACACGGCTATAAGAGGATTTTTACTTTTTAGTTTTTTATAAATCATATCTCTCTAATAATGGTAGCACTCATCCGAAAAGCGAAATAACATCGAACAAACCTATTCGTATAATGTATACTGTGTTTTCCAATAAACATGGCAATCATAACTACCGTGATTATCAACTATCCATGTCCAATCACCTTTGAGACTACTCAATGCTATGGATTCTTGTACTTCTCCAATATCGTCATTATCAGTCGGATCGTCTTCATACATACCGGATGTTTTAATGCTTACACTATCAGACGGACTGTACAATATACAACTCCAAGCTGCATGATTGAAAATATCATACTTTCCTTCAGCAAAGTCGGCATCATTAAAGCTCCTGACTTCAGACCAATTTCCGCCGTTATATCCCAGATACACGGTACCGTATATTTCGCCCTCATCACCAGCATCATCTCCGTCATAATACATCCACATTTGATCATTCACTGGTACATAAGCTGTAACTGGCTTTATTGTTACCGCATAACTTCTTGTCGTCGTCTTTGTCTTGCAATACGTTCTTGTCTGTACAACAACTACATTGCCGTTAAAACCGTGCGCAAGGCTGAAACTTGTTCCTTTTGACGCACCTCCGGCTGTTACAGAAGATATTGTGTTTCCTGAATTGCCTGCAGATACGGAAACCGACATCTCGTTATAATTCAAATAACTGAACTGCAAGCTGCCAGAGTTTGTAGTAGTAACTCCAGGTGACAGTGTAGAAGTGACAACCGCATCAGACAGAATGCCCTCTACGTAAACGTATTCTGTGAATGTTTGCGTCTTATAATAATCCTTCTCAACAGTCAGCGTTATTGTATGCGGACCAAGCGTTAACGAGCTTGAATTGTTACTTGAAGAGCCATCTGTTTTTAGAGTTGCGCCAGTTTCCTGTGCCGTAAATGTGTAATACAAAGCTCCGTTGCCGCTGCTATTAAGTGATATGTCGAAAGTATTGTAAGAATCATAAGTATGGTTCTCTGGCAGCCCGTTTATTTTCGTAGCAACATTTGTGCGCGCGGAGTTACTGTAGAAAGCTAAAGTTGGTTTCTGCAGTTTCTGTACGACCATGATTTTCTTCGTTCCGGTCAGTTTGTCATTGTAGCAAGGCTTGTGAACCGTAACGGTTATTGTGTATTCACCGATACCCAAAGATCCGTCTTTTGTGTTCGTCGCAGTCGTTTCTGTCGAAGATGTCGTTCCGCTGATTACAACGGTCATTGTCGTATCATCTTCAGATTCGATTGTATAATCAATTGTCGAAGAGGCTGTATCGACCTCATAATACGTGAATCCTTCGTCATCAACTGTGTTGTAAGTTGTGCCTACGAACTCAACAGAAGCTGCATAAAGCTTCTTCACGACTTTGATCTTCCGCGTTACAGTCTTGTCTATGAAGTTATCCCGGTGAATCGTCGCGACGAGCGTATGCTCACCGACTGCAAGCGGAAGGCCGTCTTGCACGCCATCGAACGGAGTGTCGTCAACAGTTCCAGTTATTGTCGTTCCTGCAACAGAAGATTCAACCGTCGGAATCTCGATTGAGTAAGTTACGGTTGAAGAAGCAGTATCAACCTCAACGTATTCATATCCATTCGCATCGGTATTACCGTTAAACAGAGTATCAAAAGTGAAATCAGCTCCTTCAAGCTTTTTTACGACCATAATCTTGCGTGTTACTGTATTGTCATTGAAAATATCTTTGTGTATCTTCTCGACGAGTGTTTTCGGCCCGACAGAAAACGTACCC
>JAEEGJ010032251.1_pt1 | contig 10072 bp, 8 predicted proteins | sample 8958761 | NCBI WGS metagenome assembly JAEEGJ01 (sample SAMN16246546, study PRJNA631951) | gut metagenome | biome: gut microbiome; feature: rumen; material: RS-attached | host: Bos | place: Iran: Karaj | collected 2018-10 | reverse complement strand
CTGCGGCAAGGATTCCGACGAGGGTCACATAGGGAAAATCATGTCCCTTGACGATCATCTGCGTGCCGACCAGAATGTCCGCTTCACGGTTGGCGAACGCACTTAATATCTGCTCGTAACTGTCTTTACTTCTGGTCGTGTCCGCATCCATCCTAAGGACTCTTGCCTGCGGAAAACACTTTTTGATCTGCTCCTCGATCTGTTGCGTCCCGGCTCTCATCCCGCCGATCAGTTTGGAATGACATTCCGGACATTCCGTTACGGATGCGCGCTCATAACCGCAGTAATGACAGACAAGCCTGCCTCCCTTATGTTCCGAAAGGGACACGTCACAGTGCGGACACTTGATCACATGCCCGCAGGATCTGCAGGTTATAAAGCCCGCATATCCCCTGCGGTTTAAAAACAGCATGACCTGCTCGTCCTTATCCAGTCTCTCTTCAATCTGCTCACGCAGTTTCCGGCTGAAGATCGACCGGTTTCCTGCCTTTAATTCTTCTCTTAAATCCGCGATCGTCACATCCGGCAGTTTCGCCTCTTTGGCACGTTTATCCAACGTGAACAGTTTGTAATTGCCGTGCACGGCCTCATAGTATGAGGAAACGGACGGCGTCGCGGAGCCTAAGATCACGGAAGCATGGTGCATTTTTGCCAGTTCGATCGCCACATCCCTGGCATGGTATTTGGGCATCGTATCGCTCTTATATGTCGGCTCATGTTCTTCATCGATAACGATCAGACCGAGGTTTCCAAACGGCGTGAACAATGCCGACCTGGGTCCGATCATCACATCGATCTCCCCTTTTCTGGCGCGTTCGAACTGATCGTAGCGTTCCCCCTCGGACAGTTTGGAATGCAATGTGGAAACACGGTCACCGAAGCGTTTGATAAACCGTAAGACCGTCTGATAAGTCAATGCGATCTCCGGGATCAGGACGATCGCCGCCCGTCCCGATGCCACGACCGCTTCGATGATCTCCATGTAGATCTCCGTCTTCCCGCTTCCGGTGATCCCGCGGATCAGATAGGTCTGCGCGTGATCCCTCTGAATATCCGACAGGATCTGATCTGCGATCTCACGCTGTTCTGTATTCAGCTCGGGTTTTACGGTTCGTTCCGCATCGAGCTTCATGTTCCGGTAGACCCGCTCCTGCTCGATTGAAAGAACACCCTGTTCGGCAAGCAGACGCAGGGTTGCCGCGGAAATGTTGAGTTTTGTCGTGACCAGACGGTAATCGAGTTCCTTCTCCTCGATCAGCGCCTGTAAGATGCGCTCCCTCGCGGTCTGGTGTTTCTTTTTGAAGAGCTGCAGTTTTTCGGCAGCCTCTTCTTCCGTAAGTTTTAAAACGATGGTCCGCTTTTCGAGTGCGCGCACCTTTTTCTTGACGGGCAAAACGGTCTTCAGTGCCGTGATCATTGTGGAGCCGTAGGTCCTGTGCATCCAGTCTGCAAGCTTTAAAAGCTTGGATTCCACCGGATCGCCTTCTTTGATGATGGCTCTGATCTCCTTTTGTTTTGCGGGATCATAGGCGGCCTCCTCTGTCAGGTTCAGGATATAGCCGTTTATGATGCGGTCTCCCTTCCCGAACGGAATCTCCACATAATCGCCGACAGAAACAGTACCCTCAAGCGCGGAGGGTACTTTATACTGAAAGGTCTTGTCCAGATTTTCGTGAGAAATATTGACGATGATATCTGCAAAGAGCATGGTGGACCTCCGATATTATTTTACGTCATTTTGATAGCGAAGGATAGTTCCAACTTTGAAAATGTTAACATAAAGTTCATATTTTAAACATTGTTTTGTCATAAACACAATGTAATATGACAGTATAAAATAGATTACAAGAATTTCTTTTTCATAAACCTGTGGGGTAACCCACATCCTCCCTCCAATAAACCAAAGTAAGGCAGCCCTGTTAAACAGGGCTGTTTTATTAATTTTGACGCCTGATAAAAATCCCGTTCTGCGTACGAAGTGCAGACCGGGATCTGTTTTTTCCATTCATTAACATAATGTTGTTTCAAATATGATTTATGACTCCCTCGATGCCCTGCTCACGGTAGATGGTTTTATAATAGGCCACCTCCCGCTTGATGATCGAATCGATCACCTGGATCCCGAGAAGCTCCACAGGCGCTTTATCATCCGTTAAGATCAGATCACCGCCTGCGTAGGGAATCACATCACCCGTTTTGGTGATCAGGAACTTCTTCAGTTCGTTATCCTCCATCTCGAAAACGGAAGTTTCCAGTTTGGGAACCATCTGCGAATTCTTGGAGGCAAACAGTTCACAATTCGTATTGCCTTTTACATCGAACGTATACACGCATGGGAACACCGATGCGATCGTATCTTCCAGATATTCACAGATATTCCCCGGCTCATCGGTCTGCATATTCATGTTGACGACCATGACGCCGTCATCCGTCAGATGCTCTCTGACCAGTGTAAAGAATTCCACGCTCGACATCTGGAACGGGATCGTAATATCCTGATATGCATCCACAAGGATCACGTCATATTTTTCCTGATCGGCACTAAGGTACGCCCTGCCGTCGTACGTGATGACCGGAATGTCGTCCGGCACGTTAAAATACTTCCCTGCGAGGCTTGTGATCTTCTCATCGATCTCAACGCCCGTGATCTGCAGATTGGGAAAATACCTGTCACACTGACAGGCATATGTCCCGGTCCCCATGCCGAGTACGAGCATCTTCGGTTCTTCTTTCTCGGTCACACCCGCCATCAGCGGCGCCGCCAGCGCATAATCGTAATACATGCCGGTCAGCTGCTTATCCTTCATCATGATCGACTGTACGCCGAAAAGCACGTTGGTGGAAAGGACCACGCTGTCTCCGTCCTCCTTGACCTGCAGATAATTGTAGACGGATTCTCCCTCATACAGCAGGTTATCCTCCCAGAACGCAAAACTGTCTTTGGCGCCAAAGATCGCGCTGATGATCAGAACGATCACGCCGACAATGCACTTGATACTCTTTGTCCCGCTCGAAACAAAATAGAGGGTGGATAGGAGTAACAGGATCGCGGCAAAGATCAGAAAGGTGATCGCGGTCCCGACACTCGGGATCGTCACAAAAGTCGGAAGGAATGTTCCGATGATACTGCCGACCGTATTATAAGCACCAAGCGTCCCAACGATCTCACCCGAACCATCCACGGAATCCATCGAAAAGCGGGCCAACGACGGGGTCACGGTGCCAAGCAGAAACAAAGGAAACACAAAGATCACCATGCAGGCAAGAAACGCCGCCACGATCAGAAAGCCGTTTGAGATCGTCAGGATCAGAAGGCCCGATATTCCCAGAATAATGTACTTCCCAAGTACCGGGATCAGGGCGATCCAGATGGCCGCGACCGCGATCCGCCCGTAGAGACGTTTCGGATCCGGATCCTTATCCGCGATCTTTCCGCCGTAGATGTTGCCGAGTGCCATGGCGATCATGATCGTACCGATGATGATCGTCCACACGATCTGTGAAGAGGAAAAATAGGGGGCCAGTAATCTTGAGGCCCCCAGTTCAACTGCCATCACACTCATCCCCGCGAAGAATTCCGTCGCGAAGAGATAATACTTGTTATGGATTAACTTATTCATAAATGTTCTTTCTTAGTGATGGAACAACCTCACACCGTTACATACCATCACCATATTGTACTTGTCGGCACATTCGATCACGAGATCATCGCGGACCGATCCGCCGGGCTGCACGATATATTGTACACCAGAACGGTGTCCTCTTTCAATCGAATCCGGAAACGGGAAGAACGCATCGGATCCGAGCGACACGCCGGTCATCTGATCGAGCCAGATCCGCTTCTCTTCGTCCGTGTAGATCGTGGGTTTGACTTTGAAGAGTTTCTGCCAGGTCCCCTCTGCCAGAACATCCATAAATGCTTCCCCGATATAGTTATCGATCGCGTTGTCTCTGTCTGCTCTCTTAATGTCATCCACAAACTGCAGGTTCATAACCTTCGGGCTCTGACGGAGCAGCCAGTTATCTGCCTTCTGACCTGCAAGGCGGGTACAGTGAACACGGCTCTGCTGGCCTGCTCCAATACCGATTGCCTGACCATCTTTTACAAAGCATACGCTGTTTGACTGTGTATATTTAAGAACGATGAGAGAGATGATAAGATTGCGCTTGTCGTCTTCGCTCATTGTTTTATTTTTTGTTACGATGTTTGAAAGAGCAGACTGCTCGTCAATTTTAAGGAAATTGTGGCCCTGTTCAAAGGTAACACCGAAAACCTGCTTGCGTTCAAGATCGGCAGGAACATAAGCAGGGTCAATCTGGATTACACAGTAGTTTCCATTTTTCTTTGCCTTAAGAATATCAAGAGCTGCGGCAGAATATGCAGGGGCAATTACACCGTCTGAAACTTCTTTTTTAATAAGAAGAGCAGTTGCTTCATCACACTCGTCGCTAAGTGAAATAAAATCTCCAAAAGAAGACATGCGGTCTGCACCACGGGCACGGGCATAAGCACATGCAAGAGGAGTAAGTTCTACATCACCTGTAAAATAAATCTGCTTTAATGTGTCTGAAAGTGGAAGTCCAACTGCGGCACCTGCAGGAGAAACATGCTTGAATGATGTTGCTGCAGGAAGGCCTGTTGCTTCCTTGAGTTCCTTTACAAGCTGCCAGCCATTGAGAGCATCAAGCAAATTGATATAGCCTGGTCTTCCGTTCAAAACAGTAATTGGAAGATCACCGTTTTCCATAAATACCCTTGCCGGTTTCTGGTTTGGGTTACATCCGTATTTAAGTTCTAATTCTTTCATGATTCTATTTCCTCATCTTGATTATTATTTTCATTATTTTGATTTTCTTCAGTGTCGTTTACAGTGTCGTTTACAGTGTCGTTTACAGTGTCTTCTACAGTTTCGCCTTCAATTTCATTAGATGACTCTTCTGCCTCATCTTCGTATTTTACAGGATTTTCTACTTTATAGAAGATATCTGCCATAAAAGAAGAAATTGTATAAAAAATCAGTGATGGCCAGAAAAGCAGAGATGCAAGGCCTGCAAAAAGGTTTAGTTTAAAAAGGACTCCTGCAATGGCAAGTTCTGCAATTGTAAAAATTGTTACCCGCAAAGTTTGTTTGCCAAAGGTAAAAGCCAGGGCTACTGCATTGCGAAGAATATTTGCAAAAGTGTTTTTATAGCGGCCTATAATTGGATAAGTAAAAATATTAAATACAAGTACTACAAAACTGATTCCTATTGCAAGACAAACAAGAAGAATGCCCTGACTTGATCTTTCTAAAACCCACCAGATGTAAGCAGCAGCAGCCCCAATAGTTATAATAGAAAGCAGGAACATTAAAAATCCCTGGAGAAAATTTTCTTTTATTCCTTTAATAAAAGATTTCCAGACATTAACATCTTCATCATTGTTCAGGATTTTCAGGGCAACATAAAAAACAGAACATGTTGCAGCGCCTATTGTAATTACAGGTATACAAAAAAGCAGCCACAAAAGTCCAAGTAGCAAAAACTGACCTGACTTTTTTGGAGGCATAGGCTTGAAGATTTTTGAGTTCTGACTTTTACTTGTCTGATTACTGTTCATATAGTTCTACTTATTTTTATTAAGGATTTTTTCTTCGTAACTACCGCTTTCAATATCGATAAAGCGGACAAACAAAGAAACTTTATTATCTGCATTAAGTGCATTCCAGAGCTTATCTGTAAAGCTATCAATATCACCTTCGATAGAAACTTTTACAGGTTCGCCCTTAAAGCTTGGAAGAGGATTTCCGTCACCTTCGTAAGTGTGAATGTAGCGGCCCTCCCCTGCAAATGGAGATTCATAATCGAAAGTCTGACGAACTGTACAGTCGGCATTTCCTTCATCACTTTTAAGGATAGAAAGTGTATAGTTCAAAACTCCATCAGTGATATCTATAATAGAAGAAATTCGTGGTGTCCAGTTTGGACCGTCATGTTCGTATTTGCGTGAGCGGAGAGACTGTTCAAATGAAAGACCTTTCTGAAGTCCTTCGTAAATTGTATCTGTCTGGTCTCCGTTTGTTACGATTGTTTTTTTACCAAGTTCACGTACAGCGGCATAAATAATGAGGCTTGGATCTCCTGCAATAAGAGATTCATCAAAAGCTTTTGTGCGTACAACTTCTGAACCGTTTTCACTTTCGGTAACAAAAATGCGGTTACGACTTCCAGCACTGCGACCCATTGTCCAATAAGCGGCAACAGCTTTTTTACCATCTTCACTGCGGCCAATTACAATTCCGCGGCCTGGATAAGAAACACGAGCGGCTTCTTCGAATAAATTAATTTTTGGCATATTTTATTTTTCCTTTGAATTATGAAGTTCCTCAAGAATATCCATTACGGCATCAACTGTTACCTGTTTTGGATCAGGATGATCTGCAGGGACTGTTTCCAGAATCTTGTTGCGGAATGGTTTACATTCAATCATTTTTCCGGCAGTAAGAGTTACAACGTCTGGAGTTACTAAATCCATTACCATGTTTTCAGGATCTTCCGGATTGAAACGCAAAACATTTCCGTTGATTGAAACAGGAAGCAGTAAATCAAAAAGGCGGAGATAAGAGTCAATTTCGCGTAATCCACGTTTTGTTTCTGGTTTGCCTGGGCGATAACGGGTTCCACTTGGGAATACCATGATAATCTGCCCGCGTTTTTTACAACCATCCATTGCACGCATTGCAGCAAAGTTGATTTTACGTGCTCTTTGCTGTTCTGCTTCTTTATCTTCTTCTGAAGCATCTGATTCGAGAATTGCATTAAGGCTGCGGGTTGGATAAATTACAACACGTGTAAAGCTTTCTGTAAGGGCACGTACGATTGGATTTGCTTCATTAAGCTTCATTCCTGCAATAGCAACAAGTCGCTTTGAAAAATCGGTAGCCCAATCTTCTCCATAATTTTCGAGAAGATGAATAAGGCAAGGCAAATCCATATTTGAATAATGATCCATCATAAGAACACCGGTTTTTCCGCCGTTTACAATGGCATCATAAAATTCCTTGAAATACTGAACATTTATGATATGTGATTCGGGAAGAACATTATCCTTTGTAATAAGAGTAAGATATTTTCTTGTTTCGGGATTTGCTTCTTCGTAAATTTCGGTTTCATCAATTTTAGCAGCAGCTTTTGAGACTTTTGCAAAATCGGCAAGATAACTGCCATAAAGCTCTTTTAATGTTTTGGCCATAAGATCGCTTTACCTCGGTATGTATTTTTTTAGACATTATAAAGGATTTTGAAAGTTTTGCAAATAAGATTATTTGTATTTTGCTTGACACTTTTACATTTTATGTCATACTGTATTATATTAAAAATTATCGAGGTTTTTATGAATATTTTGAAAAAGGTTTATTGCCGTATATTTCAGGGATGCTTTCATATTGCGATTCCAATTCTTCCGTACAGAGATCCAAAAATACTCAATTATATAGAAGAATTACCGCAGGAATTTGCTTCAAAGGGTATTAAAAAGGTGCTGCTTGTTACTGATCCTGTAATCAGGAGTTTGACTGGCAAGCTTGAGACGCTGCTTCCGCAAAATGGAATTGAATGCATTGTTTATGATAAGACAAATGCGAATCCGACTGTTTCGAATGTTGATGAGGCTCTGGCGCTTTATAAAAAGGAAAACTGTGAAGCACTTATTGGTTTTGGCGGAGGTTCTTCTATCGACTGTGCAAAGGCTGTGGGTGCGCGCATTGCATGTCCTAGAAAGTCGCTTGCGCAGATGAAGGGCATTCTTAAAATCCATCGGCGCATTCCACTTCTGGCTGCCATTCCTACTACTGCGGGAACTGGAAGTGAAACAACTGTAACAACTGTAATTACTGATGACAAAACTCATTATAAATATCCGATTAGTGATTTTCCGCTTATTCCAAAGATTGCGGTTCTGGACCCGACTGTTACATTTACTTTGCCTGCAAGTCTTACTGCAACAACTGGAATGGATGCTATGACTCATGCGGTTGAAGCATTTATTGGTGGTTCGACAACTAAGAAGACACGCGAATATGCAATCAAGGCTGTGCAGCTTATTATTGCAAATATTGAAAAAGCATATAACAACGGACAGGATGAAGAGGCACGCAGAAATATGTTAGTTGCTTCTAACCTTGCAGGAGGAGCATTCTCTCGTTCTTATGTTGGATACGTTCATGCAGTTGCACATTCGTTAGGAGGGGCTTACAACATTCCTCATGGACTTGCAAATTCTGTATTGCTTCCTATTGTTCTTAAACGCTATGGCAGCAAGGCATGGAAGAAACTTAAGATTCTTGCAGTAGCTGGAGGGGTTGCAACACAGGAAGATTCTGCACAGGTTGCGGCTGAAAAATTTATTGCAGAAATTGAGCGATTGAATAAAGCGATGGAAATTCCAACAACTCTTAAGGGAATTAAAACTGAGGATATTTCTGAGCTTGCAAAACGTGCAGACAAAGAAGCTAACCCGCTCTACCCTGTTCCTGTTTTATGGAATGCAAAAGAGCTGGAAAAGTTTTATTATGATGTAATGCAATCATAAGCGCGGGCGGCAACAAAAGGAGAAAAACATGACACAGACAGAAATACAAGAGATTTTGAAAAAGCAGAAGGAATATTTTGCAACGGGGGCGACACTTCCTGTAAAGGCGCGAATTGACGCTTTGAAAAAAATACATGCATATATAAAGGCACACGAAAAAGAAATTACAGATGCGTTGACTGCTGATCTTGGCAAAAGTGCACTTGAAGGATTTATGTGCGAAGCAGGACTTGTGCTTGGCGAGATTTCTTACATGCTCAAGAACATCAGAAAGTTTGCACGTGATGAACGACGCGCAACTCCAATCACAAACTTTGCAGCAAAAAGCTTTGTAAAAAAATCGCCTCGTGGTGCTGTGCTTGTAATGAGTCCATGGAACTATCCGTTTTTGCTTACGATGGATCCTGTAGTAGATGCACTTGCAGCAGGAAACACTGTTGTTGTAAAACCAAGCGCTTATTCAGCAAATACAAGTCGCGTGATTGCTGAGCTTATTCAAAACTGTTTTGCCCCGGAATATGTTGCAGTTGTAACAGGCGGACGTGCAGAAAATCAGTGTCTGCTTGAACAGAAATTTGATTACATTTTCTTTACTGGAAGTCAGGCTGTTGGACGCGAAGTTTTAAGAAAGGCAGCTGAAAATCTTGTTCCGGTCACACTTGAACTTGGCGGAAAGTCTCCTTGTATTGTTGATAAAACTGCAAAGATTTCACTGGCAGCAACAAGAATCGTATGGGGAAAATATTTGAACTGCGGACAGACTTGTGTTGCACCTGATTATATTTTGTGTCATGAAGCTGTAAAGGATGAACTTATTGCGGCTCTTAAAAAACAGATTGTCGCTCAGTTTGGAAACGATCCGTTGAATAATCCAACTTATGGAAAAATCATAAATCAGAAGCATTTTGAAAGACTGTGCTGGCTCATCAATCAGAATAAAGTTGTGTGCGGTGGTAAGTCGGATGCCTCAAAGCTTAAGATTGAACCAACTGTTATGGCAAACGTTACCTGGGATGATGCTGTAATGGGACAGGAGATATTCGGACCAATTTTGCCAATCCTCACTTACAAAACAGACGAAGAAATGCTGAGTATTGTAAATGGTCGCGACAAGCCTCTGGCACTTTATCTTTTTACAAGCAACAAGAAGCTTGAAAAAACAGTTTTATCTCGCTGTTCCTTTGGCGGTGGATGTATTAATGATACAATCGTTCATCTTGCAACAAACAACATGGGATTTGGCGGCGTTGGCGAAAGCGGCATGGGTGCATACCACGGCAAGGTTGGATTTGATACCTTCAGCCACAAAAAGAGCATCGTAGACAAGAAAACCTGGATTGACGTGAATATGAGATATCAGCCGTATACGGGATTTAAGGAATTCCTGCTCAGGATGTTTTTGAAATAAAGAAAGGTGCTTCCAACCACAAAAAAATACCTGTTCGGAACGAACAGGTATTTTTTTGTGGGCCATCTTTATCTGCGAGCCAAACAAAAAAGGAC
>JAEEGJ010032248.1_pt1 | contig 10072 bp, 2 predicted proteins | sample 8958761 | NCBI WGS metagenome assembly JAEEGJ01 (sample SAMN16246546, study PRJNA631951) | gut metagenome | biome: gut microbiome; feature: rumen; material: RS-attached | host: Bos | place: Iran: Karaj | collected 2018-10 | reverse complement strand
TAACAATAATAACCCTGATAAACAACGATGAAAAAGCGCATACTCATCCTCTCCATCCTCATGGCGATGACACTGACGGCCTCGGCCACGGACTTCATCACCGACGTGATGCTTCTCGGCAACAGCAACCAAACCTTGTTCAACGAGCAGTTAAACGAGCTCACAGCTCAGGGCTGGACGGACATCGATAATGACTTGAATGCAGGCTGCGGCTCGGGCAGCGACTACATCCATCTGCTCTATAAAAAACAGAGCAGCTCGGGCAACACTGGCGTAGCCATCACCGACTTCTACATCTGGGCTGGCGACGAAGACACTCACCCCAGCAGCCTAACCATCGATGGAAGAACCTACAATCTTGTTCCATACGACGGAAGCGACAGTTTCATTAATAGCCAAGGCGACCTGAACAACAATGCGCGTGGCAAATTCATCCACCTCTACTACACCAAGGATGCTTTATCGAACAACACCGGCGGCGTCACCATCACCTTCCACATCGGCGTCACCGGCATCACCTTCAACGACGAGCAAGATGGTGCCCTGGGCGCAAACGGCATTGGCACCGGCTACGACCTCAATGCAGGCTGCGGCACCGGCTCCGCCTACATCTATATGCATGTCAACTTCGAAACGGGAGGAAACGTGGTGACCTTGAGTTCGGGCAGTGGAAACGTGCAACTCCAAAATGGCCATATCCTCACAGGCACGGGCGGCGCCGACACCAAAGTCACCATCGCCGACGGCGCCACGGTGACCTTAAGCGGTGTGAGCATCACCGCCATTGGCAATGACGGAAACCACAGGTGGCCAGGCATCGGTTGTTTGGGCGACGCCGTCATCATCTTGGATGAGGGCACAACAAACACCGTAAAGGGTGGATATTTCAGTTCCGGCATTTACGTGCCTGTCAACAAGACCCTCTCTATCCAAGGCAGCGGAACACTCAACGCCACTGGCTTTACCGGTGCTGCGGGTATCGGCAGCGGCTACGACCATTCCTCTTGCGGCAACATCACCATCAGCGGCGGCAACATCACAGCCAAAGGCGGCAAATATGCTGCGGGTATCGGCAGCGGCTACGACCATTCCTCTTGCGGCGACATTACCATCAGCGGCAGTACCGTCACAGCCAGGGGCGGTATACATGGCGCGGGTATCGGCACTGGCGAAAACTATTCCTCTTGTGGCAACATCACCATCAACGGTACCGTCAACGCCTCTGGCGATAGCGCTGCTGCGGGTATCGGCGGCGGCTACGACCATTCCTCTTGTGGCAACATCACCATCAACGACGGCATTGTCAACGCCGATGGCAATGCTGCGGGTATCGGCAGCGGCAACAAATATTCCTCTTGTGGCGACATCACCATCAGCGGCGGCACCGTCAACGCCACTTCCGGTGCTAGAACTCCGGGTATCGGCAGCGGTTACAGCCAATCCGAATGCGGGTACATCACTATTACCCAGGGCGTGACCAGAGTCACCGCCATAAAGGGCTACAGTAGCTACAATGTCATCGGCGCGGGTGTTGATAGCAGCTGCCAATCCGTCACCATCGGCTCCGTGGAGACAGGCTCCATCGGAACTCCCTACTACACCGCCCCCGACCCTATCCCCCACTTCATCATCTTCCCCTACTATATCGCCTTCAATGCCAACGGCGGCACTGGCGAATGGGCAAATGCGCAGCCTTATATGTATAACGTGGCTCAGCCCCTTTGGTCCAACATCTTCACCTGCACAGGCTACACGTTCGATGGCTGGGCCACCACACCTGACGGGCCGAAGGCGTATGACAACCATCAGACCGTATCCAACCTGGCTGATACCATCGCCACCGTGACGCTCTATGCGAGATGGAAAACGCAAAAGGCCATCACCGGCTACGGCACGGGCAACAGCGGCTGGCAGCTGATCGCCTCGCCCATGGCCGATGCCGTCACGCCCACCGCAAGCAACGGCTTCCTTGCCAACACTTACGATCTCTATTACTTCGACCAAACCGGCGGCGACAACGGCAAGGAATGGAAGAACTACAAGGCCCATTGTAATGACGCAGTAAATCCCTTCAATGCTTTGGTCAGTGGCAAAGGCTACCTTTATGCCAACAGCGGGAATGTCACACTGATTTTCAACGGCACGCCCTACAGCGGCAACGGCCAAGTGACGCTCACCAAGACCAATGGCTATGATTTTTCAGGTTGGAACCTCATTGGCAACCCCTTCAGCACAACGGCCACACTTGACATGCCTTTCTATAGGATGAACTCGGGAGGTACGGCTCTCACGGCGCAAGTGGAGGCCAACAACAGCGTGGCGGCCATGGAAGGCATGTTTGTGCAAGCCAGCACCAACAATGAAAAGGCTACGTTTACCCCCCAGTCGCGCCAGGGGGGTCACAATGCCGTACCCTTGCTCAACATCAACCTCACCCATAACCAAGGCGAAGCCATCGACAACGCCATCCTCCGCTTCGACGGCGGGCAGACCTTGGAGAAATTCAGTTTCCGCGAGGGCAGCACGAAAATCTACTTCCCGCAAGGCGGCACAAATTACGCCATCGCCTGCGCCGAATCCACGGGCGAAATGCCCTTGGATTTCGAGGCCATGGAGAACGGCACGTACACCCTTTCGGTGAATGTTGACAACGTGGAATTGGATTATCTGCATTTGATTGACAATCTGACGGGCGCTGACATCGACCTACTCTCCACCCAGAACGTCATTGCGGGCAACACTACCCCTAACCCAGAAACCCTCATTGCGGGCGAAGACCCGCAATCTCATACACCCTCCTACACCTTCACCGCCAAGACAACAGACTATGAAAGCCGATTCAAGTTGGTGTTCTCTTCCGTCAGCAGGGACGCTGACGACGACAATGCCTTTGCCTTCATCAGCAACGGCAACATCATCGTCAATGGCACGGGTACCCTCCAAGTCTTCGATGCCCTCGGCCGCCAAGTCATGCGCAAGCAACTGTCAACTCTCAACTCTCAACTCTCAACTGCCAACTTCCCAGTGGGCGTTTATCTGCTGCAGCTCGTCAGTGGAGATGATGTCAGGACGCAGAAAATTGTGATTCAAACGCAGCCATAGATCCCAAGCCACCGCACAAGCCTGTGCAGGGATGACATGGCTGCTGAAATACGGCTTGAGAAGGACGCAACCATAAGGACGATGACGCGACAGTGTTTTATGTGGAAATCAAGGAATAATAAGCGATTGGTTCAATCACAAGAACATGGTCATTACCACAGGCAACAGTGTCGTGGCACCATCGCGGCGGTAATCCTTTGTATAAACCAAGAATCGTTCGCCCACGCGACTCGAAAACTTCTCGCAGAACGCATCTAACGAAGCATGACTCTTATATCCCGACGACTTCACCTCCAATGGCCAGAGTTTGGCACCCCGCGACAGCAGAAAGTCCACCTCGTAGTTGTGCTTCCCACTCTCCGTAGGCCACGTATGGTAAAACAGTTTGTTTCCCCTTGCCGTCAGCAGTTGCGCCACCACATTCTCATACACATATCCCAAATTGGCCGACAGTTTGTCGCTCAACAGTTTCTCGTAAATCACATTCTCCGTCACGTCCTTGTCCCAGAAAGCCAAGGTGATAAACAGTCCTGTGTCGTTCAGGAACATCTTATACCGCCCCATATCCTCGTTCAGCGACAGCCCAACGTTCGGGTCGTCCGCATGGTGTGAGAAAACCACTACATGAGAGTCCTCCATATCCTGCAGCAGTTCCTCCACGCGGTCCAGTTTGCCTTGTTCTATTACACTCGAAATCTGATAGCGTGACGCATTTTTGTTGAGTTGCGCTGGCACTGCATAAAACATCCTCGTGGCCTTGCCCGTAGGGTCGATTTTGCGGAAATCGTCGGCGTATATTTCAATAATCTCCCGTTTCACCGCATCCACCGCACTCAAGTTGTTCGTCTCCAAAAAAGCGTTCACCGCCTGCGGCATACCGCCCACCAACATATACAGCCTGAAATCGCGCAGCAACTTCCGCGTCACAGCATCACCCAACGCCCTTTTCGACTCGTATGCTTCGCGGAGCATATCCACTGTCACTTCGTCACCCAATGCCCAGCGAAACTCCTCATAGTCCATAGGATACAGTGTCATCCGTGTCTCCTCGCTCGGAATCCTGATGCTTTTCGTGTTCTTCTTGATTGAAATCAATGATCCGGTCTCGATATAATCGTATCGATGGTCCTTTACCAGTTTTCGAATGGCCTGTCGAGCCAAGGGACAATCCTGCACCTCGTCGAAGATGATTACCGATTTGCGCGGTGTGAGACGGGTATTGTAACGATACTGCAACTCAAACAGCAGGCTGTCCAAGTCCGAAATGTCCTCAAACAGGTTCCTCACCTCCTGCACCGCTTCAGTGAAGTCAATCAGGATGTACGACTCGTACTCACGTCGTGCAAACTCTTCCGCCAAAGTCGATTTACCCACACGTCTGGCTCCTTGAATCAAGAGGGCTGTTCCCCCCTCGCGCTCCCGTTTCCATTGGAGCATCTTCTCATATAGCTTGCGTTTGAAAACCTTTTCTTCCATATCGGTCACATTTTGACGGTGCAAAAATACGGTTTTTGCCGAAATTCTCAAAGTTTATTTCAATAAATATGCCGAAATTCTCAAAATTCTCAAAGTGTTGCCGAAATTCTCATGTTTTATAAAGGCAATTTCGCCGATTATCTCAAAAAAATTATCTCAAAAAAAATTCTTTACCAGATTGAGACCACATGCACGATATTCCACGACCCCCCACGGAATACCGCAACGCTGCAAATCAGACCTCTGTAACCGTCTGATTCTTCGTGTTTTCAAAATTTGATACATCTTTTTCAAGCAGTGAAACATCCCTTATTTGGGGTTTTACTACTTTCGCGCCCGTTTTGAAAAAACATAAACAGAAACGGCAACACGCAAACTGAAGCCGCAACCTGATGGATAGCATCAACACAAGGAGCGCACGTATGAACAACAAACAACAAACAATTAAAATAAACTAAACCTTAAAATCACATGACAAACAAACACCTATTTCTTTTGCTGCTGGCGGCCTTCTTCGCGCCGTTGGCAATGAACGCACAGAGCACGCTGACTGTGCATGACGGAACAGAAACATCCGACAGGGTTCCCATCTTCAGCTGGCATGCCGGGGCTAGCCAACAAAGCCAATTGATTTATCCCGCCTCAGAGCTTACCGCCATGAGTGGGAAAGTCCTCACTCAAATGGTTTTTTATTGGCAACAAGGCCCATGGACCAGTGATGACTATAGTGTCGGCACCTGGACCATCTCGTTAGGGGAAACGACGGCCACCGCTTTCAACGACGGCTTTGATACCACAACGACACTTACTGAAGTATTCACCGGCGTATTAGATGAGGCAGGCGGCTTGTTCAACACCACCGACCACACTTTGACCATCGCCTTTGATGAGGAATATGCCTATCAGGGAGGCAACTTGTTGGTCCAATTCGCACACACAGGAACAGGCGAGCAAATGGATTATCATTTCATAGGCCAAAGTATGGATGAAGCTACGTCATACTTGTGCTGCTATAGTGATGGAACTGCATACATTGATGAACCAAACAACTTCCTGCCCAAGACCACCTTCACCTATCAAGCACAGCCAAATTGCGCCAAACCCACCAACTTGGCCGTCAGCTACAATGAAGGTGACCCCACCGCTACGGTGACCTGGACATCAGAAGCCGACAACTTCAACATCGATGTGAACGGCGACATCACTGCCGTCACAGGCAACTCTAACTCTTACACCTTCGATGTTTCGCTGCGCACGACTTACACCATCAAAGTGCAGGCCGTCTGCGGCGACGAGCAAAGCTTTTGGACAAAAGCCATCAGCTTCTTCTCTGGATGCGGGATCTTTCCCGTAACTTACTCTTACGGTTTTGAAGATGCAAACGATATGAACTGCTGGACAATCATCACCACTGGTTCAAACGGCCAATACACAGGCATCTATGAGGATGAAGATGATGAAGATTATGCACACACAGGCAGCCATAGTTTCCGGTTCTATTACACAACTGTACCTGGCCAATACCTCATCTCTCCTGAGTTAGGCGGCATCGGGAACGGCTTGCGTGTGAAGTTTTGGTATCGTGAAGAAGATGAGTATTACACAGAAACCTTCCAAGTGGGTTATTCCACCACCGACAATGATCCCGACAGTTTCACTTGGGGTGACGAAATCACCGCTACGACGAGCTACCAGCAATTCAAGGCCAACTATCCCGCCTATACCAAGTATGTGGCAGTGAAGCATACCTCCGACAACCAATGGAACCTCTACCTCGACGACTTCCTCTTCGAGGAAAGCCCGAGTTGCATCGAACCAACAGGCGTGCAGGTAGCCGATGTCACCACCAATAGCGCCACTATCAGCTGGACCGCCGGTGGTTCGGAAACCGCATGGGACATCTATGTTACCGCCGATGCCACCATCGTACCTGATGACAACACAACACCTACCGCTACCAACATTAACAACAATTCTTACAGCTTGTCCAATCTCAGCCCTGGCACCATCTATTTTGTCTATGTGCGTGCCATTTGCAGTGGGACCGAGGTGAGCGAATGGAGCCGCACCGCCACCTTCGCCACCATTTGCAATCCTATCGCCCTCCCGTGGAGCGAGAACTTCGACAACCTTACGGGCTCAGGTATGCCGGTTTGCTGGAACTCCATTTTTGAAGGCTCGGACTTTTGTGGTATCCAGCAATTTTCTGAAAACAATAGTAGTCTTATGATTTTCATAGAGCCGTCTTCTGGACCTAATAGTAGTGTAACTGCCGTGTTGCCCGAAATTGACGAGAACTATCCTTTGAACGGATACCAGATTTCATTCGATGCTGGCAAACTCTATAGCTACACAAACGAAAAACTCGACATTGGCATCATGACAGACCCTGTCGATCCGACAACATTCACCTTGGTTGAAGAAGTTGACATCATTGACATAATCTTCAATGGTGGTTTTGGTACATATACTGTGTATTTCAACAATTATACGGGCAATGGCCATTATATCGCCATCAGAGGTAACAACATTAATTCTGAAGGCTTTAATGTCCTCATTGACAACATTGTGGTGAGCGAGGCTCCTTCTTGCATCTCCCCAACGGGTCTTGCTGCCGATGCCACCTTTGACTCAGCCGACTTGAGTTGGACTGACAACAACAGTGAAGCCTCCTGGACACTTTACTGGAAAGAACGTGGGGCCGAGGCTTATACCGAAGTGCCCGATCTGACCGAGAATTCTTACACGCTGAACAATCTGTCTGCCGGTGCCGCTTACCAGTTCTATGTAGTGGCCCACTGCGACGAGAACGACCACAGCGCTCCTTCGGCAGTGTACACCTTCACCACGAATTGCGATCCTATCACCCTCCCGTGGAGCGAGGACTTCGACAATCTCGCCGCGGGCCAAGGTGTGCCGGCTTGCTGGAACACCATTGTTGAAGGCTCGGGCAGTTGTTCTATCGAGTCAGTTTCTGGAGGCAATAATGTTCTTGTTATTTTCGTAGGCCAGTCTTCTGGATTTAGTAATGCAGCTGTCGTGTTGCCCAAAATTGACGCGAACTATCCTTTGAACCAATGTCAGATTTCGTTTGACGCATGCCATTGGAGCGACAACGGAAGCACGACTCCAAGACAGCTCCTCATCTTTGTCTTGAACGACCCTACCGATTTACAGTCAGGAGTAGGATTTTTTGTAGATTCTATTGTTGACATCACCAATGCCTATCCCACTTTTGGGAGTTATACGGTACAGTTCGACCGCTATGAGGGCACCGGTCAATATATCGCCTTGGTTTGTGGTGGTAATGAATCTTCTGGCCCATACGATGTCTTAATTGACAACATTGTGTTGAGCGAGGCTTCTTCTTGCTTGTACCCAACCGGTCTTGCTGCCAATGCCGCTTCTACCTCAGCCGAATTGAGTTGGACTGCCAACAACAGTGAAACCTCCTGGACACTTTACTGGAAAGAAGTTGGGGCCGATGAATATACCGAAGTGCCCAATGTGACCGATAATCCTTACACGCTGAGCAATCTGAGTGCCGCTACCACATACGAGTTCTATGTGGTGGCCCACTGCGACGAGAACGACCACAGCGCTCCTTCGGCACTCTACACTTTCACCACCACCGATTGCAATCCTATCACCCTCCCGTGGAGCGAGGACTTCAACGACCTTGTGGGCGAAGATTTACCGGCTTGCTGGAACACCATTATTGATGGCTCGACCAGTTGTTCTATCGCGCCATTTCCTGGAGATGACAATAATGGTCTTGTGATTTCCATAAACGAGTCTTCACTTCAAAATAGTGCAGCAGTCGTGTTGCCCGAAGTTGACGCGAGCTATCCTTTGAACCAATGTCAGATTTCGTTTGACGCAGGCTATATAAATGAAAATACGACCGGAGAACAACTCATCATCGTTATCATGTCTGATCCCAACGATTCACAAACAGCGGAAATGATAGAGTTTGTTGCCATCACCGATGACTATCCCCATATTGGCAGACATACGGTGCGATTCAACGAATATGAGGGCAACGGTCAATATATCGCCTTGGTTTGCCTTGGTGGTGGCTCTTTTGGTGGAAGTGACTCATACGCTGTCTTTATTGACAACATCGAAGTGAGCCCGCTTCCTTCTTGCATGCCCCCTGCGAATCTCATTGCCTCCAACATCACCGGCAGTTCTGCACAATTGGCTTGGACCGTCAACGGCGAAGAAACCGCGTGGGATATCTTTGTTACTACGGATGCCTCTGTCCAACCTGACGACAGCACAACGCCTACCGTTGCCGCAACTGCTGACAATCCTTACAGCCTGACGGGTCTCGATCCTCTCACCACCTATTATGTCTATGTGCGTGTCCTTTGCGGCGACGACGGCAACACCGAATGGAGCAACCGTGCCACCTTCACTACCAAATGCGCAACCACGACTGTTGATGCAGACCACCCATACACACAGGATTTCAACGACGAGACATTCCCTCCTGAGTGTTGGGAACTTGGCGGGGATCCATTTAGTAATTGGTACCAAACCGTTCAGGGCTATGCCTATACCGAATATAACCCTAATTACCTGTATATGCCTTTCTTACACATTGATGCCAACAACGCTGTGCTAACCTTCAAGACCATGGAAAGTAGGATTGAATTTTATACTGGTGGTTCAGAGGGGGATGACGGTTTGAGCATCGTCAAGGTCTCCACCGACGGAGGCGGCACCTGGACGCAACTCTGGTGCCCCACCTATGACGAACTCACCACTGACTTCAGGACAGTCACCCTCAGCTTGTACGATTATGTCGGCCAAGACATCCTCATCGCTTTCGAACACCAAGGCCACCACGGCTGGACCATCGACGATGTGGAGGTTAAAGCGGAACCGCTGGCTACCTTCCCCAAGACCATTGCCGCATGGGGCGAAGGCGACGGCTGGTATCTGATTGCCTCGCCGCTGGCTAATGAAGTCAATCCCACGAATGTGACCAACATGACCGCCAACCAGTTTGACCTTTACCGCTTCAACCAGAGTAATGCCGACGGAAAGGAATGGGAGAACTACAAGAACCACGGTTTCATGCTCCAACCTGGCCAAGGTTACCTCTATGCCAACAGCCAGGATGTTGAACTTGTCTTCACTGGTATCCCTTACAGCGAAGATGGCGAAATCGATTTGGTTTACGACGATGAACTCACTGATGGTGATGCCATGAAAGGTCTGAACCTCGTGGGTAACCCCTTCAACGAGAGAGCCTATGTCGACCGCGACTTCTATGTCATGAACGACGGTCGAGAGATTATCGCCGCCACCCAAGCCGATAGGAACTATGTCGAACCTATGGAAGGTATCTTCGTCTATTCTCAGAATCCTAACGACTTGACGGTGACTTTCAGCACCACAGCTCCTAATGGCGCTAAAGGCGCCCTTGTCATGAACGTCGGCCAAGGCAACGTCATCGACCGCGCCATTGTACGCTTCGGCGGCA
>JAEEGJ010032237.1_pt1 | contig 10076 bp, 9 predicted proteins | sample 8958761 | NCBI WGS metagenome assembly JAEEGJ01 (sample SAMN16246546, study PRJNA631951) | gut metagenome | biome: gut microbiome; feature: rumen; material: RS-attached | host: Bos | place: Iran: Karaj | collected 2018-10 | reverse complement strand
CTTTTTCTTCTGTTCTTGGGCCTTCCTTTGTTGAACTAAGGCAGCTAATTTTTTTAAGTAAGCATTCTCCGCTTCTAGATATTCTAGTCTTTTTCTTAGTTCGACTATTTCATCTGATTGAGACTTACTTTTAGATGGTTTAGTTGGTTTATTACCCATTTTTCGTTTCCTGCCTCGACCATCTAATTTTAAACCATCCCATCCAAGTTCTAAATATTTTCTATGCCAAGTCATGACTTGTGTTTCAATAGGCATGCCTAGAGAATGTGCAACTTCACCATATGATTCACCATCTAGAACTCGTCGAACTGCTTTTATTTTGTCTCGATAAGTCCAATGTCTACTTCGATGTTCTAAGCCACTCTCACCATAAAGATCATAGACTTTTGCCCACTTTCTTATACGATCATGCATAGTTTTTCTTAAACAACCCTCCACAATAGGTGTAAAGCCATTCTTTTTGTACTCAAGCACCATCTTGAGTTTTTCTTCTTTTGTCCATTTCATGATAAAAACCCCTCCAGTTGGTTGTCCAACTTTTGGGGTTCATATCAGGGCGCGCCTATTTTTCTTCTTTTTATGTGATATTTATTTCTTTAAAACGCTTTGCACCAACTCTTCATATCTCTGGCATTGTTCTTTATCTAATTCATCAGGAACATAGAGATTATTAATAGGCTTATTGTCATTAAATGTATGAACAAATGTTAAAGCGGCAATATATCTACCATCATCATTAAGATGGAAACCGTCTTTATGGAAATGTTCGCCATACTTTTCAATTGCTTCTTCAATAACATCACCACTTCTAATGATGATATTGATACCTAAATCTTTAGAGATATAGTCATATGTATCGCTTATACACTTATACATTGTTTTACGATCATAGTTATAATGAGCAAAGTTAGTGTTTTCAAAACCTGTTTGATATGGCCATGTTTTATGTAAGACAAAGGTAGTTTCTTTTTGATATTGTCTGACATATTCCATTAGTTCATTAATATATGGATAGAAGGTATCCTTTAGTCCCGAAAAGACACTGACTTGTTGTAGAGTAATGTAATCCCATTTTTTCATCTGTAAAGCATCTTTTAGAGCAATGTATCTACCAGTGGATTCACCATTAATAAACCATTCATATGGGGAAGAACCTTCTTTAATAAAACCAACATGTTGTTCTAAAGAACACCCTCCTACATATAAGACACCTAATTCGATTTCTACTTCGCTACCTAAAGATAAGGCATGAGTATATCTTGCAGCATCTACAGAAAAGGAATTACCAATCATTAAAACACTAATCTTTTTCATAATCTATTCATCCATTCTTTAATTACTTTAACGACTTCGTATTCATTATCTTCATCAAGAGTGCCACTGCCATGACAGTGTTCACCTTTTAAGATTCTAAACTCAACATCTAAGTCTTTATTAAATGTTTTAATCACGGACATTAATAACTTATTCTGCTCAAGTCTATTTGGTAAATCACATTCATAAGTCATCAATAATAAGTGTGAAAAATAAGTCTCTTTATTAACGAAATATAAAGGGGCCGCTTCATCCACTCTTTGAAGTAATGGATCTAAGCCTCTTTCATATTTCAAAATGTTGAAATGAGTGGTTGATTGCCCTGCATCACTAATCCAACCAACGATATCTTTATTATCAATACCGGTTTCTTTTAAATATTCTTTGTTTAAACAAAGCATTAAGGTGAGATAGGCTCCTGCCGATTGTCCCATCACTAAGATGCCTTTACTCTTAATATTGTCTTTAACATATCTAACCGCTTGAGCGGCATCTTTAATGCACTGAGGAAATTGTTTTTCGGTGATCAAACTATAGTTAGCGGTAGCAACCGCGAATCCTAACTTGGTTAGGTGTTTCGCAAAGTCATGAGAATCACCTTTATCACCCTCTATCAAACCACCACCATGGAAATAGACAATAGTAAAGAATTCTTCTTGTTCTGGATAGAAGATATCCATATATAAGTCCTTATAGAAGTTGATATTCTTTTGTTCCATTATCTCACAGTGCTTATCACTACTTTACCATGACCTTTAATAAGGCATTTCTTACCATAAGGTAAGAAGAATGTATCGTATTTAGAATAAGAGATATCGTTAACTAATCCTTCACCATCTAAGAAAGTAAATGAGATAAAAGCTCTTTCGTTTGCTATAATTTCAAGCTCTTTATCAAAGTTCACTTCTTTAACGGTGAAATACTTATTATTAGCGAGTAATTCATCACCGGTTTTAATAGCGTTATATTGATGATAATCGATGACATCTAAAGCCTTTTTAATATGTAGTTCTCTTGGACTACCATTTTTATCAACACGATTATAGTCATATAAACGATAGGTAAGATCGGAATTTTGTTGGATTTCAATTAATCTAACACCAGCCCCTATCGCATGAATTGTTCCTGGATTAATTAGAAATGTATCTCCTGGTTTAACTTTATAGAAATTTAAGCATTCAAGAATTGTGCCTTTGTTTAAAGCTTTTTCAATATCGCTTTTTGTGTAGTCTTTATTCAAACCAACATAAAGACCACTGCCTTCATCCGCGGAGATGATATGCCACATTTCACTTTTACCAAATGATTGTTCATATTTTAAAGCGTAGTCATCACTAGGATGGACTTGAACTGATAAGTTTTCTTTCGCATCTATTAATTTTATTAATAATGGGAAGTATGGGAATCTATCCATCACTGGACCGATATCTTCTTTGGTTAAGACATCAACAAGTCTTTTGCCTATATCTTTCCCACTAGCGATAATAGAGGAATCGTCATCTCTTATAGATAATTCCCAGCATTCGCTTACTCTATCAAAAGAGGTGCCTTTATTAAATTTCTTAAAATAGGTACCACCCCAAATATAATCTTTAACTCCTGGTTTTAGTTTAACTAATTCCATAATTATTTAATAAATCCTTCAAATACATCTTTTAATTCATCGACACGTTTTTGGCCGTTTGCGAAGATATAAATCTTAAGCTTAGGTTCTGTGCCACTTGGCCTAATCGTAATTGTGGAATGATCTTTTAAGAAGAACTTCACAACATCACTCTTAGGTAAACCTGTGGCTTCTTTTCTATCAACATAATGAATATAGCCTTCAAGATAATCACCAATATGATCAATATCATTAATTTGTTCTTTGATTGATTCATCTCTAAAGAAACTCATAATGGATTTAATAGTGTTCATACCTTCCACACCTGGGAATTCATAAGTTAATAAGGCAGTTTTAAAATCACCATATTTCCTATACAGTTCATTTAATCTATCTAACATTGTTAAACCTTGTTTCTTTAGGTGATTAGCGACTTCACAAACAAGCATTACAGCGTTAACTGCGTCTTTATCTCTAACATCAGTGTTGGTGAGATAACCACAACTCTCTTCAAAACCAAATAAATAGTCATTCTGGGCGTTTTTCTCTTCAAGGAAGAGTATTTGTTCACCGATATATTTAAAGCCCGTTAAAACGTCGATTACGCGCACATTATAGTCCTTTGCCATTAAAGAGGCCATATCACTACTAACGATAGTTTTAACTAGGACTGGATTACTAGGTAATTTGCCTTGTTCTTTTTTCGCATGATAAATAGCGTCAAATAGAATAAGACCAACTTCATTACCTGTTAAGATATGAGGGTTACTATGATCATTAACTACCACACCGCATCTATCACTGTCAGGGTCAGTGGCCACTAGAATATCAGCGTTTTCTTTCTTTAATTGTTCAATGCCTAGCTTAAGAGCGGCATGAATCTCTGGATTAGGATATGGGCATGTTGGAAAATTACCATCTGGCATTTCTTGTTCTTTAACAATTGAAACGTTATTAAAGCCATCTTGTTTCAAGATAGTTGTGACACAGCGACGCCCCGCGCCATTAAGAGGAGTATATATAATATGCAAATTTCTTTCTTCGTCATAGATTGATTGCTTTTTAGTGCTTTCCATATAAGCGTTAAAACAATCTTCATCAATGAGGATGATTTTATTTTCTTTAACTAACTTATCGTAGTCGCCCACTTTGACATCATTAAACATATCAATAGCGAGTATTTCTTCTAATACCGCGTTAGCGAGGTTATCAGTACATTGACATCCATCTGGTCCATATACTTTATAACCGTTATAGATCTTAGGATTATGAGAGGCGGTTACCACAACACCTGCATCACACTTAAAATAACGCACGGCGAATGATAAAGATGGCGTCGGCATAAGTTCTCTATATAAATAAACTTTAATGCCATTACTAGCAAGAGTAGAGGCTGTCTCTTTAGCGAATTCATCGCTATGGTTGCGGCTATCATAAGCAATAGCGACGCTTGGATTAGCCACTTTTTTATTTAAATAATTTGCTAAACCTTGAGTGGCTCTTCTAATGATGAAGCGGTTCATCCTGTTTGTGCCCACTTCCATCACACCACGTAATCCACCGGTGCCAAAAGCTAGATCACGATAGAATCGATCTTTGATTAGATCATCATTATCTTTAATCGCTAATAATTCGGCCTTTTCTTCTTTGCTTAATAGTTCTGAATTAAGCCACTCTTCATATATCTTTTTATAATCTCTCATAAACGTTCTAGTTTTTAACATCAATTATCTTATAACTTTTTTAAGGTAAAAGCGTCCTCTGGAACATACATTTCAAATTTAGGCATTTTATAAACAGAAAAGTTATTATCAATCATAAATGATGCATAAGTCTCAAAGCCTGGAACTTGCACATACACTAATAACTTGTCGCCTAAAACATCTTCATCGTAAGCACTAACTTTAATTTTATTAGGCGCTACCATCTCTGGATTTACTAATTTATCATTAGCCTTAAGCATCTTCTTATTAAAGATTGGTAATAATTTATCTTGTTTAAAGACGATTTGATATTGTCCATCCTCTAAATTATCTTTGTTTGGATAAGATAAAGTAGCACCACCGACATTAATTTTCATCATATCGTTAACGATTTTAACTGTCGCAACACCTTCGTTAACTTTAATAACTTCACGAGAATTAATCTTATTATGACCTTGATCATAGATTTTAAGACGACGATATGGGAAATATAATTCTACTTCTTTGCCTAAAGTAACCTTTTCTCCATTAGCGACTTTCATTGCAAAATATCCCTCTACGCCTTTTAAGGAGAAATAAACCGCTTGATAGTCAGTCTTTTGTTCGATGAATTCAAGTTTAGCTTTTAAAGAGATGGCATTCTCTTCTTTTTCTTCTTCACCTTCGGCTTTAAATACTGGTTTAACTAAAGAGATGTAGTCTGGTTTAATCGCTAATTTAACATCAGAATCAAAAGCGCAATCGAGTAAATGGTCAAGGAAGTCTTTTTCTAAAACGACATCTTGTTCACCAATTTTTAACAAATTGCCATCTATTCTCGCAGGAATTTCATCTTCGTGTGGGATACCCATAATGGCTTTATGTGTTTCAGCATCAAACAAATAGACATGTTCCATATCAAATTCCACTTTGATGTCTTCGTTAGCGTGCATCTTGCTATTAAATGGAATCTTAATAATAAATGGGTCTTTTCTATTTTCCATCTTGCAGTAAAGAATTGATTCATCACCAAGGTGTTCCACGACTTCGACGAATGAACTTAAATCGCCTTGGTTTGGTCTAACGTGTTCTGGTCTAATACCTAATAAGACTTTTTGACCAATATACTTTTTACCCGCGAGTTGTTTGGCCTTGATATCTGGGAAAGTGACCACCATATTATCTAAACAATTTAATTTAGCTTTAAGTTTATTACCTTCCATAAATAGTTCGGCATCAATGATATTCATTTGTGGAGAACCTAAGAAGGTAGCAACGAATAAATTACATGGATCTTCAAATAAGGTAATTGGGGTATCGGCTTGTTGAATAAAGCCGTCTTTCATAACGACGATACGATTACCCATAGTCATCGCTTCTGTTTGGTCGTGAGTAACATAGATAAATGTTGTTTCTAATTTTTCATGAAGTTTAGTAATTTCACTTCTCATAGAGACACGTAATTTAGCGTCTAAGTTAGATAATGGTTCATCAAGTAAGAAGACTTTAGGATCTCTTACAATGGTTCTACCTAAGGCCACACGTTGTCTTTGACCACCGGATAATGCTTTTGGTTTTCTAGTTAATAATTCAGATATTTCCAAGATTTCCGCGGCCGCTTTAACGCGCTTATCGATTTCTTCTTTAGGAGTGTGTCTTAGTTTTAAACCAAAGGCCATATTGTCATAGACTGTCATATGTGGATATAAAGCATAGCTTTGGAAAACCATCGCGATATCTCTATTCTTTGGTTCAACTTCATTCATTAATTCACCATCAATATAAAGTTGACCAGCGGTGATATCTTCTAAGCCAGCGATCATTCTAAGTGTCGTAGATTTACCACATCCAGAAGGACCGACGAAAACGACGAACTCTTTGTCTTTAATTTCTAAATCAAAGTCATTAACCGCTCTTACTCCACCATCATAAACTTTATAAACGTGTCTAAGTGTTACATCTGCCATAAATTAGGCCTCCTTATTGATTTGACTTTCGTCTTTATATAAACCCTTATTAACCATACTAGGGTAATGTTCTTTGTTAATATATTTATCAAATGCACTATGTGAGATAAGTGTATATAAGATAACCACTAAGCTATTGGTAATAGCAAACAACAATAAACCAATCGTTAAAGTGATGAGATTAAATAAACCTAAGGTCACCACTACACCAGTGGTCAATAAATAAATTACTAATATCTTCCAATTAAGTAATCCTAAGAAAGAGAATGAATTCTTAAGAGTGACCCCATAACTATTCTCATAATATACACATTGTGTGAAATTAATAACGGTCACCATACCAAATACTAAAAAGAATAGTATTAATGCTCCTAAACCAATGCCTTTAACCACCGCATGAATTGGGGCATAAAGAATTAAATAGGTACCACCAATAATTAAACCAAATAACGCTAGTCCAAAGATGACGCCGTTTAATAAAGCGTGTTTCCAGTTTTCTTTAATGCCCTGGAAGAAGTCACTCGCTAAAGATAGGCCTTCTTGCCAGACCATCTTTTTCGCGGTATAGAAGGAACCCGCTAAACCGATAAAACCAATCACCATGCATGGAAGCATAATTAGCATTGAATAGAAGAGTAATGAAAATAGTTGATCGTTATTACCTGTTGCGATAGCCGCAGTTTCTAAGAAATTAAAATAGAATAGATCAACTGCTAATGGGATAAAGAAGATAAAGGTATAACATGAAAAAGCAAATAAGTTCATCTTACGATTCTTTAATAAATCGAAAAACACTTCCTTACGATTTCTTGGTAAGGACTTCTTAACGTCTTCTTCAGTAATGTGTCTTTCTTCTTTTTTCATTACATACCCCATTTTTTAACTAGGTGTAAAGCTAAGTCATGTTCTTTAATCGGCTCGTTGGCGTATTCACCAATATTTTTACTAGCCCCATTAAGGAACATGTAGCAATCTTCATTAGGTAAAGCCATGTACGGCTCCACTAACTCTTTGTTGAGTTTAACTCCATAACTAACTTCATCTTGTTTATAAAATGTATAACCGTTATAGAAGTTAGCAATGAGTTCATCTTTTAAATCGATAGCGAAGTAGGAAGCATCTAAATTCTCAATCTTAGACATTGGAAGAATTAGTACATCCGCTGTAGAATAACCAGCGACTGTTAATTTGGTGTGATAATGTCCTTCGCTAGGATCCGCACTAATTGTGCTAACACTTTTAAGTTCTTTATCTTTATAAGTGTTTAATAAGTCATCTTTTAATGTTTTAGAGTCTTTAACTTGACCAGAGATAAAGATAACAAGTGTTTTATAATCTGGTATTTTATGGACTATCGAGAAGATAAGTGATAATCCACCAGCGATGAGTAAGGCGCTGATAACATAAGCTGGCCAGAAGTAACGGAAGTGATTATGAATATGATCTTTTCTAAGTTGATTCATAAGTGAGATTCCGCTTTGATAATGACTCTACGATAGGTGGTAATAGTTAACTTATCACCTTTTTTAAAGCCTAAGTCTTTATTAATAGAACAAATAACTTTATCTGTTCTAGTTAAGCCATCAATATAGGTCACATGTACCGGATAAGTATATAGACCATTCTTATTAGTGCCTGTAATTTCTATATCTTCTTTAACAAATTCCACTTCTGCAACTTCTTTAAGGCCGCTTTCATAGCCCTTATAAAACCTATATTTATTAAAGGCATCATTATAGAAGTTAGGAATAAAGAAGATAGTAAACCAAATAAATAAGATAGAGATAACTATAGCGATGATTAGATTTATTAAATAATCTTCATTAGCAAATATAACCAATAAGACATCAGTAATTAGAACAATAGAGAATATAAGCGCAAAAGATATAGAAAATAAGCGCATCACTTTTCTCGCATTTAAATATTCTTTACTGATGTCTAATTGATAAGTCATAAATTAGTTATTTTCTAATCCTTGAATGATCGATTGTTTGATGATATCGCCCCAAACGACATAGCCATAATAAGAAAGATGCAAACCATCTGTTCTAAAATAGGCAGCGTTTGGTTCACCGTTTTCTTTAAGTAGCGCGGTACCTGGATTGATTAAAGTTAACCAAGGATTATTCTTTTGATATTCCATCACTTGAGCATTAACAGTATTAATGGTGTCAAAATAGCCTTTATAACCCGGAATAAGGTTCATCATGATATATTGGACTTTTGTGTTTGGTAAAGCCTCATGAGTGTGATTAAAAAAGTTTTGTAAATTGTTCCAAATAGTCGCGGCATCTTGCTTAGAATTAATGACGTTATTAATACCGACATAGTAGACCACCATTTTTGGTTTATATGGGAACACTAATCTTTGATTGAGTTTATTGTCCCATTCTTCAATTGTTGTGCCACCGATACCATGGTTATAACTAACGATAGGTTCTAAGTCTTCTTTAGATGATTCCCAGAATTCAATAGAAGATGAACCAGCAAGCATGACATGATAACTTTCTTCTTCTAAAGCTTTGGCTTCATATTTCGCGGCTTTATTCTCATAGTTAGTGTTATCCATACGATAATTCATCGAACCATCAGAGACGGTAATAACTCTAGTTTCCCCATCACAGTTAATGGTGATTTTATTACTATCATAAGTTGCCGTGATAGTTTTACTGGCTTTAACACGATATTCCATTAATGGAAGAACGTTATTTTTATTAGCGTCTAATTTCGCTAAAGCGGCGTTAGAAACACTGATGGTGTTATTAACCACTTTAAAGTTCATGATGGAATCTAATTCATATGATGTAGCCGCACTTTCAGGAAGAACGGTTGATGGAGGGGTATATGCTGGTTCTTGGCCTTGATCTTCTTGGGAAATGCCCCATTTAGCAAATAGCCTCATATTGCCTAAAACTCGATCACTTTCAAAGTTCCAAACTGTTTGACATTCTTCTTCTAAATACCAACCTTGGAAATCATATCTTGCTCTAGTAGGATCTACTGGCTGTTCTAATAAGCTTCCTTCTAAAGCTTCAACACTCTTATAGAGTAAGTTATTGCCTTTTCCTTTCGTGCCATTAGAAAGGATGAATTCTTCTCTTAAATAGTTATTAAAGAAATCTACTTTACAAATAGGTTGTACTGGCGAATTCGCGGATACCGATCTAAAAGCATTGACCGTGACTACAGAACATAACGCTAAACCAATGACTGGCAATAATAATTTTTTAGACATGGCATTCCTCCTTTAAATATTTAAGAAGTTCTTCTTCATTAACTGTGGCTAAGCAGATGACTTTATCACCCGCACCATAATAGATGTAAAGTGTACCGTTATATGGCACCACTGCGGTTGGGAAAACGCAGCCATTATAGTAACCATTAGTTTCATATTCTTCTTCTGGTTCCATTAAATAGTCTTTAGTTCTAGCGATAATCTTATATGGATTATTTAAATCTAGGAGAATTGCGCCTACTCGATAAGCATCATCTTTTTTAGAGACACCATGA
>JAEEGJ010032235.1_pt1 | contig 10077 bp, 8 predicted proteins | sample 8958761 | NCBI WGS metagenome assembly JAEEGJ01 (sample SAMN16246546, study PRJNA631951) | gut metagenome | biome: gut microbiome; feature: rumen; material: RS-attached | host: Bos | place: Iran: Karaj | collected 2018-10 | reverse complement strand
TATGCAGAAGATGGGACTTGAACCCACACGGTATTGCTACCACAGGCACCTGAAGCCTGCGCGTCTGCCAATTCCACCACTTCTGCCTATATAACGAACGCCGCTTTGCGACGTCCGAATGTTATTCTATATGCTTTGGGGGCTTATGTCAAGGATGATATCGAAGCCCCTTGGGATAGTGATTCTTAAGGACTCCGCCCGATGCTTTGCCCCATCCTAAGCTGTAGCTGTCGACGTATACAACGGCATATCCCTTACAAGAAGGATCGCAGGCAATACTTTCACCCTGCAGATACTTAAGTACGCGTTCATCGGAAGCGCTAAGCATAATTTCGTTTTGGCACATACCGGGTGATAAGGCCAGGGCAAGAGAGTGTGATGGCTCTATACGGCCTTTTTTTAATGTTCCGATATGAAGTCCCGGGCGCTCGATACAAAGCGACCTTGATTTATCGGTGGCTGTTGCATATGGAGCCAGTTCTTCGGAAACACAATATATGTTGTCTCCGAATGCGATAATTCTGCCGTTTATAACCTCTGTACCGGCAGAAGTAAGGGTATCTGTAAGAAAACTCTTTAACAGACTCTGCGCATCGCGAGAGATACTTTTATCAAATACATAACCTGTCACACGCTTATCGGCATCGGTAGAAGCTGCAGTTTCGGTTTCACCTGTCCAATCGGGCTCATCCGTTGTAAGAACGGCTGCGAAATGTCCTTCGCCTTTATGCTTATGGGGCCATATCCTGTATGTTCCTAAGGATAAGGGCTCAATCCCGTTAATGTCGGTTTTGGCTATCGTATATCCCGGGTGAGTCCCGATAAATTTCTTAACGGCATTTTCGTTCTCAGCCGGCTCGTATGTACACGTTGAGTAAATAATGCTTCCACCGGGTTTAAGACATCTGTGAGCGGCATCAAGAATCTCGGCACCGCGCTTAACGCACATTTCAACGTTATCTTCAGACCATTCGGAAACTGCGACTTCATCTTTGCGGAACATTCCCTCGCCTGAGCAGGGTACATCCGTAAGTATTACATCGAAAAAGCCCGGGAATACCGAAGCGAGCTTATCGGGCATTTCCCGGCATACAAGGGTATTTGTAAGTCCCATGCGCTCGATGTTCTGAGACAGAATTTTGGCCCTTGAAGGAATAGGCTCATTGGCCACAAGAATGCCTTTATTGCCTATATATCCCGCAACGTGTGTTGACTTGCCGCCGGGTGCGGCACACATATCAAGCACTCTTACAAAACCCCGCTTTGCAACGGCTCTGTCTATTGCAATATGTGCAAGTTCGCCGGGAAGCATGGCACTCGGCTCCTGTATATAGTATGCGCCTGCCGCATGATAGGGATGTATTCCGGGTCTTAAGTCATCCCCGAAATAGTAACCCAAATCGCACCAGGGCACGCGTGCAATATCCTTATTATCGGTGTTCGTCATGCCGTATCCGTACACCTCGGATAAAAGTGAGGCAGTTGCGTCTTTTTTTACCTTAAGAGGATTAAGGCGCAGGGCGCGATAGGCCGGCTCATCATATGAATGTATGAATTCATCGTATTCATTTGTAAGAAGCTCCTGCATTCGAACTAAAAAAGCCGCCGGGAGTTGTGTTTTGTTGCTCATGGAATTTAACCTCGCATAATAGGATAACACACGCACATGGATTGTACAATTGCGATAAAAAGCGTATAATTATATAATTACACATCGATTTTCATCGGTATGGTTATGGATAGGAAGATTGTTGAACAGAGGATTAACAGAATAGATACGATTCTTAAGTCGGCGTATACGATAGTTCTTTGCGTTGCGGCGATGATGTTTGTTTATGCCGTAAGAGTCGGAGGCGTAGAGGGTGAGGCGCATATCGGAAACTTCGATGCCAAGGAGATTGCTTACGGATGGACGCTTACGCAGCCTGACGGGACTGTTACGGAGGATATATCGCTTCCTACAATCGTACAGGCAGAAGAGGGTTCGAAGTTTAGGATAAGCAATACTCTGCCTTCCGACATAAAAGAGGGAATGCATGTGTGCATCCGCTCGGTAAGGCAGGATATAACCATATTCATTGACGGTGAGCAGAGAGTGTATTACGGCAAGAACGGATTTAAAGTAAAGCATAAGAGTGCAATAAGTGCACTCGTGCTTATCGATCTGCGTAATGAGGATGCGGGCAAGAGAATTGACATAGACATAGAGCCCAACAGTTTCGGCTCCGGCAAGATATCGGAAGTTACATATGCGTACGGCAATAACGTATGGTTCCCATATATTAAAGATAATCTTGTCCTGGTCATGACAGCCATAATTACCACAATAGCAGGATTGGCTTCGATAATTGTTTATTTCTTTGTAAGAAGGCGAGTGAAGTCGCCCAAGGCACTGCTTTATCTGGCTCAGCTTATGGTTGTGACAGGACTGTGGGTGCTGTGTGAATCACCGATTAGACAGCTTATATTCTTGTCCCCGTCGCGTACCAATGTATTCTCGTTTATTCTGGTGTCTATTTTGGCGCCCTTCGGCGGAATGTTCTTTAATGAGATTCAGGGACGTAAGTACGGACTGGTCTATATGATAATAGGCGGACTGGCGCTTGTTCAGTTATCGATAAATTCGATTTTCAACTTCACGGGAATAGCCGATTATTACGATACACTGTCATATATTCATATATGGTCGGGACTTATGATGGCGTGGGTGTTTATTTCTACAATCAGGGATATAGCAAGCGGCAGGATTAAGGAATACAAGATTGCATCCATCGGTATGCTTGTTATAGTGGCAGCGGTATTCATGGAGATATACAGATTCTATCAGGGAAGCGTGCGCACTACGGGAGTGTATGTGGGCTTCGGCCTGCTTGTGATGCTTGCATGCACGATTTTGCAGCTGGCAACCGATACCTTGCGCGATATGGATGACAGGCGAGTACAGATGGAGAAGATGACGCAGTCAACTTTCACAACCATCGCAAGTACGCTGGATGCTAAAGATGAATATACGGGCGAGCATTCTACACGTGTGGGGCAGTATGCACGTATGATAGCCGATAAGGTTGCGCTCAGATACGGATTCGACTTATCCGATCTGGACAGAATTGAATACATCGGTAAGATGCATGATATAGGCAAGATCGGAGTGCCGGACAGAGTACTTAACAAGAATGATAAGCTTACGGATGCGGAATTTGAACTTATGAAGAAGCATACCGTTGTCGGCGATTCGATTCTTACCGATATTGACAATGTTCCGGGCCTTAGAGAGGGTGTCAGACACCATCATGAGAGGTGGGACGGCAAGGGCTATCCTGACGGCCTTAAGGGTACGGAGATTCCGACCATTGCAAGGATACTTTGCCTTGCGGACTGTTATGACGCCATGACATCGGATCGTATTTACCGTAAGAGACTTCCAAAAGAAAAGGTCTTTGAAGAGATAGAGAATAACAAAGGAACACAGTTTGATCCCGAACTTGCGGAGGTTGTGCTTCGCATGATGCGTAACGGCGAACTTGAGGGATGATTGTGGTGCGCTAAGATGACGGCAGCTTTTATACTTAACAGCATATTGTTCGGGGTCGGACTTGCAATGGATGCATTTTCGGTCTCGGTGGTTAACGGGATCGCAGATCCCAAGATGCGACTGCGCAAGGTGATGCTTATTGCCGGCGTATTTGCCTTTTTCCAGGCACTTAACCCGTTGCTTGGATATCTGGCGGTACATACGGTGGTTGAGTACTTCTCCGCGATCAGTCGCTTTTTGCCGTTAGTGTCCTTCCTGCTTCTGTCATATATAGGCGTACATATGGTATATTCCGGTGCAAGATGCATGCGCTGTAAAAACTGCGGCAACCTGGATATGTGTAAAGACAAGCCCTGTTTATCCGATGAGACGGGCAATCTGACATTTAAGACGTTGATCATACAGGGAATAGCAACGTCGATAGACGCGCTTTCGGTGGGATTTACAATTGCCGATTACACTATGGTGCAGGCTTCGGTCTGTGCAGCCATAATAGCGGCGGTTACGCTGATAATATGCTTAATCGGACTTAAGGCCGGGAACAGGATAGGAAGGCTTTTTGCCGACAGAGCGCAGATTGCCGGAGGCATTGTTTTGATCCTTATCGGGATCGAAATACTGGTAAAAGGTATAATAGCGTAAAATTTTTAATTATATAGTCAAAATCATTATAAAAAATCTCTGATTTTATTACAGTTCTATTACAGTTCAAATGTTATGATGTCGTCAGATAAGAAAAACTCCCCTTTTTCTTTTTCATTTATTAAAGTACCGAGAGGTACGAAATATTATATACTCCCCTTTACAAGGCTGACATCTCCCCCGATGACAGCCTTTTCCCTTTATTGCAACAAAAACCTGTACAATAATGGCGAAAAAAGAAGAAAATAATAAAAACTCGTATTTTTTTTCTAAAATGTATGCTATAATAGCATAGGATATTTATACCACGATTATGAGGGTGGTAAATACAATATTAAGAGAGGTATTGTAATATGGACAGCAAGATTCTAATGGAAAGTGGAACTAATGAACTTGAAGTGCTCGAGTTCAATGTAAGCGGCAATTCATACGGTATCAATGTAGCCAAGATCAAGGAGATTATTCCTTACCAGACGGTTACTCCCGTACCGAATTCGCATCCCAGTATTGAAGGAATATTTATGCCCCGTGACATTATGATCACGGCCATAGACTTACGTAACTGTCTTCAGCGCGGCACATCAGAGCCCGGCGGACTGTTTATCGTAACGAACTTCAATAATCTTGACATTGCATTCCATGTAGATTCTGTCCTTGGTATACATAGAGTTTCGTGGACCGAGATCACTAAGCCCAATGAGACTGTTAATACTGTAGATGAGAGCATCTCTACAGGTATCATCAAGATTGATAACAAGCTTGTTATCATCCTTGACTTCGAGAAGATTTTAAGTGATATCAATCCTGAGACCGGACTTAAGGTTGATGAGGTTGATCTTATAGAGAAGAACTCAAAGCGTAATGAGAAGGCTATCCTTATCGCAGAGGATTCAATCCTTCTTAACAAGATGATTGTCGAGTCACTTAAGAAGGCGGGATACGTACAGCTTATCCATACGGCTAACGGCCAGGAGGCTTATGATGTAATCCAGCAGTGCAAGGAGAAAGGAACTCTCGACGACGATATTCAGTGTGTAATTACCGATATAGAGATGCCTATGATGGACGGACACAGACTTACGAAGCTTATCAAGTCCGATGATGCGACCAAGCACATCCCCGTTATCATCTTCTCATCACTTGTTAACGAAGAGATGCGTAAGAAGGGCGAGTTACTGGGAGCAGATGCCCAGCTGTCAAAGCCTGAGATAGGTAATCTTGTACGATTGGTAGACGGTTTATTACTTGACTAAATTTTCAAAAAATAGCCGGGAGAAATCTCGGCTATTTTTGTGTTACAGCTTTATTTTGCGTATACAAAGGGATTAACCCATGGATTTTGACGAGAAGTACTTAGACGAATTACTTAAAGCGGTAGAGCCGATTACGGGGCCGATGGGAGATGAGCCTGCAGAAGAGAGCAAGCCCGATGACTCCGTTCCGGATATGGCTGAAGAAGAGCTTGACAGTGATGTTGCAGAGCCTTTAGAGATGGATGAATCTGTAGAGGAGCTTTTGGCGTCCTCACAATCATCTGAGACTGAGGCAGAGCCTGCGGCTGAAGAGGCTGCACCGGAAGAGCCGACAGCTGAGCCGGAGCCTGAACCGGTTGCAGAGCCCGAACCGGCTGCTGAACCCGAAGCACCTGCGGAAGCAGGACTTACAATCGATGATTTGGACCCTGCCGACGGTAACAAGACTCTTTCGGCAGATGAGATAGCCGCACTTTTCAATTCGGCCAACGGAGACGCGCCCGCACCTGCTGCAGAAGAGCCCGAGACGGAAGTAACTGAAGACGCACCCGAAGAGACTCCCGAACCGATGGAGATAGACCTTGATTCGCCTGAGTTATCGGATCTTATTTCGGAGATAGGCGAAGACGGCGCCGATGCACCGGAAGAATCTGCTGAACCCGCCGAAGAGATGGAGATAGATCTCGGAGATATATCTCTTGACAGTCTTTTGGCTGAGAGTACCGAGGCAGATGCCGAAGCAGGCGATGAGCCTTCGTTAAGCGATCTGCTTGCCGAGACCTCGGATGCAGGTGATACCGCTCCCATAGAAAGTGAGCAGGAGATAGACCTTGACATGAGCGAAGATGAGATCGACGCCATGCTTAATGCGGCTAAAAATGCCGCTTCTGAGCCCGAAGAGGGCGCTGCCGATACTGATAATCCGGACGAACTCATGTCACTTTTGGCAAGTGTCGGCGATGAGGATCTGGGAGACATACAGAGCCTTCTTGATTCGGATGAGAAGGGTGAAGCGGTTGATGAGGCCGCACTTTTGGCAGCTACAACGGTAGAAGATGTTGCGGCCAATGTACTTGAGACACCCGAAGAAGCTGCGGCAAGAGCCAAGGAAGAGAAGAAGGCTGCCAAGCAGAAGGCCAAGGAAGATAAGAAGGCCGCCAAGGCTGCCAAGAAAGCCGGTAAGAAGGGCGAGGCGGCGGAAGGCGAGGAAGGTGCTGCAGAAGGTGAAGCGGTAAAGGAGAAAGGATTCTTTGCCAAGCTTTTGTCTGCACTTACAGAGAACCTTGACGATGAGATAGAAGAAGAAGCCAAGAAAGCCGAGGGCGCCGAAGGCGAAGAAGGCGGCGAGATAGCCAATATCTCCGATGAGAATAAGGAGATAATGGAAGAGCTCGATAAGGAGCAGGGCAAGAAGAAGGGTAAGAAGCCCAAGAAAGAAAAGAAAAAGAAGAAAAAAGGCAAGGGCGAAGCCGGTGAAGGCGAAGAAGGAGCTGAAGAAGGCGGAGCCGAAGACGGAGAAGAGGGCGAAGATTCCGGTAAGAAGAAAAAGAAGGTAAAGAAGAAGAAAGAGAAGGCTCCCAAAGCCGAAGAAGTTCCTTCAAAGCCGGAGAAGAAGCTGCCCAAGAAGAGAGTAAGAGCAACATTCCTCTTATGCTTCTCTATTATGGCAGGCATTATTATCCTGTCCATAGTCATGACAAAGCACAATAATCTTACTGAAGCAAGATATGCATATGACAGACAGGATTATCAGACGACTTATGAGGATCTGTACGGACTTGAACTTAAGGAAGAGGACGAAGAGATATTCGTTAAGTCGCAGATCATGCTCATGATAGACAGGAAGCTCCAGTCATACCAGAACTATAAGAAGCTTGGTATGGAAGAGCAGGCACTTGATGCATTGCTTGCAGGCGTTGAGATGTATCCCGATGTATTAAGACAGGCTGAGAGCTACGGAGTGGTGCCTCAGGTAGATTATACATATTCACAGATTAAGGATGCTCTTGCAACATACGGCCTTTCTGAAGAAGATGCCAAGGAGATCAACGCATACGAAAGTAAGGTTAAGTACACAAAGCGTATAGATTCCATCGTACACGGAACACCGTTTACTTATGATGAGGATATAGCCGCAGAAGGCGGAGTGTCAGCTGATTCCGCAGATCAGGCGACTGAAGCACCTGCGCAGACAGTGGATGATATATTGCCGCCTGAGACCGATTTCTTACCCGATGATCCGGGAAGAATATTTAATGATGACACTCAGGCCGCTCCTGCACCCGAAGAGGGTGAGCCTGCCGAAGGTGCAACGGATATTCCCGTGGATGAGGGCAATGTATGATAGCAATAATTGATTACGACGCAGGCAATATAAAGAGTGTCGAGAAAGCGGTTCAGTCGCTCGGTGCGGAGTGTAAGCTTACAAGGGACCGTGAAGAGATACTTAAAGCGGATAAGGTCATACTCCCGGGTGTCGGTGCATTCGGCGATGCGATGAAAAGGCTTGAAGAATACGGACTTATCGATACAATACATAAGGTGGTTGATAAGGGAACACCGTTTCTTGGCATTTGCTTGGGATTACAGGTAATGTTTGATGAAAGCGAGGAATCGCCCGGAGTTAAGGGACTTTCGCTTTTGCCCGGTAAGGTAGTGAGATTTTCGGGCGCAGACGGACTTAAGGTTCCGCAGATAGGTTGGAATTCCCTTGAGGTCATTAAAAAGAGTCATCTGCTTAAGGATATATACAGCGGAGCTTTCGTATATTTCGTACATTCATATTATGTACAGGCGGATAACAAGGATGATGTGATTGCGACGGCGCAGTACGGAGAGACGGCAGATGTGGCCGTAGAGCACGGTAACATCTTCGGATGCCAGTTCCATCCCGAGAAGAGCTCGAGCATCGGAATAAAGATACTTAATAATTTCATCAATATATGACGATTTCGGCGGCATAAGATAGAGATTGCTATCCTGCCGCCATCGTCCGTAAATAGGAAGACTGATATGCACACTATAAGAGTTATACCATGTTTGGACGTGGACAATGGAAGAGTGGTTAAGGGCGTTAACTTTGTCGATCTGGTTGATGCGGGCGATCCTGTGGAGATTGCATCGGCATATGATGCGGCAGGAGCCGATGAAGTGGTATTTTTAGATATTACCGCAAGCAGTGACGGAAGGGCAACAGCGGTTGAACTTGCAAGAGCCGTTGCTGCAAAGCTTTTCATACCGTTCACGGTCGGAGGCGGCATACGTACTGTAGAAGACTTCAGGAACATATTAAGAGAGGGTGCAGACAAAGTAGCTGTCAATTCCGCTGCAATCAGACGTCCTGAGCTTATATCGGAAGCAGCCGAGAAGTTCGGAAGTCAGTGTGTTGTTGTTGCCATAGATGCAAGAAGATGTGAACCCGGATACACGGGGGCTGAAGAGGATATAGTGCCGGATAACGATACACCGCGTGCCGTAGATACCAAGGGCGGTTGGACGATTTATCTTAACGGCGGAAGAGTCGATACGGGCATTGATGCCATAGAGTGGGCCAAGAAGGCGGAAAGCTTAGGAGCCGGAGAGATACTACTTACGAGTATGGATAAGGACGGTACGAAGTCGGGCTTTGACAATGAGCTTACGCGTGCCATTGCCGACAGTGTGGGTATTCCCGTCATAGCTTCGGGCGGAGCGGGCAGCCTTGAACACTTCGTCGACGGCGTTAAGGAAGGTCATGCGGATGCAGTACTTGCCGCATCGCTTTTCCATTTCAAGGAACTTGAGATAGGCGAAGTTAAGCGCCATATGCAGGATAACGGAATTGAGGTCAGACTGTAATGCAGATAACCAACGATTGGCTTCCCGTTGTGGAAGCGGAATGCAAGAAGCCGTATTACAGAGAATTATATAAATTCGTAAAAGAAGAATATGCCACACGCGTCATATATCCGCCGAGCGATGAGATATTCACGGCGTTTCATTTAACGCCCCTTAAAGACGTTAAGGTCCTTATACTCGGTAAGGATCCGTATCATGAGCCCAATCAGGCGCAGGGTCTTTCTTTTTCCGTGCCGAAAGATCAGCAGATTCCGCCGTCATTGCAGAACATATATAAGGAACTTCGCGATGATCTGGGATGCTACATCCCCGATAACGGCAATCTGGTCAAGTGGGCAAAACAGGGAGTTCTGATGCTTAATACCGTCTTAACGGTAAGAGCCCATGAGGCGAACTCTCATAAGGGACACGGCTGGGAGAAATTCACCGATGCGATAATACAGGCAGTCAATGAGAAGGATTCGCCTGTTGTATATATGCTCTGGGGTTCACCCGCACAGAGTAAGATTCCGATGCTTACCAATCCCAAGCATCTGATTCTTAAGACGGTGCATCCCTCACCGCTTTCCGCATACAGAGGATTCTTCGGATGCAGACACTTCAGCAAGTGCAATGAGTTCTTATCGACCAACGGTCTTACTCCTATTGACTGGCAGATAGAGAATGTGGTAAACTCATAAGCGTGCGCCGGCGTGTCGGAATTGGCAGACGAGGCAGACTCAAAATCTGTTGATGGCAACATCGTGCGGGTTCAAGTCCCGCCGCCGGCATAAATAACATGCAGCCCATTCGGGCTGCATGTTGTTTATATCG
>JAEEGJ010032230.1_pt1 | contig 10078 bp, 9 predicted proteins | sample 8958761 | NCBI WGS metagenome assembly JAEEGJ01 (sample SAMN16246546, study PRJNA631951) | gut metagenome | biome: gut microbiome; feature: rumen; material: RS-attached | host: Bos | place: Iran: Karaj | collected 2018-10 | reverse complement strand
GAAGAGAACGGCAACTATGTGATAGTTGGCGTGAGACATGCGGGTAAGTCGTATCTGTTATATCAGCGTGTTCGCGAGCTACAGGCAGCAGGAAAGGGTTGGGACGAGATTTTGTTTGTGGACTTTGAGGATGAGCGTCTGGCAGAGTTTCAAACGGAGGACTTCAATAGTCTGCTGGAGGCCCATCTGGAACTGTATGGCAAGAAGCCTGTGGTATTTCTTGACGAGGTGCAAAATATTCCGCACTGGGATAAGTTTGTGCGGAGACTGACTGACGCTAAATATAGGGTATATGTGACTGGCAGCAATGCGAAGATGCTGAGCAAGGAGGTGGCAACGACACTGGGCGGAAGATTCTTTATCTATGATGCGTACCCATATTCGTTCAAGGAGTATTTGGCAGCGCAGCAGGTGGAACTGAAGGAGCATTGGGAGTATGATACTATTCAGAGAAGTGAGGTAAAGCGACATCTGAATGAATACTTCTATTATGGTGGTCTGCCAGAGATACAGTCGTTTAAGAATAAGCGGGCCATGCTGTCGAGCCTGTATCAGAAAATCTATCTGGGTGACATTTGCGCACGAAACAACATTAAGAATGACAGGGTGTTGAACATCCTAATCAAGAAGATGGCGGAGAGCGTGAAGCAGCCGCTGTCGTATAACAGGCTGAAGAACGTGATCGTGGCAACGGGGTCGCCCATCAGTGTGCCTACTACGATAGACTATGCGGAATATGCCGCTGACAGTTGGCTGATACTGCCCATGGAGAATGAGGTTGGGAAGCTGACGGAGAAGGAAATGCAGAAGAAATACTATTTCATTGACAACGGGTTGCTGAACCTGTTCTTGATGAATTCGGAGACTTCGTTGCTGGAGAACATGGTGGCGGTGGAGCTGTGCAGGCAGTTTGGCAAGAAGAATGTGTATTTTCTGAACGCGGAGAAGGAAATAGACTTCCTTGTGCCTGACGAGAAGCTGGCCATTCAGGTATCCTACAGCATCAAGGATGGGGCCACATACAACAGGGAGGTGCCGCCACTAGTGAAGTATGCCAAGGCGCATGAGGACTGGAAGTGCCTGCTGATTACTTATGATGAGGAGGGCACGGAAGAGGGAATACCCGTGGTGCCGGTGTGGAAGTGGCTGATGGAAGGGTGACTTCAGGGGGAGTGACGGAGACGCTTGGTAAAAGTATGTTGACAGCGGACAGATGATCGATTTCGATATGGCATTCACATTGAAAGCAATATAGAAGGATGCATTTGTAATCGTCGTTCGACCGCTCCGAAGTAGTACCATCGACCTTGATGTCATCGTATAGTATCTTGCCTAGACTTTAAATAAAAGAGAAAAAGAACTAAAAAGAAATGTTTTTTTAGTTTTTGATAATCATTATTGAGAAAAAAGATGTACCTTTGCAACCAAATAACAATATGAATTATGGCAGAAGATAAGTCAATACAGCAGATTCCTCTTGATCAGTTGACATTCGATATAGAGAATCCAAGAATCCCGAAATCCTTAAATGGAGAGGACGAAGTGAGCGTTCTTGAATGGATGATCAACAAAGAGAACGTTATAGATTTAATGTATTCAATTGGTGAAAAAGGTTTTTTCCCTGGAGAACCTTTATTAGTTATCTTTGATGAAACAAGAGGAAAGTTTATCTCTATTGAAGGCAATAGAAGATACACTGCTACATATTTGCTTCAGTATCCAGATAAAGCACCAGTAAGGAAAGCAACAATTAATGAAATTTCTGTAAATGCTAAACACCGTCCTAATGAAATACCCGCTGTTGTTTTTAATACCCGAGAAGAAATTGTAGATTATCTCGGTTACAGACACATAACAGGCATAGAACCATGGGATGCTTTAGCAAAAGCACGATATTTAAGTATCTTATATAATCGAATTGATGCTAATATTGCTCCCTATGACAAATACAAGGCACTTGCTCGTCAGATTGGAAGTACGGCACCTTATGTACGGCAAATATTGTTAGGTGGACAATTAGTCGATATCATTGAGTCAAATAATTACTTTGAAATTAATGATTTAGACGATAAGACTTTTGAGTTCGGTTCTTTTTATACCGGAATCGTAAGACCCAATATTGCAAAATATATAGGTATAGATATTGATGCAGACAATGCATTAGAGAATCTAAATATTGACCATTTACAAGATTTGGTCAAATGGATGTTTGAGAAAAATAATGAAAATCAAACAAGATTAGGCGAGTCCAGAAACCTCACCAGACTAAATAAAATCTTAGATCCTAAATACGAAAAAGCATTAGATGCTTTTAAGAATGGAGCCTCATTAACAAGTGCTGCGGAATTAACAGACGAAGCAGATGAGATTATAAAAAAGAAAATAGACGAATCGTTAAAGGCAATTGAAATTGCATGGTCATATTTCCCATCACTCAAAGATTGTCATTCGATAGACCAAGAGCAATTGAGACAAATAAACAAAACAGCTGTAGCCTTTTATAAATCTTTAATTGCAAAAATCGATTCTGATTCTGAAATGGAAGACGTATAATGATGTGGAAAGAATTAATAAGCAAAGATAAATTAGTTTCGTCGCCAGCATCCAATGCACCCATTGGAGTTTGGACGGATTATTGTGAACTATTGTGTATTTCATCAGAATATAGTCAAATCGACCAAGATGAGATAAGCAGTATTATTATTAAATCTTCTGATTTTCAAAGCAAGGATATTGAAAATCTTCCAAAGGGTAGAAAAGAGAGATTAACTTCAAGATTGGAAGATGTTTATGCACATATTACTTTGAGAAATAATATATTGTCTGAACGCTATCCGTTTGTCATAAACACGAATGGACAATTAAGCCTGAAGAATAATGACTTCTCTGAACTTCAAAAACTCTATATACTATTATTACTTTCTTCGAATCTTTGTTACATAAAGAATTTTCATAATCTTACAAGTGATTTTGAAGTTATTTGCCTTTTTTACATGAGACGCTTATTTCCATCCATGATTTTTAAGTTGTTTGGGAGTAGCAATACAAATAAAAAATTAACCAAAGAAGATTGCATATCTGATACAAAACTTAAAGAAAGAATGATTAAACTTTCTGAGTTTGTGTCTGTTTCTTGCAAAAAAGAGAATGTAGATAGGATTCCTGATAGTAATCATGGTGATGGAGGATTAGACATTGTAGGAATTAGGAGAATGGGGGATAGTCGCAAATCAATACCCATCATGTTTGGACAATGTGCATGTAGCCGTGACGAATGGTCCCAAAAACAATTTTCTCTAAATGATAATCAGTGGATGAAATATCTTGAAATTATTTCTACCTCCATTCAAAAATATATATTTATCCCCGATTGGTACATGAATAGTGACAAGCAATTTGAAAATGACTTAGATATTACTTCATGCGTTCTTATAGACAGATTAAGAATTATGAATTTGGCTGATGAATCTTTTGTTTCTAATTGCTGTTCGTTAATTTAAAAGAGCAAATGAAAATTGTGTCTTTTTTCTCGGGTTGTGGCGGGTTAGATCTTGGTTTCAAAGAAGCTGGATACGACATTATATGGGCCAATGATAACGCTGCTTCTGTCAAATCAACATTCCAGCATAATTTCCCAGGAACCAAATTCAATGATGCCAATATCAACAACCTCTCACTAGAAGATATTCCCAATGATGCTATTGGTTTTATTGGAGGACCACCTTGTCAAAGTTGGAGCAATGCGGGTAAAGGTCGGGGGTTTGAAGATCCAAGAGGCAAGGTCTTTCTTACCTTTATTAATATTCTGAGAGAAAAGCAACCACTTTTTTTTGTTGCAGAAAATGTTAAGGGCATTATGGCTGCAAGAAACAAAGAATCTTTCAAGAAAATTGAACAATCGTTCAAAGATGCTGGATACGATTTGTGGATAAAATGCTTAAATGCTAACGATTACGATGTGCCGCAAAACAGAGAAAGAGTCTTTTTCATCGGGTTTAGGGAAGACTTAAAAATAGACTATCATTTTCCTACACCTTTAAAGGATAAGCCTTGTGTGTTTGACGCAATAAGAAATCTTCAAGATTCTGCCGTATCTATGGGTGATCAACCTATAATAAATGCTCATGAGTATTGGGTTGGAGGCTATTCTTATATATACATGTCACGTAACAGAGTACTTGATTGGAATCAGCCAAGCTACACAATTCAAGCATCAGGACGTCAAACATCTATACATCCAATGGCCCCTAAAATGGAAAAGGTAATGAAAGATGTTTTTCGCTTCATCCCTGGATATGAGGAGCAATACAGAAGACTTACAGCCCGTGAATGTGCACGAATACAAACCTTTCCCGATACTTTTGAATTCAAATATCATAATCTCAACGATGTATATAAAATGATTGGTAATGCTGTTCCTGTAAAATTAGCATATCATATTGCGACCTCAATTCAAAAAACATTACGACAGCAGGCAGAATGTTTACCTGAAGGAATTGTATTGCCTACAGGGCAATAGGGAGGTGCAATAACTATATCTGCTTGTATTTTTTGTTGGAGATGTACTCCTTCGCTTGAGTAACGACCTCTTGCATACCATCCAAAATGTCTTCTTTAATTTTTTTCAAATCTGAAACCATGTAGTTGGACCCACATTCAGAAAAAGAAATATTTCCATGAGCAAGATTATTTCTCTTATTTTTAACAACAAGAAAACTATTGGAATACTTATCACGATTAGTTTCATCCAGTTTACATCCATGTTTCGAAAACACTTCAAATATTTTTCTAATATCTAAACTTCCAGAAATGTTAATTGCAAGATCTTCAAAATGAATAACCATACCCATCAACTCCGTATCGCTCTTTAGGTAATCTGGATTGGATGAACGCCTGAGATAATTCTTCCACATTGCTTTCATTTCGTCTGATAACTCTGCGAAAGTAAGACCATCATCAGCAATAGAATCATAAAAAGAATTTAAGCAGTCGCACACTGTTGATTCAACAATATTGTAGTGAATTATCAAAAATTGAGCTTTAAGGCCACATTGCATTTCTTGTGTAACATAGAACTTCATACCATTATCAGCATTCAATATTGGTTGATTTCTATGAGACTCAATATTTGCAATAAAGCTAATTAAAAGGAAAGACTCTTGAATATCATTAACTCTTTTTATGAAATTTCTCTCAATGCTCATTCTTCGTATATTCTCTTTACGTATTCTATTCGGTTTTTTATTTTAGTAGCAGTATGCGTTTTATAACGTCCATCTATCAAACGGTAAAAATCGTTACGGTTATTTTTATTAATTTCAAGGGACTTTTTTTGCTCAGCTTTCAAATTGGGATTTTCATTAAGAGCTAAAGAGATGCCAACAGCAATTGCTTCAAAATACGGCTTAGAAATACCAATGGCTCCCTTCTTTTTAGCAAAACCTTGGCCTTGATAGACCTTCTCCATAAAATCAATAAGAGAATAGAATCTTTTCTTTAATACTGCTTTTTCATCTTTGTTGAAAGACTTATTTTTCTCTGCTAAATAATTATCAAGATATTTTGAGACGCCTTTGCTCTCTACAACCGAATAATTAGGATAGAGTTCATAAAAGGCAAACAAACGAAGAATTAACTCTTCCTCCTCTCTCCTGTTTTGCATATATTTTGCCATTGGACAAAGGCGCACAAATCGAGGTTCCTTTGCCAACTCTGCAATAAAATCCGTATAAAGTCCTCTATATATTCCACGCCTCGTTTCCATTGGAAGAAGAGGAACACTGCTAGTATTGATACGGTCAAACATCTCATTTCTGACTTCCTCTGTTGCCTTTGATGAAAGAACGACCATTCTAATTGCAATATTTTTGAATGTTCGTTGTAGACCAACAGGTAGTTCTGAATATTTACACCCATTCATCTCTGTTAACTTTTCCAAATGTGAAAGAGTTTGTCTTATTTTAAATAAGGTTGACACCAAAAATTTGAAAACGCATGGTGAAACAACCAGTTGAAAGTCGTTATGCGAAGGATACAGATCGCATAAACAAGATGAAAGAGGTGTATGAGATGTTTCACATCCAGCACCTTCGCGTGACCGAGATTATGTCAAGAAAAGGCATGACTCATTACAAAGTTTACCATTTTCTTCGTACCTTTGCTGCCGAATATCCTGAATTGGCAGAACAAATGAAGAAAAAAGTTAGTGATCTAACCCCCGAGGACTATAAGAAGTTACTCGAAGAAGTGTCAACTCTGAAATCTCAGTTGAAGAAGGAGAAGCTTCGTGCGGACTTCTATGAGGAGATGGTGGCTTTTGGCAGGGAAGTATATGGTATTGACTTAAAAAAAGCTGGCACCAAGTAGTGAGTAGGCTTTACACTCGCGACGCGAAGGCTTATCCCGTCACGTCGCAGTGTGAGCTGCTTGGTGTGAGCACCCAGGCCTACTACAAACATGGCAACAGTCAGATGCGCAAGCTCGCAGAAGAGGCATTCGTGGTGGAGTTTATCAGGAATATCCGCAAGAAGGACCGCGGCATGGGCGGTGGCCCGCTGTGGCATATGTACACTGACACTTTCGGTGATGAGCACAGCGTAGGATATAATCGTTTCTACGACATCATTGACAAGTATGGTTTGAAGGTTCGCAAGAAGAAGCGACGTGTCAGGACTACAGACTCCGGCCACAATCTTCCCTTGTATCCGAACCTTGTGAAGGAGCTCATCCCGTTACGCCCCAACCAGCTGTGGGTAAGCGACATCACCTATATGGTCATTTATATCAATGCCCAGACTGGCGAGTACGACTTCTGCTACCTGTCGCTAGTGACGGACTACTACACAAAGGAGATTATCGGTTGGTGCGTGGGTGAAACCTTGGAAGCCAAGTTTGCCATCGAGGCCCTCAATATGGCTCTGAAACGTCTTGGCGACAATCCTGCCCTTGATCTTATCCATCACTCTGACCGCGGCGTCCAGTACGCCAGCTACGCCTATACGGATATTCTGAAAGCAAACAATATCAAGATCAGCATGACCGAGTGTGGAGATCCCAAGGAGAATGCTGTAGCCGAACGTGTCAACGGCATCATCAAGAACGAATTGCTTATGGGCATGTCGTTTTTCTCTATTGACGAGGTGAAAAGAGCCCTGAAAGTCGCTATTGACTTCTATAACAACGAGCGTCCACACATGAGCCTTGACTGGAAAACACCAGCTCAGGCGGCACTTTGTACTGGTGAATTAAAGAAAAAGTGGAAGAGTCATAGAGAAATTGCCCTCAAAGCTTTGGCTGCATGAAATAGAATATGTAACTTTGTATCAGAAAAGGATGTAAACCCTATTTGTGACTAACTCTAAATAGAGTCAACGTGAATTAAAAATTAAGTTTAACCAGGTCAACCCTTATCGTGAGTAAGACTCCAAGTAGTCAACTAAAATCATTAAACTACACTAATACGGACACCAGCTTTAGGCACACCATCATTTGCCTAAAGGCACACGATTAAACGGCTAAAGGCACACCACCTTTTGCCTTTAGCCAAATGAAGATGTCAATGAAAGAAAAAGCACTGCTTTGATGTAGGTACAGACACCGTACACATTATCTTACATGGTGGATGGTGAAACCTATAAGACTTATGAAGTGGAGTATGGAACGAACATCACAGCAGAAGAGGAACCAACCAAAGAAGGTTACTGTTTCTCAGGGTGGAGTTTGATACCAACAATTATGCCTGCAAATGATGTGACTGTAACTGGCAGTTTCACCTTTATTGATGCGATTGACGATGTTATTGCCGATGATGGAACGTACCAAATCTTCACACTTGATGGAAAGGCTGTTGAGACTTTGCAGAAGGGGGTGAATATCATTCGTTATGAAAACGGTACAACTAAGAGTGTGTATGTGAAGTAATCCATATTACTATACAAACAAATGAATGTGAAGTGTGATTGGAGGGTTCGTGAGGGTTAAATAGGGATTTTCCCCTATGAAGGTAGGGATTTTAATATGATGGATTGAAAAAATAGTATTAACTTTGCACCAGATAAATTCTATCAAGATGTACAAACCACAAAATTGAACGGATATGAAGAGACTTGTAACATTGGCATTGATTCTGGTTCCATTGCTCAGCATGGCACAGGATGACCTCTACTTCACTTCTTCCAAGAAGGCGAAGGAGGCTGCACAGAAAAGGGCGGCTGCATCGATGACGGCAAGAACGGAAACGGTGACTGCCCCGACAGTGGTGGACTACCATAATAATACGCGTAACGAGGATGAGTATAACCGCCGCTATGTGTATGGTGGTCAGTATGCAGAGGATTCGTTGGCTGCAAGCATTGACACGGTGCAGCCGATGTATGACATGAACGATCCAGAGTTGGACTACCGTTACTCTCGTCGTATCGTTCGTTTCCACAATCCAAGGCTCTATGCGTTGGCAAGTCCGTATTATTGGGATTTGTACTATGGCTATGGGGCTTGGGATTATCTCTATGACCCATGGGATCCTTGGTATTGGCACTATGGGTGGAGCTACGGTTGGAGCTGGGGACCTTGGGACTGCTGGTATGGCAGCATCTGGGGTTGGAGCCATCCTTACAGTTGGTCGTACTGGGGTTGGGGACCAGGTTGGAGCCGTCCTGTCTATTACACCTCTTATTATCGTAATAGTGTGCCCCGTGACTTCAATTCTTCTCGTGGACACATGGCAGCAGGCAACCGTATCCGCACGAACGCAGTGGGTGGTCGCAACCTGAACACTCGCACCAGCGCTCTTGGTTCACGCACAGGTGTGGTGAACACTCGCACCAGTGCAGGACGTACTCGTACCGGTGCTGTAGGTGAGACACGTACACAGGTGTATAATAATCCTGCTCGTGAAGGTGCTGCAAGAAGGAGCACGATTGCGAATGGGGTGAATATGCCAACACGTTCGAACAGCAACCTGAACAGCAGCAGCCGTACGCAGATCCTGATGCCGACCCGCACACAGGCTCAGCAGCAGACTCGTACGCAAGTACAGGAGCAGATCCGTAATCGGGTTCAGCAGCAGACTCGTACGCAGGTTCAGCAGCAGACTCGTACACAAGCTCAACAGCAGCCCCAAACTCGTACGCAGACGCAGCAGCAGACCCGTACTTACACGCCTACAACGACAACGCGCAGTTCTTCTTCTGGCAGCTTTGGCGGTGGTGCAAGCATCGGCGGAGGCAGTCGTGGTGGCGGCAGCTTCGGCGGTGGAGGTGGAGGCCGCAGCGGTGGTGGCAGACGATAGAATTGAAAATTGAGAATTGAAAATTGAAAACTGGAAATAGAAATAGAATATGAAGACAATGAACAAATATTTTCTGCTCACAGCGCTTGTCGGCTTTGCTAGCGCAACCTACGCACAGGACAGCTACGATGCGCAGACTTTCGCTAACAGCGATTTGAATGGTACAGCCCGTTTCGTGGCAATGGGTGGAGCACTTGGTGCTCTGGGTGGTGATGTCGGTGTGATGAGCACCAACCCCGCAGGTACAGCAATGTATCGCAGTAGTGATGCTGCCCTCAGCTTCAGCGGTCTGTTCTCAGGCAAGGCGGCGATGGGACATGACGCTTCACGCATGTCGTTCGACCAAGGTGGTGTGCTGATAGCTTTCGATATGGATGAGCCTACCAATAAAGGTTTGCAGTTTGTCAATTTTGGTGTGAACTACCAGAAGAAGCGTAACTTCCTGTTCAATCAGAGGACTGACGTTCAGCACCTGAACAACACCTTCAGTCAGACGTTCCAGATTGCTGATCTCTGCAATTATGCGTCTGCCAATGACTATTGGGGCACGCTGGCTGACATGAGTGCAACGGATGAGGGTTATCATGGCACGATCCTTGACGAAACAGGCGAATCGGGTGCTGCTTATGCTGGTTTACCTGCTCAGCAGGCTTACTTCGAGAAGTCTACGTTTGGCAGCAACAGCCAGGTGGATGTGAACATCTCGTTCAACGTCAGCGACCAATTCTTCTTGGGTGCATCAGTTGGCGTTTATGACATCGACTACAACCGTGCGTCTGTCTATCAGGA
>JAEEGJ010032229.1_pt1 | contig 10078 bp, 9 predicted proteins | sample 8958761 | NCBI WGS metagenome assembly JAEEGJ01 (sample SAMN16246546, study PRJNA631951) | gut metagenome | biome: gut microbiome; feature: rumen; material: RS-attached | host: Bos | place: Iran: Karaj | collected 2018-10 | reverse complement strand
ATTGAGAAAACAATTCCAAAAAATGTTGGAAGGAAAACTATGAGAAGCATCATAAGGCAAATTTCCGGATGAATATTCTCATTCTCATTATCATTACCTTTTGATTTGAAGCCCTTAATTATCACAGAAATTGAATATGACAATGTAATAATAAAGATTAATGCCCATATTACTATAGCCATAAAGCTTGGATTCCATTCTGATGTGAAATAGTGAACTATACAGTTAAAAATACTTTTTAATCCGAATTTCAAATAATCTTCTGAGCCGGACACTCTTCCGGTCTGCTTTATTACCACACTAAGCCAAGGAACATAAGCTATAGCTGAAACAAATGCACTAACAAAAATCCATATAAGCTGACTTTTATATTCTTTATTCTTTTTAAGTTTAATAAGAATATATATTCCAAATATTATATATGTAAAAAACATTGCCAGCATGGTAAATATATGTGCATACATTGCCAGCACTGAGAAAAGGGTGAACAAAATCCATAGATATGCTTTTGATTTCTTCAAACTCATAATTCCAAAGAAAAATGCATAAGTAAAACACATCATGCTGAAAGAATACATTCTTCCTTCAGTTGAGTGAATCAGCATTGGCACATATAAAGATCCAATTATTAATGAAAATAAGGCGATTCTTTTATTCCAGATTTTTGTAACAAAGAATGCCATACCTCCCATATATATGATATGACATATAAGAGAAAAAAGTTTAACCCCAATTTCCTTAAGACCAAACATATTATAGAAAGCTTTTGCAAAGAGATAATACAAAGGCGTATGCACATCATTGGATGTTATTCTTACTATGTCTTTTATATTATGTTTTATTAAAGCAATGGTATAAGCCTCATCATACCAGAGATTATGTGACAAACAGATGACACCATAAAAAACCGCAGTTATAAGAATAACCACAGCCATCATTATATATGTTTTATCTTTCCATAGTTTCATCTTGTTTTTTCCTTCTGTAGTAGTTATGATAAATCATAGAATAATTAACGGGGAAACGATAATGACAACAAGTTTAAAAATATTAGTTATATATATTGTAGTAATGAATGTAGTTGCCTTTTTACTTATGGGCATAGATAAATTTAAAGCAAAAAAGCATAAATGGAGAATTCCCGAAGCCACACTTTTTATAAGTTCAATCGCAGGCGGCAGTATCGGTGCTCTCCTTGGCATGTATACCTTCAGACATAAAACCAAGCACTTAACCTTTGTTATCGGCATGCCTGTAATTCTGGTATGTCATATTGCACTGGTTTTATTTTTCTATTTTTCAGATTTTAATTTTATCTTTATGTAATTTACTTACCAAAACTTCTGATCATTTCAATATCTTCAGCTGTAAGGCGTAAGTTTGATGCCATCTGTCTTCCATCCGGAAGTGTTACGGTTACATCTATTACTGAGCCCTCTCCCACGTCTGCTGATGCAAGCGCATTGGCAAACTGCACGAATCTTGGGTGCCTTTGGGCAAACTCTTCCCACTTTTTCTTAAACTGTAATAACATTGCAGGATTCATCATAATTTCAACCTCTTTTCTATATAAGTCTGACGGAGATTTCTCCGCTGTTTAATACTGTCTTTTCGCCATTATTATCAACTATCAGGCCACCTTCATCATCAATGGCAGTGGCAATGCCTGTATATCTTTCACCATTTATTATATAAGCAATTTCCTTACCAATAACTAATGACAGTTTTCTGTAATCTTCCATCATCTGAAGCTTGTTACCGGCATCTAAATACTTACTGATATTATCTGAAATAGCATGCAGAAGTTCGGCCTTTTTCTCATTATCAATATCTCCAACCGAAATGGCAATATCTTTAATCTCTTCAGGAAAATCCGCCTGCCCCATATTAATTCCTATTCCGATTATAAGACCGTGAACGCCTTCACCCTTATCAGCAACCTCGCACAGAATTCCGCAGGCTTTCTTGCCGCTGATATATATGTCATTAATCCATTTAATACCTGCATCCACCAAAAGAACATCTCTAAGTGCCATTGCCACCGCAACAGCTGCAGACGTTGTCATATAAACGATGTCCTTAATCTCTTTTGTAGTAGGAATCAGAAATGAAAAATATATTCCTGCATCAGATGGCGAATAGAAACTGTGTCCGTTTCGCCCTCTTCCTTTAGTCTGATTGGAGGCAACCAAAAGATATTTATTACTGTCTCCACCATAAAATAACCTTTTAGCCTCATCGTTGGTGGAATCTATGGTTTCATAATATTTAACCACCAGATCATCATTCTTAAAAAAACTATCAAGTATCTCTTTCATAACATATCCTATTATACATCAAAATATATGCATTAAAAAGAGGCTGTAATTAACAGCCCCTTATTTAACATACTACCTGGTTCTTACCATTTTGCTTGCCCTTATAAAGGTTCTCATCCGCAATCTCCACAAGTTTTTCTATGTTATATCCCGGAATGGATTCAGCAACACCGAATGTCATTGTAACGCTTATGTTTCTTCCGTGAGTATTGATTACCAGTTCATTAATCTTGGTCCTGATTCTTTCCGCAACATCCGCTGTAATCTTCTTGTTACCATCAACCACAATCAGGAATTCCTCACCGCCCCAGCGGCATACCGTATCATCACCTCTTAAGCTGTCCATAAATACCTTGGCGATTTCTACTAAAACATCATCGCCTGATTCATGGCCATAGGTATCATTAACTCTCTTGAAATTATCGATATCGCACATGATAAGACCAAAAATCCTGCCATCAACATTAAGGCCGATTAACTTCTCTTCTAAGAATCTGTCCATGTATCTTCTGTTATATAACTTGGTAAGAGCATCTTTGTTGGCCATTTCATTAAGCTTGCTGTTTTTGTCTGTCATGGTACCATTTCTGTATGCTGTATCCCATCTTAAGAGGAACATAATACCAATCTCGATGACAAAAGCAACGGCGATATTGATAAGCATTAAAATTATTTTCTTATTCTCGCTTAAGTCATACCATGGTGTAACAAGCTTGCCAACCACAAAGCAGGCTATTGCCACTACAAAGTGAGCTATGGAATAAATCCAGTTGAAAACCTCGCTTCCCTTAAAGAAGTTCCAGGCAATACTGAAATAAAAGAATATTGAAATAATAGCGAGATTATATAAATAAAAACCTGTGTCAAAACCAAAGGCTATTGTGGTAATAACTGAAAAACAGGCTACCTCCACCGAGGAAAGAGCCAGTGCAAATTCATATTTTTGTTTTCTGATTAACAGTAAAGCCAGATAATAGATTATTACAGATACTGAACCGATAACACATATCAGTCTGCAATCAAATAAGAAGAAAATGATTGCAAGTGCCAAATGGAATATCAGAATGCATACGGACAAAAAGGAAAAACGAAACTGTTCTCCAAAATACCCCTCGCCATTCTTTATACCTTCAACGTAATGTTTAATGTTACTCATAACAAAATTAACCCCTTCATTGTATGAATAATCATACACTACATATTATATAACACTCAGGCTAATTTGTCATTGTTTTTATAAAGAGTTTATATATGACTTATTGAGCGTCCACGCACGCTTAAGAAGTCCCTGTGCTCTGATTTGGCTTCCCTCTTAAACTGAGATGGAGTGCAGCCCATTATCTCCTTGAATTTACGGTTAAAATAACTGGCGTTATTAAATCCCACATTCATGGCAAGTTCCCCAACATTTACGCTGATTCCCTGAGAATCCGTAAGGAACCTGGCTGCAATATATATTCTGTAATTAATAAGAAATTCAACCGGCGATAAACCAAGAGTTCTTTTAAAACATCTGCAGCATTCGCTCTTACTTACTGCTATGCTTTCAGAGATTTCATCAAGACCTATTTCTTCATTATAATGTTCTTTGATATAGTCAACAGCGCCTTTTATCCTTCCAACATCATTGGATTCCTTTTCTTCAGGCATCGGGATTGCCTTAAGATGATTAAGTTTGACAAACAAAAGCCATATCTGGCACAGAGCACTCTGTGTGGTTAATTCCATGCCAAATTCCCTGGAAAGCTGTACATTGACAATATCCCAGAGATAACTTAGGATTGCTCTTTCCTGTCTGTTATTCTCTGAACGAATTATATAATACTTAAGGGCTTTGTTTTCTGAAATAGGCTCAACATATGTTTTCCACTGAATGGTACCCGGAGTTCCAACCAGACCATTTATTGAAAAGGCCACGGAAAAGATAACGCACTTTCCCTTTATTGAGTGCATAACATTACTGTTTATATATATGCCCTCACCCTCTTTAACCTCAATCTCTTCGTCATTTATTACATAAGTTGCAGTACCCGACTTAACAACGTCGAATTCCGCTTCTTCATGCCAGTGATGAACCACGAAACCTTCATACATTTTATCAGGCTCAACCAAATACACTCCGATAGGATATCCCTCATCGGAGTGTGTCATATTATTCTGATTTTTCTTATCATAATCAGCCATTTATTAAGCCTCATTCATCTTTGCCAGTTTTGCAGCCTGATCGGCAGCTATGCAGCCGTCGATTATTTCGTCAATGTCACCGTTCATGATTTTATCAAGTTTATATAATGTAAGACCTATTCTGTGGTCTGTAACTCTTCCCTGTGGGAAGTTGTAGGTGCGGATTTTTTCAGATCTGTCACCTGTACCAACCTGACTTCTTCTAAGTTCTGCCTCGGCATCATGAGCCTTTTGCTGTTCAAGGTCATACAGCTTTGCTCTTAAAAGTGCAAAAGCCTTGGCTTTATTCTGAATCTGTGATTTTTCAGTCTGTGAATAAATAACAATACCAGTTGGCATATGTGTAAGTCTTACCGCTGAGTCTGTTGTATTGACACACTGACCACCACAGCCAGATGCTCTCATAACATCGATTCTGATATCATTTTCATCAATAACCACGTCTACTTCTTCTGCCTCAGGCATCACAGCAACCGTAATTGTTGATGTATGAATTCTTCCGCCTGTTTCTGTTTCAGGAACTCGCTGAACCCTGTGCACGCCACTTTCATACTTAAGCTTTGAATAAGCGCCCTGACCGGATATCATGAATTCAACTTCCTTCATACCGCCAATGCCGATTTCATCAACGTTGATGGTCTCAACTTTCCATCTCTGTCCTTCTGCGTAATGCACATATAATCTGTACATTTCCGCTGCAAAAAGCGCCGCCTCGTCACCTCCTGCACCGGCTCTGATTTCCACAATAACGTTCTTGTCATCATTAGGATCTTTAGGCAGTAAAAGAATCTTAAGTTCCTGCTCTAAATCCTCGACTTCCTTCTTGGCATCATTTAATTCTTCCTTAAGCATGGAACGCATTTCTTCATCGTTCTCTTCCTCAAGCATTGCCAAAGAATCATCTATGGTTTCCTTCGCCTTTTTATATTTCTTATAAGCTTCTACGATAGGCTGTAAATTAGCCTGTTCCTTCATAAGCGCTCTGAACTTCTGCTGATCATTGGCAATGTCAGGGCTCTGAAGTTCAAGCATTATATCTTCATATCTAATTAATAAATCTTCCAATTTGTCAAACATAACAATCTCCATTTTTCAGACCAGGGCAATTACTGTTCTGTCCAGCCCCGCCAGGTCTTTTTTAATCTCAACATTTTTCCAGTTATTCTCAAGAAGAAGATTCTTTACATCTTCACCTTCATCATATCCTATTTCAAGAACAAGTACTCCACCTGTAGTTAAGTGTTCCCTTGCCTTTTTTGCTATTATCCGGTAGAATTTCAGCCCATCCTCTCCACCTGAAAGCGCAGTTATGGGTTCATGATTCTTTACATCCACATTAAGGCTTTCTATATCCTTATCTTTTATATATGGCGGATTGGATATTATCATATTAAATTTACCTTCCACCGAATCAAACATATCGCTTTGGTAAAATTTTACCCTCGATTCATCAAATCCCAGTTCGGCAGCATTAAACCTTGCTGTTTCCAGGGCTTCAGCGGAAATATCAACTCCTTGACCCGCGCAGTCATTCGAGTATTTTAACAAACTTAATAAGATACAGCCGGTTCCGGTTCCCACATCAAGTATACTCATGCCATCGTGTAGATGCTTCATGGCTTCTTCCACCACACATTCCGTATCCTGTCTTGGGATCAGTGTATTATGGGATATTTTAAACTTAAGCCCCATAAACTCCTGAAAGCCGGTTATATACTGTAAAGGCTCACCATCAAGCAGCCTTTTAAGTCCTTTTTTATATTCTTCCTCTTCTGTGCCGGATATTTCCTTATCTCCATTCAGGAAAAGATAGTCATAACCGGTATTACATACATATTCTAAGAGAAGTCTGGCCTTAATCTGACTTTCATCCAGATTCTTAAGGCTGTCAGTTCCCATTTTGTAAGCTTCATTATATGTCATATATAAACCTACAAATCATCGGACATATCATTTAAATTGGCATCGTCGTCCTCAGCCTTATCTTCTGATTCAAACATATTGATTATGTCCTCAGTATGTTCATCAAAATTCTCTTTAAGATATGTCTTCCAGTCAAAAACAGCCTCCACAGACTCAATTGCAACCTCAGCCATTAATGAAGTCGGTTCTTTGACCGTTATGTTCTGAAGCCAGAGTCCGGGAGCAGACATTATGTCAACCAATATATTATCATGTTTTCCGGCATACTGAAGTATCTCATACGAAATACCCGCCACAACCGGTACCAGTGCAACTCTGAGTGCAAGGCGAAGCACTGCTGAATCAACCCTTATGAAGAAGAATAAAATAATGGTAATAAGCATTATTATCATAAGGAAACTGGTTCCGCATCTTTTATGCTTTCTGGATGCCTTCATAACATTCTCAACTGTAAGAGGATTACCGTTTTCTATACAGTTGATGCACTTATGCTCTGCACCATGATACATATATACTCTTTTTATATCACGATTTAATGAAATAATGGAAACGTATCCAAGGAATATGACCAGTCTGATGACACCTTCCAAAATAATAAGAAGGGACTCATTGGCTATAACTTTTGAAAGAAGGACTGATGCCACATATGGAAGGGCTATGAACAGTCCAACTGCAATTATCAAAGAAAAAACAATTACAAAAAAGCTCACAACCTTCTCTGCCTTGTCTCCAAAGATTTTAGTCATGAACTTATCAAATTTTGTCTCTTTTTCTTCCTCTTCTTCATAGAACTGAGCGGAATACTCAAGAGTACTCATACCAAGTTTAAGAGAATCTACAAAGGCAAAAACACCTCTTATAAAAGGTATCTTACGCCATACTGAATCAGGTATCTCAAGATCGGAAGCCATAACTTCAATAGCTGCATTAGGTTTACGAACCGCAACAGCATAACGCTTACCGTTACGCATCATAATTCCTTCTAATACTGCCTGGCCACCAATACCGGAAAACTTAGCTTTTCTTTTACTCATTTTTCTTAACTCCAACTAAATCATTAATCTTATTTTACCTGCCGGGCAAATGCCCATTAAAGCAAAAGGTTGAGATATTTAATACCTCAACCCTGATTAATGTCCTAGTTAGCAGCTACGCCGTACTTCTTATTAAACTTATCTACTCGACCTCTAGCCTGTGTAGCTTTCTGCTGGCCTGTGTAGAATGAGTGGCATTTGGAACAAACTTCAACGTGAATTTCCTGCTTTGTTGAACCTGTCACGAAAGTGTTGCCACAGTTACAAGTTACGGTAGCCTGATAGTAATCAGGATGAATTCCTTCTCTCATAATTCTCACCTCTTTATGTTTTATTACCTTATTAATCTAATATTAAACAGCTTGTTTATTGTAACATAGCCACAAACTTAATGCAAGAAGATTTTTACTTTTTATTTTATTTCTTCCATAAAATACATTCTTGCCGAGTAATCTGTGGATAATCTGACCTTGTCATTATAGCCCAAACCGCCAAAAGACGGATTAATTATAACCCCGGCATTGCATAAGCTTAAGCCCGTTGCAATATAATCTTCTCCTTTTTCATCCATCTTAATGAACTTCGATGCTATATCCTGCATAAGAGAGCCCTGTTTAATATGTACAGGGGATACAGCATTAACCAGAGAGCCAAAAGTTTTAATATTATGCTTATAATCCCTGCCGGTAAATCTGTATACTTTATCCTTATTAAGTCCTTTAGGCTTGTATTTTTCGTAAGTCATATTAGGAATCGTCTGATTAAGAAGCACCATACCCATTGCCTTATCGCCGGTATTGGTAACATATGTCCACTCAAGAACATTGCCCTTATCGCCGGATCCTGAAACTGAAACCGAACTCAAGGCGCTTCCATGATTAAAATAATTCCTGCCTCTGTAAAATCTGCCATCAGTTACCACATCTCGCCATTTTTTATAAGTTTCAATCTGCGCTTTGATTTCCGTCAGTTCATCCTTACTTAAATCACAAAGATTGCATTCATATCCAAATGATCCGAACGCTGCCACCGCAAATCTCGTATCAAGAGGAGTCACCCTTAAGGTCTGATGATTAGGAACATCTGATACATGCGCACTCACAAGTTTTAACGGATAGCCGTAGCTGTAACCATTCTGGATTTCTCCCCTGCAAATGGCATCCGTATTATCTGAGCCCCAGATCTGATCAAAAAAGCAAAGCATACCCAAATCAAATCTGTTTCCCCCTGCGGCGCAGCCTTCCAAAAGCACATCCGGGAATTCTTCCTTTACTGTCTTTAATACTTTATAAAGACCTGTCATATAATTATGGAAGATTTTTCCAACCTCATTCGAATTTGTTCCTTCGGAATAAATATCTGTCATGGTTCTGTTCATATCCCATTTTACATATGAAATATTGGCAGATGACAGAATCCTTCTCATAGTTTCTATAATGAATTTCTGTACCTCATCTCTTCCCAAATCAAGCACTCTCTGATTACGGCCTTCTGAATGGGTCGCACCATCTATCTGCAATACCCAATCAGGATGAGCTTTATATAAATCACTGTTAACATTAACCATCTCCGGCTCAACCCATATTCCAAAATCAAGCCCCAGATCATTTATCTTATCACATATTCCCTTTATTCCATGAGGAAGTTTTTTCTCATCAGGATACCAGTCACCCAAAGAAGAAGTGTCATCATTTCTTCCCTTAAACCAGCCATCATCCATTACAAAAAGCTCCACGCCTACTTCTTTTGCGACTTTGGCAAGGCTGTATAATTTACTTTCTGTAATATCAAAATAAGAAGCCTCCCAGCTGTTAAGAAGCACAGGACGTCTTCTGCCCTTCCACTTTCCTCTTGCAATATGTTCGGAGACAAATGAATGCATATGATGACTCATATCATTAAAGCCATTGGATGAATAAGTCATAACAGCTTCCGGAGATTCAAATTTTTCACCACTTCCAAGAGTCCATTCAAAACCAGAAGGATTGATTCCCCAGACAACTCTTGTTTTGCCATAATTATTTAATTCAAAACATTCATAATGATTACCACTGTAAATAAGGTTAATGCCCATAACCTCTCCCATATCTTCAGTAGTGCTGTCATTATGAATCATTACAAAAGGATTGGCTCTGTTGGATGATGAGCCTGTAAATGATGAATTAATAAACTTTCCCGGACGAAGAGGCACATGAGACATATGCATCTCTCTTGCCCATGCTCCGCCAAAAACAGTCGCCGTATAATCTGAGGATGACATATCAATCTGAGAAGACATAAGCCTGTTTATTGTTATGTCCTCATTCATATTATTAATGATAACGGATCTTCTCACAATGCAGTCGCACCATGCAAAAACATAATAATGAAGTTCCATTATTACATTATGGCTTCTGTCTTTTAAAACTATTTTGAGATGGTCTACAGGTCTTGAATCGTCTCCTATGTCATAAGAAGACGGAAGGCTTTCCATCTCATCTTTACCGGTTGATATTTCAAACGACTGGAACTTAAAATCCGTAGTCCAGGTACCATCCTTAAAGGTAAGTTCCACAAAAGGTTCCCTGATGTCTCCTTTGCCAAGACCGGAACACTCCAGGCACATATTCTCAAGTGAAA
>JAEEGJ010032228.1_pt1 | contig 10078 bp, 10 predicted proteins | sample 8958761 | NCBI WGS metagenome assembly JAEEGJ01 (sample SAMN16246546, study PRJNA631951) | gut metagenome | biome: gut microbiome; feature: rumen; material: RS-attached | host: Bos | place: Iran: Karaj | collected 2018-10 | reverse complement strand
TTTATTATTAGCTCATCATGCTTTAAGTTGTGCAAGGAATTCTTGAACAGCTCATTCATTTTTGTGTGAAGCTTCTTGTTCTTGAATCACTGAAACTTTGTGCTGAGCTTCTTTTTCGTTATTAACTATTTCTACGATTCTTCATGCTTCTGGTAATTCAGTAAATCAAAGAATCTGAACTGGTTCTCATCATGTAGCTTTTTGAATTGGAGCTCATTTCCAGTTCTGCATCCTTTTGATTTTTCCATAGGTATTATATGCCATGATAATATTTCCAACTTGAAGAGTTCAAGTCAGAACGATTATACTAGCGATTACTCATTGTTTGGCATCTTTGTATGAATCCAAAACTACTCAAACTGCACTACGGTTTGGATTGTACCTAAGTTCAAGCATTTCTGCTTGTAATAATATATTTTCCAATAATTTATCTATTCACTCTCCAGTCTTTGAAGAGACTCCGATTACTGGCACGTCTCATCACCATTCTTCTGGAGTAAGTCATTGAGCAGCGATGTCTGCTATAATCTGATCTCTTTTGTGTCCTGGTTTATCTATCTTTGTGATTGCTATAATGATAGGTACTCATGCTGCTTTTGCATGATTAATTGATTCGATAGTCTGAGGCATCACAGAGTCGTCAGCAGCTACCACGATTACAGCAATATTTGTAAGTTTTGCTCATCTAGCTCTAAGTGATGTGAATAATTCATGTCCTGGAGTATCGATGAATGTGATTTTCTTTCAGTTATAATCTACTACTGAAGCTCAGATAGACTGAGTAATTCATCCAGCTTCTCATTCAGCCATAGATGTTTTACGCAAGTAGTCTAGCAATGAAGTCTTTCAGTGATCTACATGTCCCATGACTGTTACTACTGGAGCTCTTTCAAGAAGAACTGGAGCTTCTTTGTCAAGGTCAAGAATCTTTTGGAGATCTCAGCTCATGAAACTTTCCATATCTAGTTGTGCTTCATTTTTCTTTACTTCTACTCAGAATTCTGCTCATATTAATGATGCTGTATCAAAATCAAGTGAAGAATTGATTCAAGTCATAATTTTATTTTCCATGAGTTTCTTCATTATATCAATGAGGGTAACTCACATCTTTTCTGAGAATTCCTTTAGGGTAATCTTTTCATCCATGAATATTTCTGATTTTTTTACCAAGTTTGCAGAAGTAGTGGCTTCGTGATGTTCAGTAGAAGCTTGGATTACAGATACTGCCCTTTCGTTTGTCGGTTTCTCGTTATGGTGCTTTTTATCTGATTTTGATTTATTTTTCTTAGCAATAGATTGTACTGGCTGTTTTCATTCTCTTTGTGCTTTTTCAGCATTTTGGCGACGAATAGACTCAAAAAAATCTGATCATGAGTCTGTATTCTTTTCTTTGGCAACGTATTCTGTATGTTCAATTTGGATATTTCACTTTGGTTTAGTATCTTTTCTGTGATTTTCTCATTTCTTTTCTCCGCTTTTCTTTTCGGGTTTATCAAAAGATTTCTTCTTTTTCTGTCCAGATGAATGAGATGCAAAATTGAATATATCACTTGCAGTTGCAACTGGTTGTTCAGGTTCAGCTGTGCCAAAATATTCATCTAAATTTACCTTAGCTTTTTCGGGCTTAGTTTCTTTCTTCTCAGCTTTTTCTTCTGTAGCTCAAAATCACATTCCAGATAGGAATCATCATCAACCGAATCCACCAAGTTCTCATGCTTTAAGGACTTTTCATTCAGATTTGTCTTGCTGTTTTTTATCAGCCATGCACAATTTTTCAAATAACTAAAAATACAATCTGTCGTAAAATGTACGAAAATGTATCGCTTTTTCAAGTCTGAGTGGATAAAAATTCAAAAATTTTTTATTTTTAGGGATTTTATTATCACTTGACAATGGTATGAATTTATATATAGTACACAAAGATGTATTTTTAGATATTATTTATAAAAAATGGCTTTTGAATCACTTGATGTAGAAAAAATTAACGTATTAGATAGTGAATTTTCGTGATTGAATTCCGCAGATATAATTAAAAAATGAAAAAATTATATACATGATACTGAAGATGAGAAATCTAATAAAAATTTTTCTGATTGGGAAAATGCCATCAATTCGTTATGAAATGATCGTTTGGGATTACGAAAATATTCAAAGGCATTGGAGTTTATGATGAATATTTCTACAACATTAAATAGTAGCTTTGTTTGAAAGATTGCTGAAACTCGCGCTAACCTTGCATCTAATAATAGTGACGATGTCCAAAGTAGAAATAATGAAATAGAATATTATCTTCTTCTTAAAGAGATTTTTTCTCAAGAGAAAGATAAATTTGTTAGAAGGTATAAAAATGATTTTAGTGAAAAATTTTGAAAGGGGGCTTTTAACGATGTTTTTTATGATATTGTTGAATTAGTTTTGTCATACTATAGGAATTTTGATATTGCTAAAATTTTTTGAGATGCTCCATATAATAAACTTTATGATGAAGATATTTTGAGTTCAGAAAAGCTTATACATTCTTGAGAAAAATTTGCAAAAAATGCTTGAGAGTGGCATAACAGTATTATATTTGTATCTTGAAGAAATCAACTTTGACTTCGATGATATCAAAATGCATTATGCATTATGATGAAAATCGATTATATATTAAATAATAATTTGCATTCTATTATCGATGAAAATACTACTATGGATCAGATTTTAAGTGATTTAGAGACTAAGAAGGATGGTTATAATGATCTCGCTGAATCTATTAAAAAAAGTTTCTTTCAATATATAGAAGAGTTTAAAATGGCTTTTGTTAAGGATTATTGAAAACGTTTTTTTGATAGTATGTTTTCTGAAATCGTTGAATGTGCTCTTAATAATTATAAATATGGGGTCATATCTAATATTTGCAGAGACGCTTTAGAAGAATTAAAAGATGAAAAAGAGGCTAAAAATGAGTAATTAACTCTTTTCTTTATTTTTCCATCTTTCCAAAATTAGCATTGCACTAATTGTGTCAGTAGTTTCATTTTTCTTGAAATTAGAAACTATTTCTCAGCTTTCTACGCTTGTATAATCTTCTTCAATAGTTTCGATTGTTATCTCATCCTTTTCTATAATGTAGTTTAATGAATTCATAAATTTTGTTATTTTATCCTGAATATCTTTTTGCCTACTTGGCCATCATACGACTATAGTTTTTACGTGATATCTTTGAATTAAATCGGCAATATGAAAATATATCATCTGATCATTAATCATGTATCATACTGGAAAAATTATATCATTTGAAAGATGAGTATAGGCTAATCAAATATATTTGCTTCATCGATCTATTCCAAGAATTGCTGGTTCTACTCTGGGCATTTGTATTATTAAATTAATTTAAAAATCAGAATTAAATTATTTCTTGATATACAACAGATGGACCTACATAATTTTCTATAGATGTGGATACTGTAGCTCTTATTGCTGGAACGTAAATCGTGCGTATTGCATCTTCATGTAATGTTTTTTCTATATAAACTACTTCCATTGAATCGAATAGAACTACTGTAGAATTCTCATGTAGAGCTCATTGATTAAAGTATTCTCCTCATTTTTCTATTTCAGATTCTATGATATTTTTTTCTTGTGATGGATAATTTGATACATCATATGTTGCGATATCTGTTCAAACTACAGAAACTACTTTTTGTAGATTCAAATCATATGATACATGCATTCATATTTGGTTGTCTCATTCTGGATATCGGACTGTTTTTCAGTTAATAATGAATGGATAGAATACCTGAATAATTCACATATTTTCATCGAAATCTTCTACTTTTACTATTCAATCTCAATAATTTTTTAGAGTTACTCAGAGTTTTTTTAGATCTTTTTCTACATTCTTGAGTAGTTGTTTGTTTGATGGAATTTTACCTAGATATTCAGATGCCTTCCATGAACTATTAGGATAAAAATATAATTTAGTATTGCGAGTATCAAACATTATATTATATCCATTTTCTACAGATTGTTCCATTTCAAGACTCATGATATCTAAGTCTTGAAAATTTTTGAACGATACGTTTCAGATTTTTAGATTCTTTAGAGCTTGATTTGGTGTATTTGTTCACATTAGTATTCAACTAGATTTATACACTGGATAATCTGGATTTAGTTTAGGAAATAATTTGTCTTTGTAGGCAAAACGATATGTTTGATTGTATGTAAATCAGTCGCTTAATAGGTAGTCTCAATATTTATTTGATTCTTCTTTGACTCCAGCCTCAGCTGTTGTTATGAAACTTTCTGTGATGGCCGCATTGGTTCATAGAGCTTGGGCTTTGTTTAATGAATTATTTGTATTGTTTGTGTTTTCAGTTTCTTCAGCAACCTCATCTGTGTCGATGCTATCATAGTAAAAATTGCTAGCTTTATTGACGTCATAATTGTATGCCAATTCTCCAAATGCTTTATTTTCCTCTAAGTATGTATATTTAGTAGGAACTTTTAATGTTCCAGTGAAAATATTTGTACAAAATCAGATTAAAAATAATGCTAAAAAGCTAACTATAGCGTAACCATATCATGTGAGGTAGAATCTCCATTTTAATCTTTTGGGTATAGCATCTAATTCTGCTTGTGCCTGTCTTTGGTTCTGGGTAAGTGAGATTTTATCTTGAAGCTTATTATTTAGTTTGTTCTTAAATTCTTCGCTTGGCTTAAAATTTGGAGTTCACTCGCCTTCTATTTTTTTGATAAGCTTCTGCTCGTCTCAGCTGAATTCTGAAGCTACAGATTGAATGTTTTCGTTGTTTGCCATTTAATTTTTGTGATGGTAGATAAAATTAATCATCGATTCGATATTTAAAATGTTCTGCTACTTTTTTTACTAATTTTGAAAAATCTTTTCTACATGTGGAACTACGTTTTCATACAATTTCAGCTATTTCATCATAAGATAAATTATTCCATATCCTAAGTATAAATAAATCTTTTTTGTCTGATCATAACTGCTCTAGATATGCTAATATTTGCTCTGTCTGTACATGTTTCTGGAAGTAATCTACATAATCTGAATCCTGTGAAATAGGATTTTCTTCGTCTATGCGGTCAGCTTCTTTTCTTTTTAAAATATCTAATAGTGAGTGATATGCTATATTGTATATCCAAGCAGTGAATGATGATCACTCTTTTTCAGTAGAAAAATTTCATATATTCTCAAAAGCTTTCATGAATGTCATGGATGTCGCATCTTCTGCAAAATGAACATTTCAGTTAGCTTTCATAAGTAAAAATGAATAGATTCTTTGAAAATAAGATTCATAAAGTGGCGTGAAAGAATCTAGATTTCCATTCTGTACTTGTTGAATTAAATCAATTTCGTCTTTTGGCATAAGTTTTGTTATTTTATGTAAAGTTTGTACTATTCTTTACCTTATTAAAAATGATATAATTATCAAGCATTTTTGATTAAATATCTATTTATATTAACGAGCGATTTGTGTGATTTGTGACAAGTTTCACATGAAAAAATGTTTTATGCATGATACTACAATAGCTACCATTATTATCGTGTATATAGCATAAATAATTCGTTGGTATTTTTTCTTTTTTATGTTTTTTGGTTGGCTTTCGCTACTGATTCTTGAGATCATAACTTCCAAATCACCCTCTTGATATTTAGTGGCTGGTCTTTTGCTTTTTCTCTCTACGATTTCTTTTGAAGTTTCTTCTCGTTTACTATCAACGTATTTTTCTACTTTTTTGAGGTTTTTATCATCTTTAATATAAGATAAATCTGGTTTATTTTCTTTTTTTGATTTTGTCATAATGATTATCAGTATATATAAATACTCTATTCTTTTATAATTATTTGTAATATTTTCAATATTTTATTGAAAAATAATGAATTTTATATAGTTTATATTCAGATTTACTATAATTATTATAATGAAAATATTGTTAGTAGTGGCTATGCCTAATGAAATGAAACCCATTAAAGAATGAATTAAATCTGCTAATCTAAGGGCTAGTTTGGATATAGATTTTTTATGTTGTGGAATGTGAAATTATGAGGCTATTTCTTCGTTAGAGCATTATCTTACCGAGAAAAACGAACCGACATTTATTTTAAATATTTGAATGTGTGGTTATTGGAATCCAAATAATGAGAAAAAAACTGAACCAATTCAAGTATCAAATGTAATTAATATTCATACTGAGAAAGAGCAGATAATTCCTCCTTTTTTACAAATCACTTCGATGTGAACTTGTTTTTCTTGAGAGACTCTTACTTATGAAAGACCACAATTTAAGAAAGAAATATGAACTATAAATGATGAGATGTATTTTGATATGGAGAGTCGATGAATTGAACTTGTTGCATCCAAATATAAATCACCTCGTTTATATTTGAAGGTTCCTTTTGATTTTGTTTGATTGGAAACAGAGTGATGTATTCGTGAGAGAGCGATAACAGATATTCCAATTTTATTGCAAGCTCTTCCCTATCATGATTATTTAGAAAAAATATTATCTCGAATTAATAATCAAAATGTATAACAAAATGTATTTGTATTCTTAAATAAAATTTTTATACATAAATTATCATTTATATTTTATATTTTAGATTATGAAAAAATTATCGTTATTATCTGTTTTATTGCTAGTGCTTGTTGTTGCTGGTTGTAGTTGGTGATCTAAGAAAGAAAGTGCTGAAGCGAATAATGTTGAAAAAGCTGAAATTCATGTTGAGTCTTGTAATAATTATTTTGAATTGGTTAATTGTATCATAGATAATGATACTGATGAATCATATTCAAATGAGGATAGAGAGCTTATAAGACAGTGAGTACAAGATATGCGTGATGGTTGGGCTAGCTTGGATGATGAAGCTTTGGATCAGATGTGTACTGCTGAAATTAGTAAATTTGATTCGATGAAAGATTATTTATCTCAGATTGGTTGTTCTCTAGATTAATTATTTGGAAATTTTAGTGTTATATACATAATTATATTATATAAAATGGACCCGTTATCGATTATAACTTTTGTAGTTTTAATTCTGCTTTCTATGTTCTTTTCGGGTAGTGAAACTGCCCTAACTTCTATTCCACAGCATAAAGTAGATACATTTTCAAAGCAGCATAAACGCTGAGCAAAATATCTAAAATATTGTAAAAAAGAAAATGACAAAGTATTGATGGCAATACTTATTTGAAATAATATTGTAAACGTAGCATCTGCATCCTTGGCGACCGCTATTTCTTTATGAATTGCACAATGAATTAATTATAATCAGTGATTAGTCGTTTGAATAGCAACAGCTGTGGTTACCATTCTGATTTTGATATTTGGAGAAATTGTTCCAAAGACTTATGCTCAGCAGCATTCAGAGTCTTTATCATTAAAGATTTCTCCATTTTATTATTACTTTACTAGATTATTATATCCAGTAATTTGGTGTCTAAGCTTGTTAACTAGAAAAGTGACAAAAAAATCTGAAACTGAACAGGAAATTTCGCAAGAAGAAGTTGAGGCTTTTATGGAAAGAGCTGTTGAATCTGATGCTGTAGAAGAAGACACGTATGAAAATATCAAAAAAATGCTGACTTTCAGTGATATAACGGTTTGAGAAGCAATGACTCCTAGAGTAAGGATGTGTGCTGTACATGATAATTTGACTATAGATCAGGCTATAGAAAAGTTTTTGAATTTTCACTATACACGTATTCCTGTATATCATAGATGAATTGATGATGCTGATAGAGTGGTCACGCTTAAAGAATTATTAAATCTTTCTAAAAGGCATAATTGAGATACTAAATTAAAAGATTTATCTTTATATTCCATTCATAAGATTCCTTCTACTACACCTATAGATGTAGCCATGGAAAAATTTAAGACATCTCACAAACACATTGCATTAGTAATGGACGAATATGGATGAGTTGATTGAATTATCTCAATGGAAGATATTATAGAGGAAATTTTTGGAAATATTCAGGATGAAAATGATGTTGAAATAGTTCCTATAAGAAAAATCGGAAAAAATTGTTGGACTGTATCTCCTTTTGTTAGAATTGATGAATTCTTAGAGGAATGTAAGCTGACTTTTGAAGAACTATGATTGGATGAAGATGATTACGATTGAGAGACGTTTAGTTTTCTAATAACTTCATTATTGGAAGATTTTCCTAGTGAATGAGAAGAGATAGAAATTCCTTTGAAAACTATAAATGATGATGAAATCTGATTTTCTAAAAAAGGTGAAGATAAAGAAGTACCTGAGAGAAAATTGGTAATTAAGGTTACACAAGTGGAAGATAATACTATATTCCCGGCGACTACTACCAGCTGACACGAAAAGGAGAGCTGATTACCTTTAACGGAACACGTTTCGAGGTGTTCGACCTTGAGAGCGACCCGCTGGCTCAACACGACATCGCCAATCAAAAAGAGAGCGACCCCGTGACAACCGAAAACAAACAGTTTCTCAAAGCCCTGGTACAGCAATACAACAACCGCATAATAGACAACCGACTCACCCCAGACGCGCCCCAAGCAAGCACAGCACGTTAATTAAAATTAATAATCAATACAATACAGTATTCCCTTCATCATTCCGAAACTTTTTCTTAACTTTGCAACGTTTTTGCAAGAGTAAATAATTAAACAAATACCTATCACTAATGGAAAAACTCATTATTACCGCAGCCATCTGCGGTGCCGAAGTCACCAAAGAACAGAACCCCAACGTACCCTACACCGTCGAAGAGATTGTGAGAGAAGCCAAATCGGCAGTCGATGCCGGTGCCGCCATAGTCCATCTCCATGTGCGCGAAGACGACGGCACACCTACCCAAAGCCGCCAACGTTTCCAAGAGTGCGAAGAGGCCATCTATAAAGCATGCCCCAATGTCATCCTCATCCCTTCGACAGGCGGTGCCGTCGGCATGACTCCCGACGAGCGTCTCCAATCGACTGACACTAACCCGTTGCCCGAGATGGCTACCCTTGACTGCGGTACCTGCAACTTCGGCGACGAGATCTTCGACAACACCATGCCGACCATGCGCGCCTTCGGCAAACGCATGATGGAACGCGGCATCAAGCCCGAATACGAATGCTTCGAGATGGGTCACCTCGACACCATCCTCAACATGGCCAAGAAGGGTCAGGCCCCGGGCGCTCCCATGCAGTTCAACTTCGTGTTGGGCGTGCCCGGCTGCACCCCCGCCACTGTCGCCAACCTCTGCTGGTTAGTGAACGGTATCCCGGCTGGTTCCACTTGGACCGTCACGGGTGTGGGTCGTCACGCTTTCCCGATGGCCGCCGCTGCCATTGCCATGGGCGGTAACGTCCGCGTGGGCTTCGAGGACAACCTCTACCTCTCGAAGGGCGTTCTGGCCCAATCGAACGGTGAACTGGTCGCCAAGGTCGTCCGCATCGCCAACGAACTCGGTCGCCCGATTGCTACCTCCGACGAGGCCCGCGAAATCCTTGGTTTGAAACCGCGTAAATAATGAATAGGATGAAGAAAGCATTTTTCTTTGGAATGATGATATGTGCTATCGGAATGTTTACCGCATGCGACGAACAATCTTTGGGCGATGGATATTATTTCATACAAGATTATCCTTCTTGCGTCGGTAAAAAGGTAGCGGCTGGTTCTTATTCTATTGTGCTTCCACCTTCAAGTCAGCAAGATGATATTGCTGTGAATGTATTTTGGGATGATACAACCGTATTAGCGGTATGCTGCTATAATTGTTGCTATCAATATAATTTATATACAAAGGATACCACTTGCTGGAAACTGAATAAGAAAACAGGTTTAGTTGAAGAAATTACCCCAGATGACTTTCAATACAGAACTAATCAAGGAAAAATGCGTCACTCTTATGTTTTACGAAGATACAAATATCTAAACAAATAAACATTTAAACAATAAACAATTAAACAACAACAAATCAATGCAAAAACATGGTAACAAATACGGTACTCACCGTGTAATCGAACCCGTCGGCGTGCTGCCGCAACCCGCTAACAAACTGAACAACAACATGGATGAGATTTGGGACAACGAGATCCTCATCGA
>JAEEGJ010032226.1_pt1 | contig 10078 bp, 7 predicted proteins | sample 8958761 | NCBI WGS metagenome assembly JAEEGJ01 (sample SAMN16246546, study PRJNA631951) | gut metagenome | biome: gut microbiome; feature: rumen; material: RS-attached | host: Bos | place: Iran: Karaj | collected 2018-10 | reverse complement strand
GGGCATGTTTCCATACATAGAAAACCAAAATGTGGGTAACTGCGTACTACCGGAGGTGTTAATTGAGAATACCCTGTCATCCCACTCATTATCTTTGATATATTCCTGCTTTTCCCATTCTCCATTTTCATTTAATTTCTCAAGTTCCAAAAAAGTTCCCGTTTGAAGCACACCTGTTACATTTCCACCGGATTGCGTAAATTCAAGTGTAACACCGACAGAATTCCCTTTATATGCATTCATGGTCAAACCTATGGGGTCGGCTGCAACCTGATCCGTTTTCCATTCTTCATAGGGAATTTCAATCGGCAATTCTTCAGGAATCATTGATCTGATCAACGAATCGAAAGCCGATGCCTGCTCATAAGGAATAGTCCACCATTTCTTATCCGGAGTTTGGAAAAACTTATTTCCGAAATGGCAGAAGCTGATAGTCTCCCCCTCTGAAATATACTCTATAACCCAACATCCGCCTTCATACTGCGAAGGGTCCAAATCTGTAGGAGATAATTCAAGAGACTTAAGATATTCTGAAATAGAATTCATTTTATCTATATCGGTATATGAAAACAATCCGGGGGAGGGATGACCGGTAACTGTAATTTTTTCGGGATTTTCAGGAGGCATCAACCGGGCTACCTCTTTATCAACATATTCGTAACAGTTTGTTTCGCTTATCGAATCATGCCCACAAGCGCAAAATGTTAGGCAACAGAAGCAGGATAATGCTATTGCTGTTAATACCTTTCTTGCCATGTCTACCCCTCCCTTCGATCGTTTTTCCGGAATGTAATCACTGAGGTATCAATCATTTCTTCAGTCTTTCTCTGAGCGCAAACAACAGCGCCACAATTAACAGTCCATAGAAAAAGCTGACAGACATTACCGCAAAACTAGGGCCGACACTGTAAAGATCGGACACGTTACACAACAGGTTTATAAAACCAATAAGAGCTGAAAATAAACTGGCTATTACTGTAGATTTAATGGCAAATTTCAAATCCTGAAGATATATCTCTCTGGAATCATCATCCAAAAGATCAGTCCTTTTTATTGATGCAATAAGTGCTTTGAAAACCCTACTGAACCTTCCGGCAATCAATTCTATTCCCATTAGTATTCCCACAACCATTATAAGCGTTGGAGCATCGAGAAAATTACCTATTCCTCCGATTCCACCCACGCATATAATTGTGAATTCAATAGAGACCAAAAATACCAATATTCCGCAAACGGCTCCTATTATTCCAACTTTTCTTTTATTGTTTCTTCCTTCCTGTGCATCTTTTGCCAAATTCATCATATTTTCTTCCGCCTTTCCGTTATAACTCTCCTCAGAGAGTCTCTCCCCGGACAGAAGTTCATTCAGGTTGACGGATAATTCCTCGCACAGCGGCTGCAGAAGCGATACATCGGGCATACCGTTTCCGGTCTCCCACTTGGATACGGTCTTGTCGCTAATACCCAGTTTGTCCGCAAGCTCTTTCTGAGTCATATTCTTTTCTTTTCGAAGCTGTGCGATGAATTTTCCGGTCAATTCCTGATTCATTTATTTATCCTCCTGTCCGCAACAATAGGTTACGGATAAAGCGTAACAAGGGATATGTCATAGAGCTACCTACGATAAGCAGAATATGCTCTCTACAACTCTACACATCATAGAATCTTAGTAGAATTTTCTGATACAAAATAATTGCCATAAAAAGCTGTTTATTTTTTTCTATAACGTCTTTTATTTGTTGCACCAATGGATTCAACATCTTCATCCATCTCTGACAGTATTAATCTTATTCTTGACTGACTAAGCCCAAGTACCTTTGCAATGTCTGAAGATGATGCATCTTCTACACTTCCAAGATACTCAAGTATCTTTTCTTTATGATCACTCATTTTATTATTAGTTTGTTCGTCTGTTCGTTTGTTCGTTTGTTCGTTTGTTCGTTTGCCTATCTGTTTATCCGCCTGAGTTCTGTAAACGGTTACCTTAATTCCGTCCCCGAACTCTTCAAAGGTCGGTTCCTGCAGACCATATTGATCACAGGCTGCAATAAGCCTGGGAATACCGGTTCCCCACGCTTCTACAATGTGCATGTACTGAAAAATGTCGGCTATTGCCTGATTCCTGCATTTCGATCTGCCACTCTTCATGGCCTCGAAATCCATTCCGCCATAGAGCATTCCGGGCGATACAACTTCAATTCTATTATCAAAAATCGATATCTGAATTTTTGATTCTGCTAAATAACTTCTGTGAATAACCGCATTTGCTATCAATTCCCTGATGGATTTGATAGGAAGCTCATAGATGTCTTTTCTATATAGCCCATCCACCTTGGCTCCGATATTAATATGTCTGAGAACAAACTGATACGCATCTGTTAATTGCTCATAAATCGGGCCATCAAACTCTTTCTTGTCAATAAACACATCCCTGACATTACCTTTAAATGTGGCGCACTGTATTTTCGCGAACCGGGACTTGTTTTCGGTCAGCAAAGAAAAAGCATGGGTGGGAGCAAATGCATTGCCCTTTCTGCAAAGCACTCCCATATCCGCAAGCTTCCCAACAGTCATATCCTTAATTGCTGATTTTTCATCCTCTGTTTCGCAATTTAATAAGGCAATCTCCTTAACCGTTTTGCATAATTCCAGTGTCTTACCTTCATCATATTCCACACCTATATCCTGCATAGAATCATAGGATACGTTAGCTCCTTCCAGTTCAAGTTCTCTCAATGTAATGGGATCTGCAGGTCTGCTGGTGCCATTGACCCTGATATAGGAAGTATCCTCCTTTCCCTTTTTTGCAAGGTAATAAGGACGTTGCTTTCCTGGAAATACCTCCACCACCAGAACCGTTTTTCCCTCTACAGTCTGTGGATATATATCATTTTCTATGAGAGGTGTACACGCATCAGAGATCATCGTAGAAATTGAGTCAGACATCTTAAACGGACTCTGATCACCAATACCGACTACCTCTTTTGTTTCATCCACAATACCAATAATGGTTTTCCCACCGCTAGTATTGGCAAACGCAATAATATCCTTCAGAAACTTTTCATGTTTAGAAGGTATTTCTTGCTTAAATTCTATATTTTTTCCTTCACCAAAATACTCTTTGGAAACCATTATTATTCTCCCTCTTTAAAAAGGCTGCTTTTTAAAAGAACTGTAAAGCATAATTTCATTTTCTATCTCGTTAGTATGATATTTCAAGCTGTCTGCAAATAATGATTCGAATTCTTCCTCATCATATGAACTTTTTTCCGGATGATTATTAAATTCAATAAATTCATCAACCTGGGATTTTATAACAACAAATGTGGGCACATAGACATAATAAGTTATTCGATAATCCCGGTCTGCTAATTCTATACAGTCTTCGATTCTTGCTCCGTATTCTCCCCAGTAATAATATTCATATAAAAATGTCAGGAAATACTCTCTTTGCTCGGGCTTAATTGCCTCCGTTAGTTCTTTTATTGAAAAAGTAAAACCTATCGCATTGGTTTTCTGCCGCGTAGATACAGTTAGCCCGGATTCTATCATCCGGCGCAGCAATACTGTGATATCCGAAGTGTTTTTATAATGATCTCCTTTCCTTTTACTGAGATCATCCTTGTAAGCTTCCTCTAGAGTTCTGCGCTGTTCATCTACACTATTTCTGAAATTAGAAAAAAATCTGGCTTTCCATAACTCATATTCATCCGTATTTTCATCCGGATTTTTAAACTTGGTCCTTTCGTTATACCAATAATTCAGAAATGATAACCAACGGGAATTATCATTGGTGAACTTACTGGTATCGAATTCCAGAGTAATCTTCCCTTCGCTTCTCCGAATTTTAAGATCACGATTTTCTTCCAGATCAAAAAGAGCCTGGATCCTGTCCTCATCACCGGCGATATCTACAGAAGATAAAGCCTCAACATCTACATCCAGAGCATCGGCTAATATCTGCATACTTTCAGGAGCGGGCTCTATTATCCCGTTCTCATATTTATTTATTCTTACCGCGCTGTCTCTCTTGCCTTCTAAGGCTCTTTTTCCCAATTCTTTCTGGGTTATCTGTCTAAGCAATCTGTATTTTCTGAGTTTTTCGCTGAATTTCATAAGTATTGTCCTTATTGAAACGCCCTATTATTTGGTTTTTATCCATTATACAACATATAAATAAGAAAAAAACAATAAAATCATACATCATTTGTGGTAATTTTCTTGACATCCATTACATTGTGTTATATCATCAAGTAAATTACATCACTCGATGTAATTCCAAAACAATACAGATTGGAGGTGTCAAATAATGAAAGAACTGCCGGAAAGCTCATACCTTAGCTACTTTACCGAATATCCCGACATTGTTTCTGTATATGAATTAAGTCAGATGCTTGGGATATGCAGAGTAAGTGCTTATGAATTGGTAAATAGCGGCCGTATCAAAGGAATAAAGATCGGTCGTATATGGAGAATTCCAAAACGGTCCATTTATCAGTACCTGGAAGATACTATTTCAGACAACTCGAATAATATGGCTCAATGAGCCCGGCGTTCCCCGGATCACCCGGATGTCAGCTGTATAAGGATGTTTATTAAAGTTACCATCAGGAAAGAAGGTCAAATTGAAAAACCGAAAACGTCAGAGGGCAAATCACAAGTTCAAGACGGAAATGCTTCATCGTAAGAACGAATATGGAAATGTCGATCTCACCCCATATGAAGCGGTAAAAAAGACAATAGTCGAATCCAAAACGCCCCGAAGCCTCGGTGTAGCAACCTAAAGGCCTCGGGGTATTTATTATCCATTTAATCATCTTTAGTTACCAAGGAAGGAGGTATCATGAAAACTAAATACAGTGATGATATCTCCACGATAGACTCGTTGACGGTGGTGCTCAATTCATCTACCATAGATGACGGCTACCGCGCACAATTAAGTGCAATGAGAAAATCGAACCTTGAAAACTACATAAACCAGGTGCATAAGTACAAAATCAGTACCTATGAGAAAAAAGGGATCACTCATTTTGCTACACGTATCAGCAGTACCGAGAAAGTGTATGCAAAGAGTCTTGAGGAACTGTATGAGAAACTCTTTTGTCATTATTCAGGTAAAGCATTAACAGATACTGCGACAATACAGTCTATTTTCACTGAAGCCCTTGACTGGCACATAGCCAAAAAAGGCAATACCAGTAAAACCAAGACAAGAAATCAGTACACGTATGATTCCTTTATCAAAGGAACCGATTTTGAGAAAATGCCGCTAAAGGATATAAAAGCTTCCGATATCGAGTTATTCTTTATCTCTTTCAAAGACAAACTCACCAGGAAAAGGATATGCGACATCAAAAGCATAATAAACTGGGTATTTGAGTATGCTACGGTACATGATATTATTCCCTGCAACATCGCTAACGGTATAACAGTATCATCCGTCAAAACCATACCGGAAACCAGTGTCGGTGAATTAGCTTATACCTACGAAGAAGCTCAAAGAATAGTTAATCATCTGATCAATTCTAAGAGTCCCTACGATGAAGCCATTTGTTTTAATGCTTATACAGGACTCAGATTCAGCGAATCAGCCGATCTGAAACATACTGATCATGATGAAAACCATCGGTTATTGACTATTACGCATGCATATACCGAAAGCGGAAACATTAAAAATGGAGATAAAGGTGTAAAAATCATCCCCCTCAGCCAAGAAGCAAACTTGCTTCTACTAAGATACCGGGCGGAACGTCCGGATTCAAAATATATTTTTCCAAACGCTGCAGGAAACCGCATCTCCAATAATCGCTTAAATGAGCATCTTAAGAAGGCTTGTGAGGAATTAGGTATCCCTTATAGATCAAATCACAAATTAAGGGCATATTTCATTACTCAGGTGGCATATTTCAGCGATGCAAACAGAGCACGTATCATGGGCGGTCAATCAGACTTACGCACCACAGAAAGATATTTGAGCAGAAGTATTACTCAAAAAGACTATGAAACGGTAGATAAAGCCTTTGATTACGGGCTTTCAACCAGTTTCAACCAGATTTCAGACATAGAAAAAACCTCGTAATCCGCTTGATTACGAGGTTTCTGTGAGAGCAGGTGATGGGAATCGGACCCACATATCCAGCTTGGAAGGCTGGTGTTCTACCACTGAACTACACCTGCATTGCTATATGTATTTTGCAACAGCAAAGTAGATATTACACAATAGTTCTCTGCTTGTCAAGAAAAAATCAATACTTTTTTCGAGCTTTTTAGTATACTTATGGAAAAGGCGGTGATTCTGCCGCTTTACGGGGGAAAAAGTCATGAAAAAAGTCAAAATCGCGTATATTTCCGTAAATTTTCTGTCCGTATTTCTTTTTTTCGCCCTTATCATGCTGATCCCTCTTAATACAAAGGCTTCGGGGATCACGGTCTATAACGGCATCGACTATTCCTCAGTCTACGATTTCGACTATTATGTTTCGAGATATCCCGATATCGCATACTATTTCGGAAACGATCCCCAGGGAGCGCTGGCTCATTACGTAACCTTCGGCATTTCCGAGGGCAGACAGGCCAGAGAAAACATACCGGCCGGGACGCCTGCTGCCGGGCAGGGACCCTTAAGCGGGTTTACCGTCATACTCGATGCCGGGCACGGCGGAAGGGATCCGGGTTGTGTCAGGAACGGCGTCTATGAAAAGAACGTCAACCTCTCCATAGTTCTGAGGACCAAGGCAATGCTTGAGGCACAGGGAGCAACGGTCCTTCTGACAAGACCGGATGATACATTCGTAAGTCTCGAATACCGCTACTGCTTTGAGAACATCCATCCCGAAGCAGTATTCGTCAGCATCCACTGCAATGCCATCGGAGGAAATTCTTCACTGTCCGGTATGAGCGCGTACTGCTACGCTCCCGGAAATGAAAAAAGCTTTGACCTGGCAGCCTGTGTCTACTCCGGAGCTCTTTACGCAACCGGAGCTAAGGACCGCGGGATCAAAACCCTTTCAGATATCAAAGTCGTATATTACAGTACCATTCCTTCGGTACTGATAGAGACAGGTTATCTTTCGTCATCGGCGGAATTCCCGCTTCTGACTTCACCGGATTATCAGGATACGATCGCGACAGGTATCACAAACGGTATCCTGACCTATCATTTACTTGATACAGCCGCTTTTTCCTGATCAGGTTTCTTCTCCAAAAGGGCATACAGCACAATAGGCAGCGTCAGTACATTAAAATATATGTATCTGAACTGGCATAACGGCCCCGCTAAAACCGTAATGAGGTAAAAAAGCGGAATCATTGAAATGCTTATCATCCTTCTGTTCTTTTTTGATATTCCGTACACAAACAGAAAGATAACAGACCAGAAGTAAACAGTCCCCCTGAAAAACCACGCAATCAGAGGAATCTTGAATCTTCCTTCATGCCACCAGACCCAGTGGAATGAATTCTCTCCAAACGGGAGCTTATAATCATGCCGGATATCGGCATACTGTTCCGGAAGCGGACGCACACATACGGCTGTTGTGGAAGTCAGCACCCAGGCACGATAGGGATTCCAGTATCCATGTGTAAGCCAGGCAAACTGGTCAAGATAATCCCCGGGATATTTCAAACCACAGTAAATAAATAATTTAATAAACCGCCCTGTTTCATTCTGCAGTAATTCTTCATTTGCTCTGGCTTTAACCCCGTCCGCGATGCTTATGTTATATTCTTCCTCAATAGCGTATTCGGGTATATATTCCGTTATCGAAGAATAAATTTCCGGATCAAGCTCATCACCATGAAGCTTAACAATTCTTGCCAGACAGTTTATCGGAAAAGCGAAAGTCTCCCTGTATGTATCAACTTCTTTGGAGTTCTCAAGTCTGATCAATCCGTGATACTCGATCTTATACGATCCGAATACGGCCAGTACGATCAACAGCATTATGATCTTCTGTGGGATGTTTTTTCTTAATACCGCGATCACTATACCACCCAGAAGAAACGCATAGACCATATTGTTTCTGAACTGACAGCCCATCGAACCGCACAGAATAAAAACAAGCACATTAATAACAAATCTCCTGTTTTTCACGGTGCCTTCCGACTCCATATGATCCAGAATCCTGAACAGGCTGACCATTGCCACCATGGCAAGTGCTATCCCCATAGTGCCTTTATCTGCCGAAACGGCATAATATACATTTACGGGATTGATCAGATTAAGGATTAAAAAAAATGCTCTTACCTTTTTGTCCGAACACTTCTCATATACATAAACCATGAATACGGCTATTGCAAAAGCGATTATCATCATCTGCAATATGGTATAGAATTGGAAACCGTAAGCCGGCTCACCGAGCTTTAATCCCAGGATGTAAAATTTCCTGAGCATAAGTCCATGTATCACCGTATGGTGTGTGGATCTTCTGCCTTCTATCTGGGCGACCAGTTCATCCCACGAATCACTGAAAAAATTCATAGGCCAGACGTATAAAAACATCGGTATATAGACAATAATGACAGCTGCAAATACTTTAAAAAAATATATTAACCGTCCTTTTTTTTCATTATCGTTTACATCAAAACTGTATTTTTTTATCAGTCCGATCATCTCGGACACAAGAGGAATGGTGAAAACAGAAAAACCAAGGCTTGCCGCCAAAGCCGCAAATACCTTTGAAGAAGAATCAAAAAGAGTGGTCTTATATAATACAAACTGACTCCACACGCAGCAAAAGCCTATGAGGAATCCCAGAATCACGGATGCTGCAATCCTGCTCCTGTCACCCGAATGAAGAACTTTGAAAAATCTTGACAGAAGGAAAATACAAACCGCAAATACAAGAATGGATTCCGGTGAAAAAGAAAAAATTCCTGTACCCAAATAGACTCCGTAAAATTCGGACAGACAATTAGTATATTCTATTGAAATCAGACACAAAACAGAAAGTACTACAATTGCAAGTTTGGACCGGCTGGACATAAATACTCTCCCTTGATCTTAACAAGACCGGTTATTGGGCCGTTTTTATCAGGATGTCTGTGATCATGCCGATCGCATCCTTCTGTTCGCTTGCGGACATCGTCTTGATGTAATCCTCACGTGCCGCATACAGATCGTTGATCTTCTTTGCAAGGTATGAAGTGGACAGATCGTCCTGATCTATCACCACGGAATAACCCTGCTGCTGGAAACTTTCCGCATTCAGGATCTGATCGCCTCTTCCGCCGGGAAGGGGTATAAGGATATTGGGCTTTCTGAGGGTGAGAAGCTCAAATATGGAATTTGCTCCGGCTCTGGAAACCACGATATCGGCCATTGCAAAGATATCCTTGAGTTCATCCGTGACATACTCAAACTGCTTATATCCTTCCTTGGTCAGAAGGAGATTATCCATCTTATCCTTGCCGCAGATATGTACGACGTAGAACTGCTGGAGAAGCTTGGGAAGTGCATCGCGTATTGCCTGATTGACCGCAGCTGCGCCCTGGCTTCCGCCTATTACCATAAGTACGGGCTTGCTGTCGTCAAAGCCGCACATTTCACGGCCTTTTGCGGGAGAGCCGTTTAAGAGCTCTCTTCTTACGGGAGAGCCGGTAAGTACTCCTTTTCCCTCGGGAAGCATTTCCATTGTCTCGGGGAAGTCACAGCATACTGTCTTAGCCATCGGAAAGCAGATCTTGTTGGCAAGTCCGGGAGTAAAGTCGGATTCATGCACAACGCAGGGTATCTTGAGGGATGCCGCTGCCTTTACGACGGGAACGGCTACGAATCCGCCCTTGGAAAAGACGACATCGGGCGCGATATCCTTCATGATCTTCTTCGCTTCCCTGATTCCCTTTAAAACCCTGAAGGGATCCGAGAAGTTCCTAATATCCATATATCTGCGGAGCTTTCCGGTGGATACTCCGTAGTAGGGAATGCCCAGCTTTTCTATGAGTCCCTTCTCGATACCGTCATATGAACCGATGTAGGAGATCTCGAAGCCGGCATCCTTAAGCGAAGGCATGAGTGCGATATTCGGTGTTACATGTCCGGCGGTTCCTCCGCCCGTCATTACAATCTTCTTCATATTCT
>JAEEGJ010032222.1_pt1 | contig 10080 bp, 5 predicted proteins | sample 8958761 | NCBI WGS metagenome assembly JAEEGJ01 (sample SAMN16246546, study PRJNA631951) | gut metagenome | biome: gut microbiome; feature: rumen; material: RS-attached | host: Bos | place: Iran: Karaj | collected 2018-10 | reverse complement strand
ATCACCGTGTATCGCAGCTTCTCTTGCAGACTCCAGGAGAAAGTCGGTCCTGCCCGACATGTTGATAAAACCGAGGGAAACCGAAGCAAGTATCATTATACTTGCCGCAAGAAGTGCAAATCTGGTCCATCCGTATTTAGATTGTTTTTCTTCAGTGAAACCTTCGCTTTTCCTTACAGGTCTCTCGTCATTGGCTCCCTCGGGGGATCTGCCGAAATCGGCTTCCTCTCCGTCAAGATCGTTCAGCAGGTTCCTGACAGTATCTTCTGCCTTTCTCTCCGCGAACTCCTTAAAATCGGGAACTATATGAACATCCTTACCGCACTTTGGACAGTACAGGCTGCCTTCAGGTATCTCGGTTCCGCATATTTCACATTTCATATGATACCGCGTTTCTAACCGCTTATCTTTTACATTTTACCTGTGATCATCTGTATTTTGCACCGGAACAGGTCCTTTCGTGCAGAAGCAGACAATTCCGACGGTCTGTTTTATCAGAGGACCGAAGACAGACAATTATACATCAGCATGGCTATTGTCATGGGGCCAACTCCGCCGGGAACCGGGGTAATGGCTGAGGCAACAGGCTCTACCGAATCATAATCAACATCTCCGCACAGCTTTCCGTCCTCATTTCTGTGGATGCCCACATCGATCACCACTGCTCCGTCCTTAACATACGTAGCATCGATGAATTTAGGCTTTCCGATGGCAACAACAAGGATATCAGCTCTCTTTGTAACCTCCCTGAGGTCAGCGGTGCGTGAATGGGCTACGGTTACAGTTCCGTTCTCCCTGAGAAGAAGCATCGCCATGGGCTTTCCCACAATGTTGCTCCTGCCTACAACAACACACTCTTTTCCCGAAATCTCAATACCGGACCTCTTGAGGAGCTGTATGACTCCGGCGGGGGTACAGCTTACATATCCCTTCTTGCCGATGGAGAGCTTTCCGACATTTACGGGATGGAATCCGTCCACATCCTTAAGGGGAGAGATCGCATCCAGTACTCTGTCCTCATTGATACCTGCGGGAAGAGGGAGCTGTACAAGGATACCGTTCACATCGTCCCTGGTGTTAAGTTCCTCTATAAGCTCAAGAAGCTTTTCTTCGGTAGTATCTGCGGGAAGCTCGTATGAAAGAGATCTGATACCGCAGTATTCACAAGCTTTCTTTTTATTTTTCACATATACCTGTGATGCGGGATCTTCTCCTACAAGTATCACTGCAAGTGTAACGGTGATACCCTTTGCAGCCAGTTCTTCAGTCTTAGCCTTAATCTCATCCTTTACGGCAAGTGAGATTGCTTTTCCGTCAATGATCTTAGCCATATCCTACTCCTTGAAATATTAAAACAGTCCGGTTATCTTTCCGTTATCGTCAACATCGATATTATATGCGGCGGGAGTTTTGGAAAGTCCGGGCATTGTCATGATGCTTCCGGTAAGTACGACAACAAATCCTGCACCGCTGCTTACATATACTTCCCTTACATGCATCCTGAATCCGGAAGGTCTTCCCAAAAGCGAAGGATCGTCCGAAAGTGAATACTGTGTCTTGGCCATGCATACGGGAAGATTTCCGAAACCCATATCTTCTATCTTTCTGATCTGCTTTACAGCCTCCGATGAGAACTCAACACCGTCTGCTCCGTAGATTCTGCCTGCGATGGTCTCAATCTTCTCACGGATGGGCATATCATCGGGATATGCGGTCTTAAAGTCTGCTTTTCCCTCTTCGATGGTATCGATAAGGATCTGTGCAAGTTCCGTTCCGCCTTCTCCGCCCTTTTCCCATACACGTGCAACGGACATCCTGCAATCTTTGGATGCACAATAATCCCTTATGAATCCTATTTCCTCATCGGTATCGGATACGAATGCATTGAGTGCCACCACAACGGGAAGGCCGTAGCTCTGGATATTTTCGATATGCTTTCCGAGATTCTCTATGCCCTTCTTAAGTGCCTCGAGATTCTCAGTGCCAAGCTCTGTCTTGGGAACACCGCCGTTATACTTAAGGGCCTTTACGGTAGCCACAAGAACAACCGCATCAGGCTTAAGTCCGGACTGCCTGCACTTGATATCAAAGAACTTCTCAGCACCGAGATCGGCACCGAAGCCGGCCTCTGTTATGCAGTAATCAGCAAGCTTGAGAGCCGCCCTTGTTGCGATGACGGAGTTGCAGCCATGCGCGATATTGGCAAAGGGACCGCCGTGTACAATGGCGGGAGTATGCTCAAGTGTCTGGATGAGATTGGGTCTGATGGCATCCTTGAGAAGTGCGGTCATTGCACCTACAGCCTTTATATCAGCTGCCGTTACGGGATTGCCGTCAAGATCGTATGCAACGATTATCCTTCCGAGTCTCTTCTTCAGATCCTGGAGATCTTCGGAAAGACAGAGCACTGCCATGATCTCACTTGCAACGGTGATGACAAAGTGATCTTCCCGTACGAATCCGTCAGACTTTGAGCCAAGACCCACAACTATGTTTCTGAGGCTCCTGTCGTTCATGTCCATACATCTCTTCCAGACAACGCTTCTGGAATCGATCCTTTTTTCATTTCCCTGCTGGATATGATTGTCCAGGAGAGCTGCCAGAAGATTGTTGGCAGAAGTGATCGCATGGAAATCACCGGTAAAATGAAGGTTAAGATCCTCCATGGGCACAACCTGTGCCATTCCGCCGCCTGCAGCTCCTCCCTTGATTCCGAAGCAGGGTCCGAGTGAAGGCTCTCTGAGTGCGATGATAGCCTTTTTATCAAGCTTCGCAAAAGCCTGGCCGAGTCCGACAGTGACAGTCGTCTTACCCTCTCCTGCGGGAGTGGGATTAATGGCTGTTACAAGAATGAGCTTTCCGTCTTTGCCCTTCGATATCTTCTTAAGGCACTCATCGCTAAGCTTAGCCTTGTACTTTCCGTAGAGTTCAAGATCATCCGGATCGATGCCGGCATTCCTTGCAACTTCAGTAATGGGGAGCATTTCACAGCTCTGTGCGATCTCAATGTCTGATTTCATCTCTTTTTCCACCTGTATAACTCTTATTGTATTGATCGATCCGGCAATGCCGGTATCACTTCAGAATATCCCGGTCATTCCGGAGGAGTATCCTTACTATGCAACAGCACATTGAACTCATCCTCCGTCATAAGGATATCTCTCGGCTTGGTGCCCTGTTCCTGACCGACAACACCGTATTCCGCAAGATAATCCATGATCCTTGCAGCTCTGTTAAATCCGATCTTCAGAACTCTCTGCAGATAACCTATTGAGGCCTTACCGCTCCTTATGATATATAATCCGGCCTCTGCAAACAGATCATCTCCGAATACCGATGTACCCTGTGCGGCACCGGATGATGCCGACGATGAAGACTGAGGTGTGGGATCCATGCCCGCTTCAATATCCTTGATAGTCTTCTTGAGTTCCTCGATGCCATCCGCATCGGAAAGAGGATTTCTGAAATAGGGATCGTTGCTCACACCTCTCAGATACCCTGTAACCCTGCTGACCTCTTCATCGGATACAAAGGCCCCCTGAAGTCTGTCAGGCTTAAGCTTGCCCTGGGGGTAGAACAGCATGTCTCCCTTTCCGAGAAGCTTCTCGGCACCCACGGTATCAAGGACGGTCCTTGAGTCAACACCACTGGATACGGCAAAGGCGATTCGGCTGGGCATATTTGCCTTTATAAGTCCGGTAATGACATCAACGGAGGGACGCTGGGTCGCAACTACCAGGTGCATTCCCGCAGCTCTCGCAAGCTGTGCCAGACGGCATATGGATTCCTCAACTTCCTTGGCTGCAACCATCATAAGGTCTGCCAGCTCATCGATAATGATGACGATCCTGGGCAGCTTCCTGAGCACCGGAGCAATTGAATCCGTCTCATCATGCTGATCGATGGGGAAGGGATCTCTCCTTCCATGATTCACATCCTCAACATACTGGTTATATCCTTCGATATCCCTTACTTCCCTGTCGGCAAATGCACGGTATCTTCTCTCCATTTCCCTTACGGACCACTTGAGCATCTCGGAAGCCGCCTTGGCTTTGGTGACCACTCCGAAGGGAAGATGCGGAATGTTGTTATAAACCTTGAGTTCAACCACCTTGGGATCCACCAGTATCAGCTGTACATCCTCGGGAGAGGATTTGTACAGAAGGCTGAGGATAAGGGTGTTGATGCATACCGATTTACCGGAACCGGTTGTACCTGCGATGAGCACGTGGGGGAACTTCGCAATGTTGGTAACAACGGTATTACCTTCAATATCCTTGCCTACGGCAAAGGAAAGAGGATCCTTGGAATCACCGAACTGTCTGCTGGAAAGAAGGTCACCCAGCAGTACGGGGACTGCCTTGGAATTCGGAACCTCGATACCGATGGCGCTCTTTCCCGGAATGGGAGCCTCTATCCTGATATCCGTGGCAGCAAGAGCCATCTTGATCTCATCCGAAAGATTAACGACTCTTGAAAGCTTGGTACCCTGGCTTACAGTAAACTCATACCTGGTTACGGTAGGTCCCTGGGAATAATCTCCCATTTCAGCTTCTATTCCGAAGGATGCAAGAGTCTCAACCAGTCTGGTCTGTACCTCTCTTATCTCCGTAGCGGCATCCACCTTTGATCCGCCGTTTTTCTTAAGGAACTCCAGTGAAGGAGGTGTATATCTGAACCTGCCTGATCTTCCGGATGCAGACTTCTTTGGAGCAGCTGCCTTTGCATCTGTAGCAGATTCAGCTAAAGGCTTTCTGTCAGCCTTCTCCTCTGCCCCTGGAGCAGGCTTTTCCGCTGCAGGGGCAGGACTCTTTTTAGTCTCTGTTTTTTCTGCTGCGGTAACAGGTTCATCAGTTCCATGACCGGATACCTTTATCCTGTGTTCGGAATTGACCTGAACCTTCTCGAATCTTAATTCCTCTTTCTCGTAAGAATAACCGTCATCTTCGTATGTATCATCGGGAGCAGCCGGTTCTTCATATGCAGGCTGTGCAGACGAACCGGGTCTCTTGTCCGGATCACTCCATCCTCCGGATGAAGCACTGTATCCGGGATCATCATTTTCATACTCATCATCAGCTTCAACATAATTAAGCTGATGCATCTCACCGGTATGCTTCGGCTCAAATGCAGCTTTACGGGCAGGAACTATCTCAACCTTAAGGATATTCTTTGCATCCTCGGTCTCCTCACGTACCTTCCTGTTCTGCTCCTTCTTGATGTGCTCTTCTTCGGTTCTCTTTTTTACATTGTTCTTCCAGTTCTCGAGTCCGGAAGAAACCTTGGGGAGAACCTCCTTCTTCTTGCCTTCACGTTCCTTGTTGATCTTCTCTGTGACCGTAAGAGCCCGGCTGGGAGCTGCCGGCTGATCTTCAGGCACATCTTCTGCCTGATCATCATTTCCTTTATCGGGGAGTTCGAGAACTTTCTCCCTCTCGGCAAGTCTTTGTCTTCTCTCTTCGTTCCTCACTCTGGTCTCTGAGATCAGTTCTCCGGTCTTATCTGTTGCACTGATAAAAAGATTTTTGAAAAATCGGGAGAAGAACTGTCTGTTTATGGCAAAGAGACTGAGTATGAGTATCAGAAGGCATATTATGAACTCTCCCGCAGTACCTATGTTTTTGTAAAGCAGGAATGAAATACTTCCGGCGATCACTCCGCCGCCGTTTCTGCCCTCTGATGAAAGTCTGTATATATCACCTGCACTGTAAGAAGCAAGCTCCGAGGCAGAACCTGACAGCATCTCCGAGAAAATGCCGAACACAAGGAACAGGCATACAGCCCCCGTCATCCTTATGGGAAGCACCGGATCATCATCCCTTCTGTACATAAACCACAAGATCAGTCCTCCGATGAACACAGGAGCGATATAGCTTTCAAATCCAAATGCACCGAAGAGTACGGAAGCCACCGATCCGCCGAATGCGCCGCATACTCCAAAACAGCAAAGTGTCAGAAAAAGAGCCAGTCCCACTACAACTACGGTTATAAGCACTCTTTCCGATCCGTCATTTTCAAATTCATTTCTTGAAGAACGTGTTCCCGATGATCTGCCCGAAGTGTTCTGTGCAGGTCCTCTGGACCCCTGTGCACTTCTGGCCTGTGAGCCGCTTCTTGATGATGAACTTCCTCTCTGCGAAGTTCCCTGTCTTCTGTTGTTACCGGTAGTACCCTGAGCCATTTATCTGTTAAATCCTTTAAATATCAAAATCGTCGTTATCTGAGATCTTAATGTCATAATCCATCATTGCATCTGTGACATTAATGTCATATTCCATCGGCTTACGCTCGGTCTTTCTGACCGGATGAGGGATGGGATTATCAAGAAGAACCGCACCGTTTGCAGCGATCTCCGGTGCTTTCTTTTCAGTTTCCGAACCTGCTGTCTGTTCCTGTGAGGGAGTCTTTTCACTCTCTTTCTTTTCACCGGCTGAATTCGCATCAGCGGAAGACATTTCTGCAGATGCATCATCCTTGCCCTGTGCGCCGAGCTTTATTTCTTTTCCGTCTGATGCAAGCTTATTCTTCTCATTAAGAGCCTGCATCCATGCACCGGGTCTTCTCTTATACTCGGGCTTAAGCTGAGGTTTTCCGAAGGGAACATATACCGACTTTTTCTTTTCTTCCACGACAGGTTCTGCGCTCTCCCCCTCAGTCTGAGCAGGAGCAGCCTGTGCATTCCCCTCGGTCTGAGCAGGAGCAGCCTGTACATTCTCCTCAGTCTGTGCAGGAGCAGCCTGTGCATTCCCCTCAGTCTGACTGTTCTGTCCGGGTCTTGGGAGAATGACTGCATCGAACATCTCGATAGGTGAAAATCCCTTTTGTTCATTCTGAGTCATACTGCCCTGATCCTCTTTTGCCTGAGTCTGTTCCAAATTCTGTTCCGAATGCGTTTCCGGGGACTGTTCCGGTGTCTGTTCCGGTGTCTGTTCCGAAGTCTGCCCTAAAGCCTGTTCCCAGACCTGACCGGATATAAGGTCCTGCGCCGGATCCGTAACCTGCTCCGAATCCGCATCCTTGGCAACCTCAGTGCTTTGCCCGGGATCAGCCGGATCATCAGGCTTTATATCAAGGTCCGAAAGATCATCAAGAGGCTCCGAAGGATCGATATCCTTCTTAAGTCCCGTGGGTACATATCCCTTATCCGGATCTGCAAATTCATTGTCGTACATCTCTGCACTTGCCTTGAACACGTCTCCCGTAACCTTTGAAGGAAACAGCTCCCTGAAGGAGATCCCTGCGATCAGTGCACCGAACATGAAGAAGATCTCTCTTCCGTCGTTTTCAAGATAAGTCATTCCGAAGTTGTTGATGATAAGGATCATCAGGGTTGAAAGGAGCAGTATCAGTCTCGGCTCATTCTCGGAAAAGAAGGTATTAAATATTCCCAGTGCCACTATTACTGCCATCACAAGTATCTCCGCATAGGAGGTCATGTACGAAAAGCCGAGGGAAAAAGCATCTGAAGGCCTGTACAGTGCTGCGATGGATGACAGCGTTCTGAAGGGATTGGCAGATGAAAGATATGAATCGACAAAAATAAGCAGCACCAGTCCGAACACCGTTGAGACAAGCGTGAAAAGCATCTTACTCAGTCTTAATCCAAGACTGTTGTCATCATCACTTCCCTGATCGTTAAACAGGATCCCGAGTATAAAAGGGATCAGCGTAAGTCCTGCAACATCGGCATATATGCATACCGAGACTAAAAGCCCCGTGAACAGATAACTGAAGAATCTTCCCGACGAAGCCGGCACGCACAGACTGAAAACAAACAGTGTCAGACAGATCAGGAAAAACACCAGGCTCCTTGAATTGAGCGTCAGAGCTTCATGTACCGAGAAACCGGTAATGGTCCAGAATGCGGCAAAGGCCAGAGCGGGCACTATTCCAAGCATCCTGCGGAATGCCGTGGTTCCCAGTATCACAGCCGCCATCTGGAGAACACAGTTAAAGATCGCAGCTATGAATATGCGGTTTCCGAAAAGGAAAAAGACACAGTGGAGAATTCTCAGATACCAGTCATCACATCCGTGAACGTAATGACCCATACCCTGTCCAGTAACCTTGGCAATCTCGAAATATGCCGTGCCCCCCAGCCCGTTCCAGGAATATGAAGCAACTCTGAAAACAACCGAAAAAACGAGAAGTATGAAAAAAACGATGAGTCCAAGAGTATCACCTTTCTCGGTGATAGTCTTGAACTTATCTGAACCGGCAGTATATGAAAGAAGCTTTTTCAGTATCGGCCCGAGCACAACAAGGGCAGCAAATGCTATAAGTCCGGGAAAATAAGAGAAACCGAACCCCTCAGCGGCATCCATGATCGTGATGATGCATAATGCGCTGGTTAGTAGTACATATATAGCATTTATGACGATACTGACCTTAGTCTTTCGAAGTGTCATCAGCTAAAACCTTTTCAATGTTATAACGCGGTCTGTGCTTTACCTCTATGTAAGTCTTGCCTACATACTTGCCCACAAGTCCTATGGCAAGAAGCTGCATACCGCCGAGGAACCAGATCGAGATGATGATCGATGTCCATCCCGGTTCAACATTGTTCGTAAAATATGACACAAGTGCATATATGAGAGCCAGAAATGAAAGGAATACGCTGACAAATCCCGCAGTGAGTATCATGTCAATGGGTCTGGTTGAAAATGACGAGATACCGTCAAAGGCCAGTGCCAGCATCTTCTTGAGAGGATACTTGGATACTCCGGCAGCCCTCTCTTTCCTGTCATAGTAAACGCAATCAGTCTTGTAACCTATCAGCGGAACAATGCCTCTGAGGAAAAGATTGTATTCTCCGTAATTGGAGAACTCCCTGAGTGCCCTGCTGCTCATGAGTCTGAAATCCGCATGATTGTACACGGTCTTCACACCCATTTTGGCCATGACCTTATAGAAGGACTGGGCGGTGAACCTCTTGAAGAAAGTATCTGTCTTTCTTTCCTTTCTCACACCGTATACAATGTCACAGCCTTCATGATACTTATCGATCATCTCTTCAATGACCGCTACATCGTCCTGAAGATCCGCATCGATAGAAACAGAGACATCACACATATCCGCAGCAGTGATAAGACCGGCAGTAAGAGCGTACTGATGTCCCACATTCCTGGCAAGCTTTACTCCAAAGACCTGACCGGGATATTTGGAATGCTCCTCCTCTATGAGTGACCATGTCTTATCCGCACTGCCGTCGTTCACGAACAGTACAAAACTATCCGGTGATATTTTTCCCTTGGATACAAGGTCATCCAGCACGCCTCTGAGCGCTTCAGAAGACATGCCGAGTACTTCTTCCTCGTTATAGCAGGGAACAACTATTGCAAGACGTTCCATCATCAATCCTCTTGAAAATCATAATCGGATACCCTGTACAGGGCATCACAGGTCCGGTATACCCGGAGTATCATTCATCCCAGTTATGATATACGTTCTGTACATCATCATCTTCATCGAGAAGATCCAGGATCCTGTTAAGGCACTTGATGTCATCCTCATTGGAAAGCTCGACATAGTTCTGGGGGATCATGGTAACCTCAGCGCTGAGCATGGGGATTCCTGCATCCATGAGCTTCTTGTTGACCTCATCGAATGCATCGGGATCTGTGTAAATCTCGTAGCTGTCCTCTTCCTCGCTGAAATCTTCAGCTCCCGCATCAAGTGCGGTCATCATGAGATCATCTGCGGAAAGCTCGGTCTCTTCCTTGTCTACTATGATAAGTCCCTTCTTGTCGAACATGAAGGATACGCATCCGGGAGTTCCGACATTGCCGCCACCCTTTGTGAATGCTGCTCTTACATTGGCTGCGGTACGGTTCTTGTTATCGGTAAGGGTATCAACGATGATAGCGATACCGCTGGGACCGTAGCCCTCATATGTGATGTATTCGTAATTGACATTACCGCCCTCGCCGGCAGCCTTCTTGATGCCTCTCTCGATGGTATCATTGGGCATATTGTTGGCCTTTGCCTTGGCAATAACTGTTGCAAGCTTGAAGTTGTTGGAAGGATCGGGACCGCCCTCCTTGACCGCTACAGCTATCTCACGGCCTATGATGGTGAAGA
>JAEEGJ010032220.1_pt1 | contig 10080 bp, 8 predicted proteins | sample 8958761 | NCBI WGS metagenome assembly JAEEGJ01 (sample SAMN16246546, study PRJNA631951) | gut metagenome | biome: gut microbiome; feature: rumen; material: RS-attached | host: Bos | place: Iran: Karaj | collected 2018-10 | reverse complement strand
TGCCGCGGCGCAGGGCCCAATGATGCAGGTGAGCAGTGCCTCGAGCAGGATGAGGTTCTCGCCCTGGATGTGGAAGGTGAGTACCGCCGCCACTACCATGATGACGAACACCACCTGGAACGCCCCCACCCAGAGATGCCACCCCACCGGTCTCAGCCTACGGAAGTCGACCTTGCAGAAGGTAACGAAGAGGATGAGGAACATGAAAAGCGGGAAGATATCGCTGATAATGGGTCCGAAGAACTCCCCTGCCCCATCGAGTTGTGGCGTGAAGGCGAAGAGAAGATACACTACGGTACCCACGGCCATCGCCACGGGCAATGTCCAGTCTTTGAGAAACCTCAGCAACCGTGCCTCCTGTCTTTCTATATTCATCTTGAGAGATCGATTGTGCTATTTTCTCTACTATTTCACGAGAATGATGCCGCCCATGGGCTGGATGGTGACCTTCGCACGGCCTTTCTTGTCCACCTTCAGTTGGCGCAACTCAGCCTCGGGGATGGCGTTGGGCGTCTTCGCTGCAGGGCGGTCGGTATAGTATTGCACCGTAGAGCCGGCCATCATCGGCAGGTCGAGGGTGAGGGTGAGCGGCTGGTCGGTGCCGTTGAGTCCTGCCACATACCAGTCGTTGCCATGGCGGCGGGCCAGCACGGCATAGCGTGTGGGGAAGCCGTCGATAAAACGCGTCTCGTCCCATGTCGTGGGCAGGGCGCGCAGGAAGTCGAGTTCAAACTGCGGCAGTTCGCCGAGGTTGTTGGGCTGCATCGCCACGCAGTTGACTGCCGTCTGCAGCACGATGCCCGTAGCCATCTCGAAGGTGTCTGACGACCGCCGGTAGTTGCCGCTGTTGTTGTCGCGGCCCATGCGGCGGTTCATCACCACCCCACCCCAGTCGAATGTCCCCATGGCGTTGCGCGAGAAGGGGTGCATGGTGAGTTCGAAGCCTTCCATGTCGCAGTGGAGCTGCGAGAACATCAGGTTCTCGGAGGCCAGTGCCGCCTCGCTTGCCACGTAGTTGGGGTACATCCTCTCCCATCCCCGGGGGATGGTGCAGCCGTGAAACACCACCTGCAGTCCGTAGCGGTTGGCGTCGCTGAGGATATCCTCGTAGAGCCGCATGGTCTCCTGCTTGTCGCTGCCGAAGAAGTCGACCTTGATGCCTGCCGCTCCGATGCTCTTCAGCCAGCGCATCTCGCGCTCACGGGCATAGGATGTCGACATGCAGTCGCGGGGTGTCTGCGGTGCGTCGTTCCAGTAGCCGTTGGAGTTGTACCAGAGCATGAGGCGCACGCCCTTCGACTGGGCATAGCGCGACAGTTCTGCCATGCGCTCGCGGCCGATGTTCTTGTCCCACCAATTGTCGACAAGACAGTATTCGAAGCCCATCGCCGAGGCGAGGTCGATAAACTGCACCTGGTCGTCGTAGTTGATGGAATTGTCTTGCCATACGAGCCAACTCCAGGTGTAGCGGCCCGGCTTGAAGGGCTGGGTGGCCTCATAGAGCGGGTCGACGACGTCGTACATCACCGTGGTCTCGACGATGGGTTTCAGCGTCTTGCCGATGGTGATGGTGCGCCAGGGAGTGCTGCCAGGCAGAGAGAGGCCCGGCGTGGCAGAGCCAATGCCATTGAATTCGCCTTGCTCGGGATAAGCGATGGTGTAGCCTCGCGCTGGGTCATAGTCGCTCAGGCGTGAACCGCAGTAGGCGCTCGACACGCCCGTCTCGCTCACCAGTGCCCAGCCACTGTCGCCCAGCCGAAAGAGGCAGGGGAAGGTGTAGCCCAGGCCAAACTGTGAGCGCTCCGTCATCGGACGGTCGGCCTTATAGTCTTCCTCATACGAGGGTTTGGTGCGCTCCCATCCCTGCATCGGCCCTATCTGCGGGCAGAGGAATGTGGTGGAGCCGTCGGGGAAGCGAAACGAGGTGACCTCGCGCTCGATGACGGCACACTTCGGGTTGTCGTTCTTGCCACGGTAGAGGGAGTAGCGGAACGCCACGTCGTTGTTAGAGACAAGGAGAGTGACGGTAATGCGCTGCTTACTGGCATTCTCGAAGTCCACATCCATGCGGTTGGCCTCATAGTGAATCTGTGAGGCTTTGGCCTGCGCCATGGTATAGTCTTTCGTCACCTTGTCGAAATCTGTCTTTATCCACGACATCCCGTTGGAGAAGTCACCGATGTTGGCAACGAGTCCCATCTCCGATTCCAGGACCACGGGCTGTTCGTCATAGGTGACGCTATACTTCATCTTTCCATCCTTGGCGAAAAGGACGACGCTGAGGCGCTCATCGGGCGAAGTCACCCTTCCACCGGCTGTTGTCGAAGCCTGTGCAGAGGCATGGCTCACAGCAGCGAGCAACATCAGGGCAGCCAATAGTATTCTTACCTTCATTCTCTTCAGTTTTTATGTTTATCGGATGCAAATATACATAATAATATTATGAAAGAATAAGCCGACAAACATTTTTTTGCAACTTCTCGCCAACAAGAAGACCGGTTTTTGCCCGACATTGATTTTTTCTTTGCCCGTCTGCTTCATCTATCCCCCTACCATCCATCCCATCGATGGAGAGACATCTTCGGAGGGTAAAAACGATATTTTTCTCATCATTTGCGACAGGTTTTCGGGGCATTTGTTTTGATTGTCGCATTATCTGGATACTGTCGTATGCTTTGAAGAAGAAAAACGCGAAAATAATTGCAAGGCGTTGTTGGGCGACCTATCTTTGCAATGTCGAAAGGAAAGAACAACCTTTCCGACGCAAAGAAAAAACAAAAACAAAAATAATAATAACTAAAAAAATACGATTATGAAAAAGTCAAGTTTATTCTTCGCAGCACTCGTTTGCATGATGATGCAGAGTTTGTCATCCTTCGCCGATGACCGTGTTATCCCAACCCAGCAACTGCCCGCGGCAGCCCAGACCTTCGTCCAGAACACCTTCCCCGGAAAGGGCATCGCCTACGCCACCATCGACAGAGATTTCGGCAAGACCACTTATGACGTGCGTCTGAACGACGGCACCGAGGTGGATTTCGACTCCAAGGGCACATGGGACAAAGTAGACTGCGGCTTCAGTGCCGTCCCCGCCCAACTCGTTCCCACAGCCATCGCCAACTATGTGAAAGCCAACTACGTAGGTGCCACGATCGTGAAAATCGACAAGGAGCGCCATGGATATGACATTGAACTCTCGAACGACCTCGAGTTGAAGTTCAACAAACAGGGTCAACTCATCGGCATCGACGACTGACCAAGCATTTTGAGTAATCTGTCACTGCACCGGGAGACCGGTGCAGTGTTTTTTGTTTGTGGGGGGCTTCTTTTGGTCGCGATGAAATCGCGACATACGGTAAACCTAAACCCAGGGCTTTTTGTCGCTATGGTATAGCGACATACGGTAAACCTTAAACCCAGGGCCTTTTGTCGCTATGGTATTGCGACATACGGTAACCTTAAACCCAGGGCCGTGATGGTAGAACAAGAAGGGGCTCACTTCACCACTCTAAAGAAGGATTTGTCATTTCCCCAAATAGTATTTAAATATACATCGTGGTTGTTCACATGGAGAGGGTCGCCAAAATGGTCGCGATTCTCCGTATATTCATTCACATACCAATAGTCGGTGAAACTGCCGAAGACCTCTTTCATGGCAGGCACGAACCTTTCGTCCTTGAATTGCTGGCCCAAGTCGATGACATCCTTATGCATCATGGGAACAATGGGAAGGAGCGTGATGTTGTTTTCCTTGCAATAATCTACGACTTCCCTCATCATTTCGTCCTCCCATTTCAGGTCGGGAACTCTCTTGAAATGATTTCCGTGCTTCTTCATTTGGTATCTCCAGAAGGCTTCTTTCGCTTTGGGATTATAGGAATGTGACCTTTTCGCTTTCCCTTTCAAGGTAGCCTGTAGAATCTGGAAGGTTGCCCTTCCTACGTTATTGTTCATGATATACTTTACCGGACTTTCCGATGCCTCTATCGCTTGATAGGTCACCGTAGGCACAGGCTTGGTATTGAGATAATTGTAGGGATCGACGCAAAAAACGACAGAATCTATCTTGTTGTCCTTGGCAATATGCCAAAACCAATGCATCTCTTCGAGTATGCTTGCCCCTCCCATACTGAAGTTTGCCCAGTTCTTGCCCGGAATCTGTTTCACGTCAAGATATTCAGTCAACGAAGAGCCCAGGATGATGTTTGGTTTGGGAGACTTCTTGTAACTCATGATGTAATACAACCGGTTATAGTCTACCTGTCTGCAAATCCATTCCCTCACCCTTACATTCCCCCACCAAGGTTTGTGGAAATACTCGTATGGGTCGGTGATGAAAACCACCGCATACCAAACCAGTATGGGAGAGCAGAACAAGAGCAGTTTCTTCAGCAATGTCTTCATGAGTATGGAGGAGTTTTAGAATCTGACATAAATGAATTCTTGGTTAGCAGCCGCAAAGAAATAGACCGAGAGCAAGACAGCATAATAGGTGGCCCATCTCAGCACCCTCGAGCGAGGAAATACCTGTTGCAGGGCATACTCATTGTCTCTGCTCCACCATTCCATGACAAACAGCACCACGACAAACAAGTATGTGGAGACATACGAAGAGGCTTGGCCGAGGTGTGGGTGCGGGAAAGAAAGAATTGATTTGCTGAAAAGTCCATTGACAAATGCAGAGAGCGAACCCAAGGAGGGAGCCATAAAAATGATGAGGCCTATGGCCACGAGACCATAAGTGAGGACCATCTGGATGAAATCTGACATCTTTGGCAAACCTATCTTATTGGCTTTGAGTTTCTTCATTCTGCCAAACTTGTTCGCATAGATGAGAGGCAGGAACAGCAGTCCATGGTACAATCCGAACATGGCGTAGGTCCAGTTGGCACCATGCCACAGTCCTATCACTACAAGATTGATGACTACAGCAAGCGAGATGCTCAGTTTCCCTTTGTCCCTGAAGGCGATATTGAGTGGCATGAAAACATAATCCGTAATGAACGACGTGAGCGAGATATGCCATCTATGCCAATAATCCGCCACATTCCTGGCAAGAAAAGGATGGTTGAAGTTACGTGTTATTCTGAATCCCAACAATTTTCCCACTCCTATGGCCATGTTGGAGTATCCATCGAAGTCGGCATACATCTGGACGGGAAACAGCAGCGCGACATAAAGCAGTGTCGAGGGGGTCTGTCCTCCCACGTCGTTCCATACAAAATCAGTAGACTGAGCCAAATTGTCGGCTATGCACATCTTTGTAAACATTCCCCATAGAATCTGCCTTAAGCCATCCACAGCCAAATGGTAGTCGAGCGACCTACCCTTCCCCATCTGCGGGATGAATCCGTTGGGTCTGTCGATTGGTCCTGCCATGATGGTGGGAAAGAATGTCACGTATGCGGCAAAGTCAGTCAAACTTCTACATGGCTCGATATGTTCTCGATGAATTTCTATCACATAACTTATCAACTTAAACGTAAAGAAACTGACACCTAAGGGCAGCACCACATTTAGAGTTGTCCAAGTGGCATTCAGTCCGATGCCACTAAGGAGTGACGCAAAAGACTCAACGAAGAAATTGAGATATTTGAAATAGAAGAGCAAGAGGATGCCCAAAGTCACTCCGACAGTGGTGATGACAGACGCCCTCTTTGCATTTCTTTTCATCATTTCTGTTTTTAGAAGCAGACCGATGTAGTAGTACACCAAGACTACCCCTAAAAGAAGTGGCAGCATGTTGAGTTCGGCAATCGCATAGAACGCCACATTGGCCGTCAAAAGCCACGCCGTCTGGAGTTTGGGGCGGTTTTTCACAAACGGCAGGTAATAGACGATGAATACTACCGCAAAGAAGAGCAAGAAATCTATGGAATTAACAGCCATCTCCCTTTTTCATAAAAACGTGTAAAGAGTTTGGTGCAAGTTCACCGCTTTTTCATCAGACGGGTGAACAATGACTTGCGGTAGTTGCGCCTCACTTCAGGCAATAGTTCACGATAACTGTGGTCGGGGTCGAGGATGAGTTGACCATGATTCGTCTTCGCCATCACGGGAGTCATGTAGTTGTCGCCATACTGTAAACGCAAGAACTGGTCGTATCCCTGGGGAACCGGCACTTTCAGGTGCTCAAAATCCATCCATACCGTAGAGTCGAAGAGATGCTTGGGGAATATCAGACGCAGACCGTCGATGCCCAACTGCGCCACCTGGTCGCTGTCGTCCCACGAATGCGAGCGGAAAAGATCTTCCACAGGTTTAAACAACTCGTAAAAGCCCTCACGGCGAACCTTCCTGCGCCATTTGTATTTGCGGAACAGCAGTCCGAAACGCCCCGACACCAATATGGGATAGTCTATGCTCTTCAGGTATTTCATGCGCTTATTGGCCCTTCGCAGGATATCCTGGCGCTCCGCCTCATCGTCGGCAAGTCCTTCGAAGGCGAAGATATCAATAAAGATTCCCTGGTTGAACGGACGCCAGGCATCGCTCGGACGAATGGCAGCGGTGTCGCTGCGCCGCAACTGGGCATGACCGCGAGGATAATGCTTATCGGTCTTTGCCGTCTGAAAGAAATAAGGCTCCTGAAAGACTTGTGGGGCGATGGCCTGCAACTTGTCGTAGTCGGGACGCGGCATACACACATCGATGTCATCGTCCCAAGGGATATAACCATGGTGCCTCACGGCACCAAGCATGGTGCCACCGTCGCACCAGAGCCGGAGCCCATGCTCTTGGCACACATCTATCAGTCGTTTGAACATATCGAGTTGTATGTTCCACACTCGTTTCATTTCCGCGGATATCAGATATCCGTCGCGTGTTTCTGCCTCAGGGCTCACATAGTTGACTGTCATAAAATTACATCGTGAATGATTAGTGGCGTTGTAAAGGTATGATATGAAGTGCAAAGATAAAGTAATAATCGAAACGAACCAAGCATTAGGCCATATTTTTAAAAAGTGACCTTCTATTATTGCCAATCAGAAAAAAGTTATTATTTTTGCGAAAGAAAACCAATTGACCATCATTATGAAAACCATCAAGACCAAACTGTTTGTTGCGATTTGGGGCATGCTGATTGTGACGTTGACAGCCAACTGCAGTGACAAGAAGCCTGTAGGGAGTGCTGATACCACAGAAGCATCTGCCACTACAGAAAGCGTTATCGATGTGAGCGCTCCACCTTTCAAGAAATTCGTGGTGGTGACCACCTCAGACGAGGGACTCTACAAGGAGGCTGACACCAACAGCCCCCTCTTGATGCGCTGGATAGAGTCGGATTGCGAGAGTGACTACTGCCAGAACATATACCAGTGGTCGGACCAACCCGCCAAACCGGGGTTCGAGGTGAGCACGGATATCATGACTTCGGAAGGCAGGGTCTTCCCCGTGCTCGACGAGAAAGGCAACTTCTATAAGGTATGCACCCTCAGCAAATGGTGCGATATTGAGAGCGCTTATATCCCCAAAGCCAGTGTCGAAGACATCGAGAGCGCAGCCATTAAAGCCGACATGCTGGAATCGGAGGACAATTACTTCAATTGCCGTGTGGTGAAGGACGGCAAGTACAAGGACATCGTCTTTATTGATGGGTATGACGAACTCGAAGGAGAGACACTAGAAGTGGGCGTGCTGAAAAACGGTGTCGTGGTCACCCCGACAGTTTACGACATCGTCTGTAATCTGGACACAGAACAGAAAGAAGACATCACTATTGAAGAAACGAAGGGTCATCACTTTGCCACCGACGGTAGCATCGACAATACCGATGACCACTTCCTCCTCAAATTCAACAAGAGCGTGGCAATGACTGCCGATGGTGACGACGACTCCTATCAACTCGACCTGAAGAAACTCAGCGCAGAGCAGATAGCAATGATTGTGGACACGGTGACAAAGAAAAAGCCTGAAGTCGTGAGTTGCATGTACCATTTCCCTGCCATGGGACTGGAGATTTTCTATTACAAGGCAAAGTGATTCAGAAAACTAAAATCCCCGGAAGCATGGATGGCTTCCGGGGATTTTAGTTTTTGCTCACTCCTCCATCCTTCTCTTTATTTTCTCCCAGGCATGGGAATCGAACAGGAAGCAGTCTTTCATACTCTCTGTCATCTGAACGAAACGGCTGAAAGGGATGGTGAAACTCAACTCATTTCGTCCGACCCAAGGACGTACCGAAGGGTCGAAAAGTCCGATGAAACAACGATGGCCTTGTTTCTCGTTCTCTACCACCGTCATGGAAACCACTGTGCTGCATCCCGACCCGAACAGCGACACCACGGCATCGGGCTGGTTGGTGTCGTAGAAAGCCCATCCGCACAAGCCCGACAACATATCGGGTGTGGCAAAGAACAGCACTCCTTCCGTTTGGGCGAAAGACGATGCCTTGTCTATCCTGACGAAGTTGAGATATGGTTTCTCAGCCCTCTTCATTCCAAGTCGCTGAATATAATCGGTCACCATCTCCGGAGTCTTCTTGTATTTCTCCTTCAACGACACAAAGGCAGGCACCCGCTCCGGCATATCGGAAAAGCCAGTATAGAGTTTTCCACCGCCACAGCCGATGACATCCACGCTGAGACTGACAGGTGTCCCCTCTCTGGCTGCTTGCAGGCCCTTGAAAAAACAACCGCCTATCTTTTCTGTTTTTGCCACTGGCTGGTCACTATATCCAAACAATAGAGGCAATGGTGCCTGGATGCCAAACGCCTCTTGGTAATTGCTGATAAATTCTTGTATCTCCATATGTTTTTGGGGTATGTTGTAATGTCAGCAAAGATAATGAATAGTTTTGGATAATCCAAAAAATTCTGTTGTTGAGATAAATCTTTGGAAGTCAATTATCTTTTTCCTATATTTGCAGCATATTACGAATGACATTAGTTTACTGTAAAAGACAAAGATATGAAGAAATTAGTTTTTATAATCGCAGCAATGACTGTTTTGGCTTTCGCTGCTTGTACTGAGACCAAGGCTCCCGAGACACCTGTTGAGGAGGCTGTTGAGGCTGATGCCCCAGCCGTGGATGAGAGTGAAGCCGATTTGATGACTGTGGAGGATGCCGTAGAGGATGCAGCCGAATATGTAGGAGAGGCCCCCGGGGACGCCCCTGCCGAAGCAGCAAATGAAGGAGTTCGTGACGATATATCTGTGAAGAGATGAGCAGAATGATGAATATGTACAAATCATCTTTATGGATGATTGTCTTGTCCATCGTATTGAGCATGCATTCCACAGTGGGAATGGCACAGGGATTTACCAATCCGGTGCTGCCGGGATTCCATGCCGACCCTAGTGTATGCAAGGCTGGCAATGACTTCTATCTTGTGAACAGCACATTCCAGTATTTCCCTGGCGTACCTGTATTCCACAGTAAAGACCTGGTGAACTGGGAGCAGGTGGGCAACTGCCTTTCGAGGCCGTCGCAGGTAGACCTGAAGGGAACTGACGGAAACAGCGGCATCTACGCCCCGACCATCCGCTACAACAACGGGCGGTTCTATATGGTGACAACGGTGTTTCCTTCACGCCGGCATTTCTATGTTTGGACCGACAATCCTTCCGGAGAATGGTCAGAACCCATTGTGATAGATTTTGCCATCGGAAGTTGCGACCCCACCCTCTATTTTGACGACGGGAAGTGCTATTTCCTTTGGAAGGAGGGCGACATCAAGATATGCGAAATTGACGTAGAGACAGGCAAGCAACTGGGTGAAATCCATCACTTGGGAACGGGATTAGGCGGCAGGTATCCTGAAGGACCACATATCTACAAGAAAGACGGCTACTACTATCTTCTCCTTGCCGAGGGAGGTACGGAGCATGGCCATCATGTGAATATCCTGCGCAGCAAGAATCTTTTCGGCCCATACGAGCCCAACCCTGCCAACCCTATTCTCTCACACTTCAACATGAAGATGCAGAACAGTAATATCCAGGGGTTGGGACATGCCGATTTGGTTCAGGCACCTGACTCCTCATGGTGGATGATCTGTTTGGGATACCGCACCAGCGGTTACCTGCAACATGTGATGGGACGCGAGACCATGCTTGCTCCAGTGAGTTGGGACAAAG
>JAEEGJ010032219.1_pt1 | contig 10080 bp, 11 predicted proteins | sample 8958761 | NCBI WGS metagenome assembly JAEEGJ01 (sample SAMN16246546, study PRJNA631951) | gut metagenome | biome: gut microbiome; feature: rumen; material: RS-attached | host: Bos | place: Iran: Karaj | collected 2018-10 | reverse complement strand
CAACCTACTCTCCATGCTGACACCAGGATCCGCTTGCTGCAGGCGTAGAGCCACGACTCGTCCATGCAGTCGGCCAGCTCGGCCATGTCCTCGGCCATCTTGTCGATGAGCTTGTTGAGCGGTTTGATGATGAATCGGCCCTTGGCAGAAGTGAGACGTTGCAGATACTCGTCGAGCCGTCCATAGAACTCGTCTGAGAACTGGCCCACCCTTGGTATGCGTCCGTCGCGGTTCTGTTGCGGCAAGTAGGAGAACGTAATTCTGGCAAGCGTGCCGTTGAAGAGTTCTGACTTATAGAACTCGCGGGCGTCAACAGGTGTGCTTGAGAATGTGAAGCAGGCGCGCAGCCTCGCGTTACACGTCACACCGCTTTCCGTGGCACGCAACTGACCGTACAATTCGCGGTCGAAGCAGCATCTGAGCATCTTGCTCACCTTCTTATGGCCCCCACAGATGTCGTTGGCCATCACCACCTCGGGCAGGTTCATGTACATACACTTGCCACCTTGCTCAGCGAGCACCTCAACATTCTTATTGAAGCCTGCCGGCGTGCAGTCGGCGGGAGGGAAGTAGAATGCCACATCTGGACGAGGCGGACGGTCCTTTTGGTTGCTCCACTTATAGGCCTTGTCCCAATCCTTCAGTTTCCTGTCCGATTCTTCATCGTGCGTCCTGAAGTCCCTGCAGACGGCCTCTGCCAACAGCCCTATTTGACCTTTGTTACCCGAAAACTCGGCACAGAGATGGGCTATAAGGCCGCATGGCTCCATCCATATCCCCGAAGGGTACATAAATTCACAACCATTGACGTGAGCCCCAAGTGAGGGGAAAACCATGGGAGCAAGCGGTTCATGCATAAGTTTGCTGACCTGTGACAACAACAGATTAACTGATTCAAGGCCTCTACCAAGTTTCGGCATCTTCGGCCTTACGGGTTTTGTAATATCGTATTTCATTGATTTATAACTATTTAATTAATTATTCATACTAACTGAGCGTTACGTTACAGTCGTTACAGTTGCTTTTTTGAGGGTACCCCTTTCGTTAGAATTAATATAACTATTTGATTATTATATAGTTAGGTTACTATTAAAAGGGGTTGACACCTCTTTTTTACATCTGTAACAACTGTAACGTAACGCGGACTCAGTCCTTACTCTTCCTCTACCACTCCACTCCGAATGGCTTCCAGTTCTTCTCTACCTGGCATTTCGCCTCCAGCTTTTTCAGCGCCTCCTTCAGTATCTGGCGCATACGCTGCGGGCCCATCAGGTCGGTCATCAGCTCAATCGGCTCCTCTACAAAAGCCTTTTGCCAGTCGATTCCTTCAGAAGCGAATACTTTCAGCGTCAGTTGAAACGCATGGTCGCGAGTGCCTGAGACGCGTCCGTGTCGGGCCTTGCTGATGAGCAGCGAGTTGTTTCTGACACGTGGCTTGTTGGCAATAAAGTCGAAAGCAGCATTACGAAGCATCTGCAACTGCCCGCTGGTCATACTTCCACTCTCCAAGACCGGCGTGAACTCATCGTCCGGCAGGAACTGAATATTCGTCACTCGGTTGTTTTCGTCACGGGTGATAACAGCAGAACCGCTGATAAAAATACTCTTATCCATAGCTGTTCCTCCTAAGCGTTAAGTTTGACCAGATCATTACACACCACATCTTGATAGAGGCATCCGTTCACCTCATGAACCGAGAAGCGCAACACGGCAACCACAACGTCGCCCTCGTTGTAACGGCACTGGGCAAGGTTGCCAAAGAGAGTAGCAACAAACTCGTCGCTGAATTTCGAACCACCCAACATTTTCAGTCGGATTTCACACTTGGCCAGCTGGCCACCTTCTGCCTTCTGAGAGGCAACGTAGGACACATCTCCCTGTGACGCTACGCGATAGATGTTTGTCATCATCTTTTCATTCTTTTTTTGTTAGTAAAAAGATGAGACGCGCGCCTCGATGCTCATCCCCATTAAAGTGCACAAGGAGAAAAAACACCACAACCTGTTACTTCAGGACTGCGGTGCAAAGATAGATATAGTAATGTTACCTCCCTAACATTACCATATAAATTATTATACTATTTTCTACTGTCTGATAATCAGTGAGATATCGAACTTTTTAGTAAAGCAGATAAAGTTTACCGAGGCTTTACTGACAGATTATTAATCCCTTACCAATGTCTTTACCAATTACTTTTTGTGTTTAGCAATGATTGTTTTTACAATTGCTTGCTGACTATTAGATGTGAATGCAGAATATGTGTTGCCTATTTCCGTCGTGATATATTTCGGATGGCCATTACTATCAGGAAAGAGTATGGAATTTAGTTTGTTATTTGATGCTGACAAAACGGTTCTGTTATAACTCATCAAAGCGAGAATGTTCAATACAAGTTTTAGGTTGTAAGTCTTACCAAACTCTTCCTTTCTCATCAGTTCAAGCAATTCTTCGTTAGCTAAGATGTCTTTCCAAATTTCTCTAAACTCCTTCTTATAGGCAGATTGAACATAGCCAGCAGATACTATTGGCTGAATAATATCCGTTTCTAACAAATTCAATATGCGCTTTGCTGCTTCTTTAGCGGTTTCTAGTTTTAATTTTGCAAGATAATTACGCGGTTTCACCTTATGTCCTTTGGTCTCTTGTGCATTTTCCATTTTCTCAATTTCCTGAAATAGTGGAACGATGTCAGGCATCTTAACTAATGTACTACTGATATTGTCAATGATATCCTGATTCGGGTCAGGTTCCTCGTCATTGGCACATAGAATGTAGTTAGCGCAAAACAAGATACAATAGGCAGTATGTTTTATTTGATCGGAAGTACGTTGAGAATATTCCTCTTTTAGTTTCGCAATAAGATAAGAAAACATACGCTGTACGGTTATCTCGGGGCGTGCAACGTTTTTCAGCGAATCTAATAATGCTATTGCATGTTTCCATAATTCTTCAGGAGTAAGTCCTCCTTGCTGTGTCTCATAGATATCAAGAGCGTGAACAACATTTACAAATTGCTGGTCTGTCGTAAACCGTTCAAAGTCCGTCAAGTTAAAATCGAATGTCATATCTGTCACTTTTATGTTATTTGATGGCAAAGATACACATATTTTTGTAAATATCAGCAAGTTGGCATAAAATTTGCTGTTTATAATCAAAAAAGCTTATGTCAGATTTTATCCTATATAGTTATCAATGTCACCCCATCCACATCGAGGTTAATGCGAAGAAACCAAGCATTGACCCAGTTTATGACCAACAATGCAATCGCGAAGCTGATGAGGCTATGGCCAAACATCAGGAACTATTCGAAAAGCTCTTCAATACACCAGAAATCCATAATTTCAAGAAAGACGACAATCTGTTTTTTCTCCATAAAGGAAATTATTATGGTGGAAAAATAGTGATGAACAGAGGCGGGGTCATCATGTTAAGATTACAAAAGTCAAAGTTCAAAGAATACGAACTGGACTACAAGATAGTCACTCTTAAGGAAGAACCATCAAGCCTCATCATCATCGACAATCGCTTCGAGCAGCAGCGCATTCTTATAGAGCGTAATAGGAACACCTTCCAGCCTAAGACCATTGCGGCACTCTTAGAGAAGAATATTGGTGCACAATTGGCAAAAGATAGGGTTGGAATAGAGATCCCACTTGTATATAGGAAAGAATTATTTTGGAATTTTGTCGAGAATCACGAAAGAGGTATAAAGAAAATCATCTTCGATTTTCCTTATCCCAACATGGCCAGACCGATGGATAAACTCGGAGCAAGTCTTAAAAAGTTTGGTGTAGATATTAGAGGAAAGGTCAGGGTAGAGGCTACAGCCCAACGTAATGACATTCTTTTTATTGAGCCTAAAGAAAAGAATGAAGATCTGGATGATATTGTTTCCTACCTTTCTGACATTGGAGCACCTGTGAACATTCATCTAGTCAATGGTCGTAGAGTAAAATGTTTTAGTGATAAAAATCCTATCGTCATAGATGTAAAGAAATCCATTACAGAGTTCCGAGGGGACGATGATCAGAATCAGTTGTTCAACGACCGCATATTTAATGCCGTTACCGAACTACTCAATAGCCTTAAAGAAATTAATTATCCACAGGACTCAGGAAATGACTACATTTAAAGGTGCACACGGGGTCGGTTCCGTTGTGCACTCAGCCGCCATACGCTGGGCTCGTTACAGGTTGAGGCCGGCACCAGCGTCTATACCGTCCAGCATATCCTTGGTCATAAGAACGTCGCCACCACCCAGATCTATGCCGCCATGGCTGACGAGTCAAAGCGCGAGTCTGTCAATCGTATAACGCTGAAACCTATACCTGTCTTACGTGCGGTAAAAACTGGAACAGGGGAGTAATCCTCTGTCCACATCCCACTAAGAATTCTAATCTGGCAAGGTTTTGGTTCAATAATCACAATTATTCAAGATGCGTTTACTAATATAAGTTAATTTGTTTTAGATAGAAGTGTTAATTTTGGGACTATTCGGAACAATCAGCGTACCTTTGCGTCCGAAAAGAATAATTATATGTAAATAATATGGATGACGTTAATAGTTTTAAAATGAGAGACTGGTGCCTGGTGTGGGGCTTACCTCTTTTTGTATTTCTGGCAATCTCCCTCCTTGTTTCGCTGATGTTAGGGGCAAACTTCGGCAACGACAACTTTGTACGAGGTGTTATTTTCCTATCGTGTGTTTTCTTTCTTTGCATAGTCTATTACCTTTTCCAGTCATTCTGGGTAGAGTTGTTCTCTATGATATGGAACTGGTGTTGCAGGTTTAAAAGCTCAGACTCTCAGATAATGCCAAAAGAGAATCAGTCATTGACAGGAAGGGTTATAGAAAAAGATTTCTTACAGTCTAAAGAGTGCCAGCAAGATGGAGAGAATAATGTCCTTTCCGATAGTCCAGTAGGTGTGCAACCTTCAGATGACGCAAAGAAACAAACAGATCTATATACTCTATATAACAAGGAATATCAGCAAGAACAGGAGCTACATAGGCAAATGGTGATTGCGACCATTATTGAATATTCTCAAATTACCATGGCACCGTTTGTCAGCGATAAAGGGGAAATGCAGAAACTTCTTGATGAAATCAGAAAATGGGCAGATAAATATACATATACTCCTGTTCCCATTAAACTTAAGCAAAAGTTAACCACCCTTGATCTTCGGCATTTCGTTTGGAACATAGGTGAAAGGCTTGGGGCAAAGAATGGCTATAGCGGCCATGTTCGTGCTGATTTCATCAAAGTGATGTTTCCTGATATTATGAAAGACTGTGAACATGATAGCACTCGAAATTTCAGGAAAGACCCCACTAAAGGCAACATCAAGTTAGATCCACCCGACGAAAACGATTACTCTTTCCACTACGATAAGTAGTTCCTCTAACATTATACAATACAAAGCATCCTTTCCTTATCTTGCTCTTTTGCGTAGGTATGGGAAGGATTTTTCTTTTTCCACACTTTTACGTTGCTTCTGTCGATGCTGACAGATTATTGAGTGATTATCGTGAATAATCGGAGTCAGCATTATATCATTGTATTCCTTTGCAGCGGTCTTCTTTCCAAAGACCGTGATTACAATGAATAATAAAGAATTAACTTTCAACGATCTTCCGCAGGTCGTCGCCCAGCTTCGGGATGAGGTGATGGGCATGAGAGCCTTGCTGACCAGACAGCAGGACGAGAATAAGAGACTTCTGGTAAATATTAGCCACCACAAGCCTATGTCGGTGGAGGAAGCGGTAGAGTACACGCGTATTCCTTTGGGAACTCTGTACATGAAACTGGCAGACGGATCGATACCTGCCACCAAGCCGGGGAAGAGGTGGGTACTCTATCAGGATGAGCTCGACAAATGGCTGGAAGCAAACCGTCGAAATGCCGTTCCTCTGACTACCGAGGAAGAGAACGATGCCATCCTCGCATCTCATCGTCGCAAGCCTAATAAGCGTGATTGGTAACATGTCTAATATAATAGGTACGTCTATGGATTATACAGATATTAGATACGGAATCCTGCTGTCCAGTGGGCAGCTGGATTTCCTGCGCGATGACTGTCAGGGATTCCATCGTTCAGAAGCTTTGGCAACATTTGTCAAGATGGCGGCTATCGAGCCGATGCACTATGAGAAGAAGAACTTTACAGCTGAGATTGGTATTGGTCAGTTCGTGGCCTCTACAGTCGAGTTGGCGAAGCTCTGGGGCTGTGACAGGAAGACAGCCTCGAAGGTCGTTCGATTGTTCAATGAGATGGGGATACTCTCATCTGAGGCCAACAACCGCACGACTGTCCATACCATCCCATGCCTCGCTTTCTGGCTGGTGAAGGTTAACGGAGAGGAAAAGACCGTCAGGAACCCTCACTACCTCAGGGCATCCGCAGTCAATGTAGCCAAGAGTGAGACGAATGGAAGAAAGCCTGCTGTGGAAACACCGCTCACAGAAGAGAACGGTAGGGGAAAAGAAAATCCTGACAAAACCAATGGCTCGTCAAACGATGATTCAGCTGACCAATCCAAGACTCCTGATGTTGTCAAATCAGGTGCCCAAGGTCGTGCGAAGCTAACGAGCTCTCAGTCCCCCAATCCTCCAATGACAATGGATGAAGAGCAATTCACGTCTGCAACAGGTGTCCGCACCTCTATTCATGGCGATGGCTCGATTCTTGGCTCTCAGGTTGGACAGCTGAAAGATACTCAGCCTATGCCAATAACTTCACGTCCCCCTGGCAATCATGATCTTCTCGACAAGACAATTCGATTCTCTGGTGATGGCACTACTCCTTCGAAGGGCAACGAGGCCTGTACGGAATGCCTAAGCAGTAACAGTAACACTATAGGTGTGGAAGCTTCAGACTCAATATAAGATGCCACAGATTATCGAAAGTAACGGACAGCGAGTCTGCACGTCCCGTGAGAAAACCGAAAATCCCGGAAGGTTAGTCAAGAAGTCCCGGTGTAATACACGACCGTCGAGACGGCCTGTGTATTCCTACTGGGGAAAAGCCACTCGCAGGCTCGCAGCAGCTGTCCAAGGTTTCATTCATAAATATAACAGACATGGTAAAGAAGAACGATTCGGCTCAGCAAGAGCCTAAGAAGGAGATTATACGCAGCGTCAGGTACACTCCTGCTGAGGATGCAGTGCTCGATGCTAAGTGTACAACATGTGGTCTGCCCAAGAGCGTGCTCATCCATGACACTTCCTTGGGCTATGACCCTCCACAGCTGATGACCGACGGTCAGGAGGAAGCCTTGAAGAGCCTTTCCGCAGCCCGCTCCGAACTTATCGGCATACGTAATGCACTCAACGCCAGGAGCCAGGAGCAGCGGAAGCGGTTGTTCAGGAACGATCAGTTCATGCAGGTATGGATAGAAGGCGTGAACGCACTCATCAGGGAGTGGAAGACGATTCAGGATCATTTTACAGGCATACGCAGATGACAGCAGTGGGAGATACCGTTCAGAGTGGCCAGGCCATGACGAACTATATAACGAAGAACTTCCGGGCAGACCTCGTTCTGGTGCACAACCTCAGCGACGGTCTGCCCCCGATGGGGATGTGGAACGAGATGCAACTCCACCTCGACCGCTACCGCGCTAAGTTCGTGCGCAGGCCCATAGACAGGCCGGGAATCATGCTGGTGCTTTCCCCATCTGCCGAGGAGAGCATGGGCTGGGGAGAAAAGGAGTGGCGTGACTTCTGCTGGGAGTTCATCAGAGAGATGGATAAGGTGGACGAAGTTTACTACAAAGGCAAGCTACATAAGGTGAAGCCCACAAACCTTGCCAACACGCAACTATTCGCTGGTCTGCACCGAGACTCCAAGTCGGGCATTCTTCATCTGCACCTGCTGGGGAACCGCATCGACCTGTTAGGCAACATCAACGATGCCCACTTCATCGGCCAGCGGGCAATGAAGGCAGCGGCTATCATCAACCAACGACGCGGGTGGAAAGACCCGATGGCGATTCGCGAGGAACATATCCGACAGATTATAGGCGACTGCATGGACATCCTATGCAAGATGCCTGAGTTCCATTGGTGGACGTATGAGGCTGAACTGAGGAAGCGCGGCTATGAGGTCAAGTTGAACCGCGACAGCATGGACGAGGTGAGGGGTTACACCATTATGATGGGAAACTCCTCCTACAAAGCCTCAGAACTGGGGACAGACCGCCGACTTTTGGCGAGCCGTCTCTATCGTACTTGGGTGATGTTGCATAAGGAGCAGGAAGAGCAAAAGACAAAGGAAATCCGTCAGCCAGCACAGCCGAAACAGGACGGCAAGTCCCCGATTATCCCCGTGTCCCTACCTGAAAAGAAGGATGAGGACTACGTGGAATATTCAGTAAAGCCAGAGCCTAAAGAACCGCTGGAAACAACAGTTCCTCAGTCCGTGAAACCTGTCGAACAGGAAATGTATCACGACTCATTCTGCGTAGGTGGTAAAGACTACGACCTGGCTATCCCCATGTCGGCCTATCAGGTGATGAGAGACGCTGTTGAGGTGGCTGATGGTGCCGCCCAGACGACCAACGATGTCCTGCGTATGGCGATGCTACTGTTCCTGAACTATGTCGATGCTGCCACTACGATGGCTGAATCTGTCGGCGGCGGTGGCGGAGTAGAGAGCGGCTGGGGCCGCAAAAAGGATGACGATGACGAATGGTGGGCCCGCCGTTGTGCCCATAAGGCGGTATGGCTCTGCAAGCCGATGCGTAAAAGTTATAAACGATGATTAAAAACAGAAACGGTTATGAAGAATAAAAACAAGTTTGAGGCCATGCTCGATGTCATCGAGGCTGGCGACATTGAGGGTCTGGAGCAGCAGAATGCCCGTCACCTCAGCCAAATGAAAACGCTGCTGGACGACCATCTCGCCCAGCAGCAAGACATTCTTGCCGAGTTTACAAAGAGTGGCAAGGCGAATACAACGGAAATGAAGAACTGGAGGGAAGAAATGACAAAGGAGCGGAAGGTGCTTGCCAAGACTCTTGCGACGCACGAAGCTCAGATAGACCGTCTATCTTCTTATGCAGATGGAGTCTTTCTCTCGCGTCGGGTGTATAACTGGTGTCTGGGCATCTTTGTCAGTTCTGTAATAATTGCTACTGTACTTACTACTGTAGCAGTATTAGTTCGGATGAAAATCATCTGAATCGCTACAATGAGAGCTGAGGCGCAGAATCTTCTTGATAGTCACATTTTGAATGAGCATCGGACAATTTGGTGCTCACCATCGTCTTCTTCGTCATACCCGGCGTGACAGCATTCGTGCCACTATCTGTGAGCGTCGTCGTGGCCGATGCCGCCATCAGGTCGCTATGCTTTCACCCCAGGAACACATGAACCACCTGTGGATAACTAACCGTTGTCTCTTCAGGAGCAAATCCTCCAGTTCTCGTCCTCATTTGCAGCAAGGAGTTTTTATCTGATCATTGTGTAAACTCTGATTTTCTGGAGCATGTCCTCACTCCACTTCAGTATGCCTGGCTCCTGATAACGGTGACGCCCAGCGGGGTTGGCTACGAAAGTGGTTGTGGCATCAGGATGGAAGGTGACGACACCCCACGGCGAGAAATTGAAAAACTCATCGCCCTCCACGGCATTGATGACGGCCATTGGGTCCCACATCTTCTGACCTGTGTTGCAGTTATAGTTCAGGTAGACCTGCTTGATGGGATGAATGTCAGTCCACGAGATGTCGCTGATGACCTGTTCAGGAACATATTCCACGGGGTCGCCCACTTCGCCGGGCGAGAACGTCATGGGCACGTCGTCGGGCCAGAGGAGGAAAAAGTCCGTTGCAAACTTGATGCCCTGCCCGAAGTTGTAGTCGGGTTCTACGGCTTTGCCAAACACGCCGCCCATCAGGTAAATATGCTTCACCTTCTAGCGCACAAGTTCTACGCCGCTGAGTGGAGAAAAGCTGTCGCCCTCAGACGTGAGCAGCTGCGCCAGCGACGACACGAAGCCTGTTGAGCAGATGCTGACACTATGGTCGGGATACTCGGACAGCAGCCGGCGATAGAGTTGCCAGCCATCGGGGAGGGCC
>JAEEGJ010032218.1_pt1 | contig 10080 bp, 10 predicted proteins | sample 8958761 | NCBI WGS metagenome assembly JAEEGJ01 (sample SAMN16246546, study PRJNA631951) | gut metagenome | biome: gut microbiome; feature: rumen; material: RS-attached | host: Bos | place: Iran: Karaj | collected 2018-10 | reverse complement strand
ACCAAGGCCGCCGCGCAAAAACTCGCCCAAGAGTTCAACGCCGACCTTTATGAGATTACCCCTGAACAACCTTACACCGCCGCCGACCTTGACTGGCGCGACAAGAAGTCCCGCTCCACGCTGGAGATGCAGGACAAGAGCTCGCGTCCCGCCATCAAGGGCAAATGCGAGAACATCGCCGACTACGACACGGTGTGGATCGGCTTCCCCGTGTGGTGGTACACTGCTCCCACCATCGTCAACACTTTCATCGAAGCCCACGACCTTAGCGGCAAGGTGCTCAACGTGTTCGCCACCAGCGGTGGCAGCGGCGTGGAGGGTTCCGCCAACGACCTCAAGAAGGCGTACCCGCAGTACAAATGGGGCGAAAGCCGTCTGATGAATCGCTAAATCCCCTCCGTAGCAGAGCCTGTCGATGCCATTGTTGGCGTGCTCGCAGGGAAGGAAATGCAGGACCAGGCCATTGACCAGTTTGTCATGAAGACTGCCTGTTGCACCCTAAATTATTCAACGAATGGACAGACGTGAATTTTTGAAGAAGGCGGCCCTCGGGGTGGCGGCAGTGGCGGCAACCAGCCTGCTGGAGCATCCCGCTGTGGCTACAGCAAATGAATTGATTAACAATAAAACACCGAATATGATGAAGAAAATAATGGTTATCGACGGTGGTCCGTGCCGTAACATGAACACCGCCGCCATGCTGGAATCCTTCGCCAACGGTGCCAAAGAGGGTGGGGCAGAAGTGAAATTGGTGCGCCTCTACGACATGGACTACAAAGGTTGTATGTCGTGCATGGCCTGAAAACTCAAAGGCAAAGCCTCGAACATCTGCAAGTTCAAGGATGCCTTGACCCCAGTTTTGGAGGAGATTGCTGAAGCCGACGGTCTGGTGCTCGGCTCCCCGATCTACTTCGGCGACGTGACCGGCCAGATGCGCACCTTCCTGGAGCGGCTGGCTTTCCCGTGGCTCTCCTACAACGACTACAGTATGACAGCGCCCAAGAAGATGCCCGTGGTGCTGTTGGAGACCATGAACGGCGCGCCCGCCCGCAACAACAGCAAGGGCTACGGCTCGATGGAGCACTGCATCTCCGCCGCACTCGGCGACCCCGAACGGCTGGTTGCTTACAACACCTATCAGGTGAAGAACTACGACCGCTACGAACTGGCCGGCTTCTCCGAAGAGGCCAAGCGGAAATACCGCGAGGAACATTGGGAAGAGGACCTGCAGAAGGCCTTCGACGCGGGCAAGCGGATGGCGGAGGCGAAAGAATGAACGTGTTCCGTGAAGGTAATTGAGCAACTGTACCCATAACAAGATAAAATGAATTGCTGGAATTAAGGGGATTTTCAACATCAAGCATGAAAAATAAACGCTTGTTTTATGAAGAATGGACGATGTTGGACCCTGATTCATCGGTCATAACAGATGAATCAAAATAGCCAATCGTGATTGGCGATTTACAAAGCATAAACAAATAGGCAGATAGAAAATCGGCAATTTCAATTGCCAATTTAAAAATCAAATGATTCAAGTTTCGCAAGCTCTTTTCGTTGTAACTATTGGCGTATTTTCGTGATTTTCCGTAGGAAATTCCGCTGCGGACGCAGCGAGCATGCGGAATGGTGCGCACCTCCACATAAGGCCAAGAGGAGACTGTCGGCATGTCCATATCAAGATTACGCAAGGGTTTTGGAACTCTTGCGTTTTTTTTGCCAATGAGTATATAGTTTCAAAAAATTTGTATTTTTGCAACGGTGTTGCGGGGAGAAATCCGCAGCATTCAGAAAGCGCGTTTTCGCTTTATTCCGTAACGTGAAACTCGACAAATCACAAGTCAAATCGGGATACTGGGAAGATGAGCATCCCATGTTTGTGTTTTACACATTCGGATTGTTTGTGTGGGCTGTTTTCTCTTCTTATCCGTTTGATGAAGATTCGGGTCTTCGGGTTTAGGTGAGTTGGGAATGGAGAGCCTCGCTTATCTGTTGTGATAGTATGCACCCAAAGGCTTATGGTGCGAAACAAGTTAAACACAAAACAATTACGAAATGGGACTGTTAGATTTATTCCAGAAAGGGAAACAAATGGTCACAGATGTGCAGGATGAGATTGAAAACTGGCGTTCTCTCGATCCAGATGTTCTTCGCGCCATTGCTGATGAAGACCTAATATTAGCCAAAAACCTTTATATTCAGAAGACGGGGGCATCGAGAGTGAGAGCCGCTATGGTGGTGGAGAAAATTGCTGCAACCGTTCAGAAAGAATATCCGTATGATGACCCTGAATATTGGAAATACATTGATCCTGAAGTTCTTCGAGATGTAGCGGAAGGAATAGAATCATTAGCTATACTTGCATATATGCGAAAGAATAGTTGCTCAGAAGAGAAAGCGTGTCGAATTTTGGGTAAAATTTGGGATTCTGTCAGAGATAATTATAAAATTTATTTAGAAAAAGAGGCCTTGGCATCCGTTTCCCTTTCTTGGCCTCATAAAGAATCTGTCGTAGTGGGATTCAAACCTACCCCACACGATAAAAACAAAATAAGTATTGCATACATAAATTTGAATGCACAAATTAAAGACAATCTTTCTGAAAGAAAATATGTGTTAGATAGTTATTATTTACTCGTTGATTATTTTGAATATTTTAGCGAACCGCTCCCGTATTTTCAGCGCATACAGAATGACTATACCGCCATATTCAAAGACGGCATTATTTATCTACGGAACGAAGATGGTGACGTGTTGGAACTTGAGGATTTTAAAATCGGAGACCTCAATTTTAACACCCAAGATTCCGAATACAAGCGGTATAAGAGGATATACGACCAATTGACATCAGAGGTGGAGTTTGAAACATTTGGTATGGATGATTTGAAAAAGGTGGAGACAGGAAAAATGAGTGAAAAAGCACTCTTGTCTGCTGCCACTCGCTACAAGTTCAACTTCAAAAGATCAGGTAATAAGGTATTTGAATATCCAAAGTTCTATCCCACTTGTATCGTGACAGAGAATTTCAATCTTAAAGATATATTGAAAAAACATTATTTGGATTTCTACAAGACAATAGATGATGAACGTTCAGTCGTTCCTTGGCAATATGATATATTGAATTTGGTGGCCCAGTATAATGAAGAGTCCTGTGATAAGTTAGATTCGGTCATTCATGAATGCATCAGAAAAAATTTTCCGGAATGTGAAGCACTTGCAGAAGAATGTAATAGAAAAGCAAGGAGTTTGATACACACGCTTAACAATAGAAGAGTAGGCTGTTACTTTAATTGCGCTGAAATGCGATTAAACACTCAAGATGTGGGGGAAGACAAGCCTATTGCTGTTCTGGCCTTACCATTGTTTGGTGATATTTTTCACCCAACAGAGGATGGAATAGCAGCCTTGCATCGTTTCCCGATTCACAAACCTTTCGAGAATCTAGAACTTTCCATACAGCTGTTTAAAGACAATTCTAAAAAAATTGTGTTGAGTGCAAACGGCTTATACCGCGAATTTTCGGTAATTGCAAAAAAGAAATAATAATCAAAACAATAAAATCATAAAAAAATGAAGAAGACAAACAAAACAATTCTGTTAATGGCCGTTGCCGCCATTTTAATGATTATTGCCGCATCATGCGGGGCAGCTGAGGAAGATATGTACTCTGCAAAGGACTTTCTTTTCATTAAGGTAGATGTTGATTCCACATGGATTTCTTTTGCTCTTTTGTGCATGCTTTTGGCGGGATATTGGTTTTGTAGGTTTCATATTATGAAAGAGCTAAAGGAAGAAGACCCGTCAATTACATATTGGGAAGCTGAAGACTATATTATGGATATCGCAAGTTCAAACTTATACGAAGAGAGGGAAGGGAAAGGAGATATTGAGACTTTTATATGGGGTTCACTTCGAATTGGGCCTTTCCTTTGCCGAGTGACACCTGTTATGATGGTTTACAGTTGGTTTTTTGACAGATGGCACTTGCCTTATTGGATATTCACTGTGCTAACATGCTTGGCATTACGTTTTGTTCCGAAATGGTTGGGACTGGATTTGTCGCGTTTCTACAGTAAGTGGATTGTGATTTGGAGCATATTTAGTTTTGTGGTGCTTGTTACTGCATTGATTGTCAATAAGGGGGGAGCATAAGGTGCATGTCTTTTTGAGAAGATTGATTTATCAATGGTTTTAGAGTAAAAAGAATGTACCACAACTATCACGAGGCCGCCCTCTAGCAGGGCGGTTTTTTGTCCGAAAAAAGCGGCATGATGGAATATTTTTGTATTTTTGCAGCGGTGTTGCGGGGAGAAATCCGCAGCATTCAGAAAGCGCGTTTTCGCTTTATTCCGTAACGTGAAACTCGACAATTCACAAGTCAAATCGGGATACTGGGAAGATGAGCGCTCCTTGTTAGGTATTCGTTTCATACGACATACTCAACGTGGGGTTGTTCGCTCTTCTCATCCATTTGACAGGGAGTCGAGCCCTCACGTTAGGATGAGTCGAGAATGGAATGGCTCCACTTTCTTGTTATATGTGGTGCGCCTTGCGGGCCTGAGGTGCGGAAAAAAAGGAACGATGGCAAAGAACATCTATTTCCGTCCCGAATGGACCTGTGGCAGATATAACGCCGACAAACACGTGGCGCTGATGTACAACCTCATCGCCGGCTACAGCTACTTTTTTGAAAGTTACTCCGCAGATGTAGTGGGGCAGATTCTCAATGTGAAACGAAATAAGGAAGTTTCAGTCGCCGAAGTGGCACAGAGTACCGGTATCGCCGAGGAAAGCATCGAACCATTCTTCCAGCAGTTTGTGGAACTGGGACTTCTTGTTTCTGTCGTGCCGACCAAAGAGGAGATTCTTCGCTACCGGCATCAGTTGGCGGATGTGAAATGCCGCGAGCAGCAGGTGGAGAAAACCACCCATGAGAAACTGCCTATGGAAACCTCCAATGCCGAACAGGCCTACTACGACGCGGTGGAGGCACAAGGTGTTGTAACCTCCGTGATGTTTGAACTCACCTACAACTGCAGCGAGAAGTGCATCCATTGTTACAATCCCGGTGCTACGCGCAACGACAGCGAAATCTCACATCGCGGAGACCGTGAGGAGCTGCAATGGGAGGACTACAAACGCATTATTGACGAACTTGATGAAGCTGGTTTGGTGAAGGTGTGCCTCTCTGGTGGAGATCCCTTTTCGAAGCCCATCGCGTGGGACATCATTGACTATCTGTTCCAGAAGGAGATTGCGTTTGATGTGTTTACAAACGGACAACGCATTGTGAGTGAGGTGGAAAGGTTGGCAGATTATTATCCGCGGATAGTGGGTGTGAGCATTTACAGCGGTGTTCCCGAAGACCACGATGCCATCACGCGGGTGCCGGGCTCGTGGGAACGCTCGATGAAGGTGGTGCGACGGCTTTCCGAACTGGCAGTACCGATGAACATCAAATGCTGTGTGATGCAGCCCAACCTGCACAGTTATTATACAGTTGCCGATTTGGCGTTCAAATTGGGTGCGCAGCCGCAGTTTGAAATCAACATTTCCGATTCCAATGAGGGTGATACCTGCGCCCGCCAGTTGCGCCTCACCGAAGAACAGTTGCAAGTGGTGTTGCGCGACGATAATGTGCCGCTTTATGTTGGTCCCGAGGCTCCAAATTTCGGTGGCTATCCCCGTGACCTGAATAATATAGCATGCGGGGCAGGTAAAACCATCTTTTGCATTACACCAGAGGGATATTTACAACCTTGTTGTGCATTTCCGTTATCTTTTGGAAACCTGAAAGAAAAATCCTTGTCGGATGTGTTTGCCGATAATGAGCCGTTGCAACAGTGGCAGCACCACACTTTGCAGCAATTCACTGAATGCGGGCGTCACGATTATTGCGACTACTGCAATCTTTGCGCTGGTCACGGACAGATGGAGCACGGCGACTGGCGTAAGCCTGCCGAGAACTGCTGCTACATGGCTAAAATTCGCTTCAATTTGGCGCACAAGATGATGGAAGGGTATGACCCACTTCACGGATACGAATTTGTAAAGGCATTGCAAGCGTTGCCGAAGGCCAAGGTGACGCTTCAACGCCAGTATAATACAAAGGGATAAATGGTGTCTCCCGCAGTACACCTATAACCGTTTAATTTTTACCGAAATGAAAGTAGAATTGTCAATTAGCAAAACATCTCAAGTGATTTGCATGGGACACTGCTCACAAATTTCAGAAGGAGTTTGCGGAGTTATGTGGCGTCAAGTTTAAGTCTAATCAAGCAGGGTGGCTTGTCCGCCCTGCTTTTTCAAATTTAGTATTAACCTTTATACAATTATTATGGAGAAACAAATAATTATTGAACCGAAAATCCCACAAAAACCAATTCTTCCAGATCAGCCGAAACGCACTCCGATTCCTGAGAAACCTTCTAAACCCGTAATTCCTGATATAAAACCAAATCCAGGGAAAAAAGTTTTATGAAAAAAACGTTGTTTAGTGCCAAAAGTGTTGATTATATAGCAATAGAATATCCTTTCAAATTAAATAGATACCCATTTCTCCGTTCCGAAGACGGTGACAAAACAATGTGGCGAGTCAGTCCTCTTCATGGCCGCAGTTTTGTGGTCGGGCAGCACGAGGATGGTCGGTATATTGTAAGCAAAGGGAACGGGTTGTGCTATTCGCAGTTTCCGTTCCTTTACACGCCCGAAATGCCTACGGATGTTTGGGGTCTTCTGCTTAAGGAGGATGCCTTGCGCGATTTTTATTGTTGTCAAGATGTGCGGGCGTTGGGCATTAAAACTAACTGGATGGAATGTGTGTTAGAACTGGATTATCCCATCCATATTGAAAAAACCGGCGCAGACCTGAAACCGTGCCTATTGCAATACAGCGTGGAGTGCCCCTACCGTATCTGCGATGCCGCCTTTATGGAGCGGGAGCAGATTGAGGCGGAAGTGGCCAAATGGCAGCAGTACAACGAGTCAGGGTGGCAGCAGAACCACCATATTGCTGCAGAAGTACTCATCCGAAACCTGCGTGTCATGCACGACCACGAGGTGCTGCACAACGCCATCCACGAGCAGAACTACACTTGGGCGTTGGAGTTGCTCGACTTCGAGCTTTGCCGCACCCCGCAACACCCTTACACCAAAGCAGACTACGAGCGTCATGTAAGCGACCTGTACGACCGCGAGGTGATTCAAACCTACGTTATCATCAATTACATCGCCGGGGTTTTGCGTGAGAAACAGGACTTCAAAGTCATAGACGGTATCTTCGAGAAATACGGCTACCCCATCAGCAAATGGAAAGTACCAAAAGACAGGTGAACAGAATTTTAACAATCAAAACATTATGTACTTCAATCAAAAAATATACATCCGTGAAGGGCAAAACTCCACCGGTCGCATTCTGTACAACGTATATGGCAATTGGATTCGCGAAGGACAAAGTTCTGTCGGTACCATTCTCTATAACATCGATGGCAATTGGATTCGCAAAGGGCAAAATCCGCTTAGCACGATCATTTATAATGTCGATGGCAACTGGATCCGCGAAGGACAATCCTCCGTTGGCCGGATTGTGTTCAATATTGACGGATATTGGATCCGCGAGAGACAAAATTCGCTTGGCAAAATCCTATTTAACCTCACTACCTGTTAAAATAGAATAAAAATTCGTCAACATGAACAGTCAGAGTGCAGTGGTCGACTCCGATTCCAGTACGAATGACACCATCAAGGGCGTTATCGGTGCTGTTGTCGGCGATATCATCGGAAGCATGTATGAGTTTAAGAAGGTCCCGTGCAGGATAAAGTGGTTTAGTGCCAGCGACTCCGTGACGGACGATTCAGTGTTGACCGTCGCGGTGGCCGATGCCCTTCTGCATGGCAAGTCTTTTGAGCAGGCCTTTCGTACGTGGGGAAATCAGTACCCGGCAGCCGGTTTCGGAAAGGGATTCCGCAAGTGGATAAAAACCCCATCAGGAACCCGGAATCATAGTTCCGCCAATGGTTGCGCGATGCGTATCAGTCCCGTCGGTTTCTATGGCCAGAACCTCAAGCAGGTGCTTGAGCTGGCCAAGGAGGCTACAATACCGACCCATGACAGCAGGGATGGGATTCGCAGTGCTCGGGCGGTGGCTGCAGCCATCTTCCTCGCCAGAGAAGGTAATTCCAAACTGGAAATCAAGAACTACGTGGAGAAAACGTTCCGTATTCCTGTTTATGATAATTTTCAGACGGCAGATGCTTTTGCTGCTCGACATAGAAGGTCCGATTACGTGATGGCGCCAGAATCTGTCACCATAGCCATGAGCGCTTTTATGTTCGGCAATGATTTCAACGAGGTCATTGAATCGGCTGTCAAGTTAGGCGTGGATACTGACACCATCGCTGCCATCGCGGGTGGTGTGGCCGCCGCCTATTATGGCGTGCCAAGAACAATCGCCGAACAAGCCTCTATTTATATACCGAAACGGATGTTAGATGTCATTAATGAGTTTGATGGTGCTAACCTGCCAAATCTCCGTATCACACCACCAATGGTAAAACGCTGGGGTAACGATTGTGTGGTGGTCTATGGCACTAATGCGGAGGAATCGGAGGGCGAGCGAGGCTATTTTGAAACTCGGACAAGTCGTTTCACTCGCATGCCTCTTGCCGGATTTCCCATCCATACCATCGGGACATCCATTGACACTGTAAAGCAAGACATTAGGAGACTCATTGCAGAAGTAGGGGCGAACCCTGACAAAATATATCTCGTTCAAGATGTTGGTCTTGGGAAGAAATCCCAAATCGGCCTTGACGTGATGGTGCCGCTTTTTGAGCCACTGAAGGACAAAGAGAACGTTTACCTGTACAAGGACATCTGGAATAGGATTAATAATAATCGTGAACTACATGCTTTGATGAATCAAAAATGACGTTCAGACCAACATTCGCGCTAATTACAAAAGAAAAAAATCAAATAAAATTCAAAGAATTGATTAGATGCAGAAAATATACAAACCTGATGTTAACTAAAACATGGAAAATGTACCGCAAAAAAAGTTAAGAGTCCGAGATGTTTTCCGCAAAGTGGACTTTGACGAGTACAAGAATAGTTGTACAAAAGAATTGCTTCAACAATTTCTTGACGGAAAACTCGGCCTAGAAACACCAATAGAAACCCTACGCGGGATTATGTTTGGCTATACGTTCACCGAAGACTATGTTAATAATAGACACGTAAGTCCCTTCAGCATTCAATATTGGGAAGATGTTGTTGACTTTGGGGATAACATTCCCAACGATTGGGAGGAAAAAATTGATGATGAAGTAATAGTTGAGCTTTGCCAAAATCGGATAGATCAGATTGTTGACACCTTGCTGAGCACAGGCGATGGCAAATCCCCTGGAACTGCCTTCTGCGTTATTGACACCTATCAGGAATATGAATTAATGCGGGAAATCTTTACGTTTGGTATCCCCGAAAAAATTCGACAGTCTCTGTTAGAAGGCGGTATTGACTGCATCGAGTTTGCTTCCAACGAGTATGGTGTTGAAAAACTCTATTTTGATGTCCATCGGAGATTTGAAGTGGGGTATCCATTTAAAAGAAATGGTGAACTTAAATGTGATGAAATAGAGTTTGATTGGGCTTGATAGGGAAATTACATGAAAATATAATACAACAGCTTTTTTTTTAAAATATCGCCCACGATATAAATATTTTTTGTATTTTTGCATCGTGAACGATATAAATCTGCAAGTAATGGAATACGAGCAACTTAAGCTAAATAACCAACTCTGTTTTCGCCTCTATACGGCGGCGAGGCTGACCGTGGGCGCGTATCACCCCTACCTCGACCCGTTGGGCATCACCTATCCGCAGTATCTCGTGCTGCTCGTATTGTGGGAGCAGGACAAGCAGCCGGTATGTAACATCGCCAAGCGGCTGATGCTCGACACCAACACCGTTACCCCCTTGTTACAGCGCATGGAGAAATCGGGGCTGCTCCAACGCACGAAGGGCAAAACGGACACGCGCCAGCGCATCGTGTCGCTGACCGAAAAGGGCACAGCCCTGCGCGAGCA
>JAEEGJ010032217.1_pt1 | contig 10081 bp, 10 predicted proteins | sample 8958761 | NCBI WGS metagenome assembly JAEEGJ01 (sample SAMN16246546, study PRJNA631951) | gut metagenome | biome: gut microbiome; feature: rumen; material: RS-attached | host: Bos | place: Iran: Karaj | collected 2018-10 | reverse complement strand
CCTTCTATCTCGAGGAGGGCGCGAGGGTCAGGTACGTCGAAAAGCACTACGGCGAGGGCGAGGGCACCGGCGAGCGCATAATGAACCCCACGACCCTCATATACATGCAGAAAAACTCCTATATCGAGCTCGAGACCGTCCAGATACGCGGCGTGGATTCGACGATGAGGCAGACCTTCGTCGAGGCAGACGAGGGCTGCGAGGTCGTCATTACGGAGCGGCTCATGACGCACGGCAAGCAGATAGCCGACTCCGAGATGGAGGTCGATCTCAACGGCGCGGATTCCCGCGCGCGCATCACCTCCCGCTCCGTCGCGCAGGACGAGAGCGTCCAGGTCTTCCGCCCGCGCGTCGTCGGCAACGCGAAGTGCTTCGGGCACGTCCAGTGCGACACGATAATCATGGGCTCCGCCAAGGTCAGCTCCATCCCGGAGATAGCGGCCAACAACGTCGAGGCCCAGCTCGTCCATGAGGCGGCGATAGGCCGCATAGCGGGCGATCAGCTGCTCAAGCTGATGACGCTCGGGCTCACCAGAGAAGAGGCCGAAGAGCGCATTATAAGCGGCTTCCTGAAATAACCGAAAGGGGTCAGCGCACATGAAAGTCATTCTCGTTAACGGCAGTCCCCATGAAAAGGGCTGCACCTACACGGCTCTCCGCGAGGTCGAGAAGACCCTGCGCGAGGAAGGCATAGACACAGAGATCTTCTGGATCGGCAGCGAGCCCATTTCGGGCTGCCGCGGCTGCCTGGGCTGCTTCAAAACGGGCGCCTGCGTCATAAAGGACAGAGTCGCCGACTTCGCCGCGGCAGCGGACTCCGCCGACGGCTTCGTCTTCGGCACGCCCGTGCATTTTGCCTCTGCGAGCGGAGCGATGACCTCCTTCATGGACCGCGTCTTTTATTCCTGCGGGCGCAAGCTCGCCTTCAAGCCCGGGGCAGCCGTCGTCTCGGCTCGCCGCGCGGGCACGACCGCGACCTTCGACCAGATGAACAAGTATATGACCATCTGCCAGATGCCCGTCGTCTCCTCCTACTACTGGAACGAAGTCCACGGCAGGACGCCGGAAGACGTCGCGCAGGACCTTGAGGGGCTGTCGGTCATGCGCGCGCTCGGGCGCAACATGGCCTGGCTGCTCAAGCTCAGGGAGGCCGGCGAGAAGGCCGGTATCCCCCTGCCCAGGCAGGAGCAGCGGGTATTCACGAATTTCATCCGCTGAAAGCGGACGAGGTATTTATGGACCTTTTCGATCCCTCCCGCGCCGTCTCATTCCGGACGGACGGGCTCTCGATCTACGTATATCCCAACGGCGGGCGCGCGCTCTACGTCTTCGGCGGAGAGCGCGATGCCCGCTCGCTTTTCTCCGCGCTGGGCGGCGGCGTCTCCATAGCCGCGATAGACGGCGCCGACTGGAACAGGGACCTCTCCCCCTGGCCGGCGCCGAAGGCCTTCAAGAGCGGCGGCGACTTCGGCGGCGGCGCGGACGCGCTCATCGAGAAGATCGGGCGTATCGTCCCGCTCTGCGAGGAAGTGACCGGGCCGCAGGAGCTGCGCGCCTTCGCGGGCTACTCGCTCGGCGGGCTCTTCGCGCTTTACTGCATATATAAGACGGAGCTTTTCTGCCGCGCGGCGTCCGTCTCCGGCTCGCTCTGGTTCGACGGCTTTACAGACTTTATGGCCGACAATACGCCGCACGCCGGGCGGGTCTATCTCTCGCTCGGAGACAAGGAAAAGCACGCGCGCAGCCCGCGCATGGGCTGCGTCGAGGACAGGACCCGCGAGGCGGCGGACATCCTGCGCGCCGCCGGCGTCGAGGTCACGTTCGAGCTCAATCCCGGCGGGCACTTCACGCAGCCGGGCGAAAGGCTCGCAAAGGGCGCGAAAGCTATCATGGCTCCGTAATTAATCATTGCCAATCGGCAGAAAATGATATATAATTTTGTTTTGTTAATTGTTTTAGTATAAAAATAATAATAAATATAAGCGAGGTAACCCGATGTACGAATCCATTTTCACCCCGCTGCGCGTCGGCAGCATCGAGCTGAAAAACCGCGTGGCAATGGTCGCCATGGGCGGCACCGCCCCCATAAATATGCACCAGATGACCTTCATCGAGAAGATACGTCCCTTCTATCTGGAGCGCTGCAAGGGCAACGTCGCTCTCATCATCCCCGGCGTAACCGGCGTCATCGAGGGGCGCAACCGCGGCGGCTTCAAGGAAGCCGAGGATATTTTCCGCGGCCCCATAGCCAAGCTCATGGACGAAGTGCATTCCTACGGCACCAAGTACTTCATGCAGCTCGGCGCCGGCTTCGGACGCGCCATGTTCGCCATGCCTGAGCTCGATCCCGAGCTCTGGCGTCAGATAGCCGTCGCTCCCAGCGATCTTCCGAACGTATGGGAGCCCGAAATGAGGCACAGGGGTCTTACCCTCGACGAGATCGAGGACATCATCGAGGCCTACGGCCGGGCCGCGCTCATCTGCAAGGAGGCCGGCATGGACGGCGTCGAGATACACGCGGTCCACGAGGGCTATCTGCTCGACCAGTTCACCATCGCCAACACCAACCACAGGCTCGACAGATACGGCGGAAGCCTCGAAAACAGGCTCCGCTTCCCCACTGAGATCATTCAGGAGATAAAGCGCACCTGCGGACAGGACTTCCCCGTCAGCGTGCGTTACTCCGTCACGAGCAAGATGCGCGGCTTCAACCAGGGCGCCCTGCCCGGCGAGCCGTATCAGGAGTTCGGCCGCTCCATGGAGGAGAGCCCCGCCGTCGCCCGCGCGCTCGTCGCCGCCGGCGCGGACATGCTCAACGCCGACAACGGCTCCTACGACTCCTGGTTCTGGGCTCATCCGCCGATGTACATGCCTCTGGCCTGCAACCTGCCCGAGGTCTCCTTCATAAAGCAGTTCGTCGACGTCCCCGTCTTCTGCGCCGGCCGCATGGAGACTCCGGAGATAGCCGAGGAGGCCATCAGGTCCGGCAAGATCGACGGCATCGGCGTCGGCAGGCAGTTCCTCGCCGATCCTCTCTGGCTCAACAAGATCCGCGAGGGTCATAAGGAGGACGTCCGTCCCTGCATCGCCTGCCATAACGGCTGCTTCGCCATGGCGCACCGCAGAGGCGTGGACTTCAAGCCCTTCAAGATGGCCCACTGCGCCATCAACCCGCCCTGCAACGAGGAAGAGAGCTATATCCTCAAGCCCGCCGAGGTCAGCAAGAACATCGCCGTGGTCGGCGGCGGCATCGGCGGCATGGAGACGGCCCGTCTGCTCGCCATGCGCGGACACAAGGTAACTCTCTTTGAGAAGACCGGCGAGCTCGGCGGCGTCTTCATCGCGGCTGCCGCCCCCTCCTTCAAGGAGAAGGACAAGGAACTCATCGCCTGGTACATAAAGCAGATAAACGACCAGAAGGTCGATATCCGTCTCAACACCGAGGCGACAGCCGAGGATCTCAAGGGCTACGACGAGGTCGTCATAGCGACCGGCGCCTCTCCGCGCCAGCTCCCCATCCCCGGCTTCAACGGGCCCCGCGTCACCGAGGCGACGGACTACCTGCGCGGCAGAGCCGAGGTCGGCGACAGAGTCGTCGTCATCGGCGGCGGCCTGACCGGCTGCGAGATATGCTACGATCTCGCGCTCAAGGGCAAGCACCCCGTCATCGTCGAGATGCTCGACATGCTGCTCAAGGTCCCGGGCCTCTGCGCGGCGAACTACAACATGCTCTTTGAGATAATCCGCTACTATAACATCCCCGTCCATCTCAACACAGCTCTCGCCGCCATCGCCGACGACGGCACCGTCTCCGTCAAGGGCCCGGACGGCAAGATATTCGAGATACCCGCCGACAGCGTCATCCTCTCCGTCGGCTACGTTGCCTCCGCCCCGCTCGCCGACGCGCTCAAGGCCGCCGGCATGGACGAGAGCAAGATCCACGTCATCGGCGACGCGCAGAAGGTCGGCAATCTCCAGAGCGTCATCAACGCCGCCTATGACACGGCCTACGCCCTGTAAAACATGGCTCGCGAGATCATAAACGATCTTACAACGGGCAACGTCACAAAGAAGCTCATCCGCTTCGCGCTGCCCTTCATGCTCTCGACCCTGCTGCAGACGGCTTACGCCATGGTGGACATGATCATCGTCGGGCAGTTCGTCGGAAAGTCCGGCCTCTCGGCCGTCAGCATCTCCTCGCAGCTGACATGGCTTTCGACCGCGCTCTGCATAGGCTTTTCCAACGCCGGCCAGACGATAATCTCCCAGCTCATAGGCGCGGGCAAGAGAGACGAGCTCAACCGCACGATAGGTACTGTATCGACCGTCATCTTCATCGCCGCGATCGTTATGACCGTCCTCGGCATATGCCTCAGGAAGCCTATTCTGACGCTCCTGAGCACTCCCTCGGAATCCTATGACCAGGCGTCGGTCTATCTGCTGATAGTCTTCGCGGGGATGGTCTTTACCTTCGGATACAATCTCGTTTCGTCGCTTTTCCGGGCAATGGGCGACTCCCGTCACCCGCTGCTGTTCGTGGCGATCGCCGCAGTATCCAATCTCATTCTCGACTATCTCTTCGTCGCAGTCTTCAGGTGGGACGTCGCCGGAGCCGCAATAGCCACGATAGCCGGTCAGGCGATCTCCTTCATCTGCTCGGTGACGTACCTTTACAGGCACCGCGAGCAGTTCGGCTTCGACTTCAGGCTTCCCAGCTTCCGGATCGACCCGGAGCGCTTCAAGACGCTCGTCAAGCTCGGCATCCCGTTCGCGCTCAACAACGCCGCCGTCACCATCTCGATGCTCTTCGTCAACAAGTTCATCAACCAGTACGGCGTCGTTGCCTCGGCCACCTTCGGCACGGGCACGAAGATCGAGCAGATCCCCTGGATAGTCGGCGCGGGCGTCATGCTCGGAAGCGCGACGATGATAGGGCAGAACATGGGCGCGGGCAAAATAGACCGCATGAAGAAGACAGTCAACGTCGGCATCATCTTCTGCGCTATAACGGCCGTCGTCTTCATGGCGCTGTTCTTCCTCTTCCCGAGGCAGATATACTCCATGTTCACCTCCGACGCGGACGTGCTCGATCTGGCGCCGAAGTTCCTGACGGCTCTGGCCTTCGCCCTTCCGGCGACGTGCCTGATGTGTCCTTACCACGCCTTCATACAGGGCATAGGCAACGCCGTCCTCGTCATGATAACGGCCCTGCTCGACGGGTTCGTCAGCCGCATCGTGATAAGCCTGCTGCTGGCCAAGGTCTTCAATCTCGGCCTCTTCGGCTGGTTCCTCGGCTACGGGCTCGCGGCCTACGTCAACACCATAATCTGTATGATCTACTATTACAGCGGCGTCTGGAAGAAGCGCAAGGCCGTTTTCGAGTCTTTCTCCAAATAACTCAAGGGCCCGGTCTCAGCCGAGACCGGGCCTGCTCTGTCTTTTATTTCCCGAAAGGAGCGTTTATCATGAGGCTCTTCGCCGCACTGCTTTTTGACGAAGGATTCCGCGACGCGCTCGCGGGAGCCATGCGCTCCCTGCGCCGGGCAGGCGTCACGGGAAGCTTCACGCCTCCGGAAAACCTGCATCTGACGCTGGCTTTCATAGGCGAGACGAACAGGGTCGACGAGGCGAAGTCGGCGATAGGCTCGCTCGAGCTCTCCCCCGTCGAGCTGAGGCTCGACTGCATCTGCCGCTTCGGCGACACCGTCTGGGCGGGGCTCAGCCCCAACATGGAGCTGTCCGCCGCGGCGGACGCCGTGGGCAAGGCTCTCTGGCAGGCGGGCGCCGGATTCAAGCTCGAAACGAGGCCCTTTATCCCGCACATTACGCTCGTCCGCCGCGCGAGGCCGGACGAGCTCCCGCATATCGAAATACCCGCCGCAGCCATGACGGCGCGGCGGGTATCGCTCATGAGCTCGCAGCTCGGAAAAGGCAAGCCTGTCTATACGGAGATATACTCGCAGGAGATGCTTTGATCTTACTCCCAGAGCGGCTTTTCCATCAGCAGCTGGTCATGGAAGGCTCCGTGCTTCCAGCCCATCTCATGGAAAATGCCGACTCTGCGGAAGCCGAAGGACTCATGGAACGCCTCGCTCGCCTCGTTGGGCAGCGATAGCAGCGCGACGGCCGTATGGAAGCCGCGCTTTTTCAGTTCGTCGAGGACGACGGAATACATGGCGCGCGCTGCGCCGCAGCGGCGCCTGTCCTGCCTGACGTAGACGGACATGGAAACGCTGTATTCATACGCGGCGCGCTCGCCCGCGCGGGAAGCGTAGGCATAGCCTATGACTTCTCCGCCATCCTCGCAGACGACGTAGGGATATCTCTCCGTCGTCTTTTTTATGCGCTCGGCGAACTGCTCCGCCGTCGGCGGGACGACCTCGTAGGTAACGTCCGTGTCGAGGACGTATGGGCGGTATATCCCGCTGATGGCCGCAGCGTCGTCAAGTCTAACCGGACGTACGAGCATGGCGTCAGTCGATCAAGAGCTCGCCGTAGCACTCGGCGTTCTCGAGCGATCTGAGGGCCGCCGCGTCGAACAAGCAGGCATAGAAGATCATGGTGGAATCCTGGCTGACGTAGGCCATGTCGCCGTCGAGGAAGCTGAAATCGCATCCGTAGAACGTGACGTAGCTGCCGTTCCATGCCTCGAACATCGTGAACTCGCGGCAGGCGGTGAACTCGACCTGCGAGCAGTTCAGGCCGGAGTTGTTGGCGATCATGCAGCCGTAGGTGCAGTCGTGCACGGTCCCGCCCACGACCCAGGCCTCATAGCAGTCTGTGACCTCCATGGCGTAGGCGCCGCAGCCGTAGAGATCGCAGCCCCTGACGTTGGCCATATAGCACTCGGTCAGGTCGATGACGTTGCCGCCGCATGTGCCCTCGCCCATCGTATGGCCGACGGAGAGGTCGTAAAGGCCGAGGTACCCGCAGTTTACGAAGCTCATGACGGTCGCGTGACGCGGCTCGCAGACTATCTGAGCCGGCGAGGCGGCATACTTGGAGACGATAACGAGATCGTCAAAGCCGAAGAAGATGATCTCGTCGCCCTCAAAGGCTTCGCGGCGGTAAACCGTCTTTTCCTGCGGATAGACCGGGTACTCCTCGACCTCCGGATGCTCTTCGAGCCACTCGGTAACGTTGTAAACGCCGGGGAGGAGCACTATCGCGGTATCGTCGTCAAGCGCGTCCATGAGCTCATCGACCGTCCCGACCTCGACGACGCTGTCCGCGAGGAAATACGGATCGGTCCTCTTCAGCGCCGCGGCGCCGGAGCGCGGGTCGATGCGGTAAGTCTTATACGAGCTCTCGAAGGTCATCTCGACGGCGTAGTCGATATACATCAGCTCGCAGGGCCAGTAGTCGTCGACGAGAGAGTCGTACTTCGCGACAGTGTTCCCGTCCTTGTCGATGACGAAGAGGTCGGGGCCGAAATAGCCGCAAATGTAAAGATTGTCGTACATATCGAAATCGAAGTTGCAGTCGGCGCCGCCGAAGTCGGTATTGCGCCAGATCTCCTCGCCCGCATTGTCCTCGTCGCAGCCGATGCAGACGATGTCGCCGTCGACGCAGAGAAGATACCCCGTCTCGACGCGGCCAAGCGCCTGCAGGTTATCGAGCTGGGCGACGTTGACCTCCTCAGTCTCGTAGGTCCAGACCTCGGCGCCGTCGGCGCTGTAGGCATGCAGGACGCCGTGGCTGCTCGCGCTGCGAGAGTTCATGATCTCCTCGAGCTCGAAGGTGACGGCCGTCATGTCCGGCTCGGGCGGCTCTGGCAGGGCCGGCGTCACGCTCGGCTGCGGCTCGGGCGTCACGGCAGGCCCGTCGGTCGGCACGGGCGAGGGCTCGGCCGGATGAGGCAGTATATTCGCGCATCCCGCGAGCGAAAGAAGCAGGACCGCGGCGATCAAGAAGGCAAAGAAGCGTTTCATTGCAATCCCTCCGCATAATTATTTAATATCGTGCGATTATTCTATCAAAGCCGTGTCATTTCGTCAAGATTTGCCCCTCATATGTTTAGCATCCGCGCCTTTAATGCTGGACAATCGGGGCGAAAGCTGTTATCATACTTTGGCGGGCATGGCCCGCACACATCCGGGTGTAGCGCAGCTGGCAGCGCGGGTGCTTTGGGAGCATCAGGCCGGGAGTTCGAATCTCCCCACTCGGACCAAAGAGTCGGTTTTTACCGCAAAAGCCGCAGAGAGCATTTCTCTGCGGCTTTTTCTTTGGTATCCTGTCAGATCTGCTTATTCAGTCTGTCAGCTTTCCGTCTATTGAGACGGTCACGACGCGCCACGGGATGAACTTCCCGCTCTCACGCAGAGCAGTCTTCACCGCGGCCTCCAGACCTCCGCAGCACGGGACCTCCATGCGCACGACCGTCACCTCGCGCACATCGTTATCGCGTATTATTGCCGTCAGCTTCTCGGAATAGTCCGCTGCGTCGAGCTTCGGGCATCCGATGAGCGTTATCCTGCCGCGCATGAATCCCTCATGCATGTTCGCGTAGGCGTATGCGGTGCAGTCCGCGGCGATAAGGAGCTTCGCGCCCGCAAAATACGGCGCGTTCGTAGGCACGAGCTTTATCTGGCAGGGCCATTGGCCGAGTCTCGATACGGCCTCAGCCGAGACGGGAGCGGCGCACTCCTCCCTTGCCATGGTCCGCACCGCGCTGCCCGGACAGGAGGCATGACGCCTTTCACCATCCGCACGCAGCTTCTCACGCTTCGCGGAGGCGACGGCGGCCTCGTCATAGGCAGGCGCCTCGCGCTCGACGAAGGCTATCGCTCCCGCAGGACATTCGGGCAGGCAATCGCCGAGGCCGTCGCAGTAATCCTCGCGCACGAGCCTTGCCTTGCCGTCTATCATCTCTATCGCGCCCTCATGACACGCCTCGGCGCACGCGCCGCACCCAACGCACTTTTCCTCGTCAATGCTGATTATCCTTCTTATCATGTCATCCTTCCTCCCCGATGCTCCGGCCCTCCGCGATGGCCTTTCTGTTTTCGGCTATCTTCATGAGCTGCTCATACATCTTTTCTCCGACGCATTCTCTCGCGTATTTGCACCACTGCACACAGTTGAGCGTATCGTTATAGACCGTAAAACCGCAGTTCGGGCAGTCGGCTTTGACGTCGACGGAGAATATCTCTATCTCGGCCCCGCAGCGCGGACACTTCTTTTCATATATCTGTATCTGCGGCTTCCCCTGGCATCCGCTGAATATCATGTTGGCGTCCATGTGGCTCTCTCCCTTCTCTGCTCTTGTTTTCTCATCGTCATTATAATATAATTAATGCAACAAATCTGTTGTATTTCAAACAAGGAGCGATTTTTTTGGAAAACTACCTGCCCATTTTAAGGAGCTGTCCGTTTTTTTCTGGTATGGAAGACGGAGAGATACTGTCCGTTCTCAAATGCGTGGGCGGGCGCGTTCTGCCCGTCGCACGCGGCGCTTACGTTCTCCGCGCAGGCGATTCCACCGAGGAGATGGGTCTCGTGCTCTCCGGCTCGGTGCTGATAATCCAGGAGGACCTCTGGGGGCGGCGCAACATCATGAGCAGATGCTCCGCGGGGGATTTTTTCGCAGAGCCCTACGCCGCTACGCCGGGCACGACGCTCAGCATAAGCGCCGTCGCTGACGGCGAGGGGGAGATACTGCTTCTGAACGTGCGGCGGCTTCTCACGACCTGTCCTTCGGCCTGCGATCACCACGGCAAGCTGATACGCAACATGGTCGGCGTGCTCGCGAGAAAGATGCTCGCTTTCAATGACAAGATAACGCACATGAGCAAGCGGACGACGCGGGAGAAGCTCCTCTCCTATCTGTCCGGCGAGGCCCTGAAAAACGGCGGCTCCTCCTTTGATATACCGTATGACAGGCAGCAGCTGGCGGACTATCTCTGCGTCGACAGAGCCGCGATGTCCGCCGAGCTCTCGAAGCTGCGCAGAGAGGGCGTCATAAGAAGCGAAAAGCAGCATTTCGAGATACTAACCCCAATGGCCTGAAAAAAGCTTGGCAGATTGGTTTATCGGTTGTAAACTAAAATCGGTTTATGGCCGATAAACCTTTTTGGGGAGG
>JAEEGJ010032216.1_pt1 | contig 10081 bp, 7 predicted proteins | sample 8958761 | NCBI WGS metagenome assembly JAEEGJ01 (sample SAMN16246546, study PRJNA631951) | gut metagenome | biome: gut microbiome; feature: rumen; material: RS-attached | host: Bos | place: Iran: Karaj | collected 2018-10 | reverse complement strand
GTGAAGAAGAAGAAGAAGAAGTTGAAGAAGTTGAAAAAGTTGAAGAAGAAGTTGAAGAAGAAGTTGAAGAAGTTGAAAAAGTTGAAGAAGAAGTTGAAGAAGTTGAAGAAGAAGTTGAAGAAGTTGAAAAAGTTGAAGAAGAAGTTGAAGAAGTTGAAGAAGAAGTTGAAGAAGAAGAAGAAGAAGAAGAACCAGAACCAGTTCCAGTACCAGAACCTGAACCAGAACCAGAACCAGAACCAGAACCTGAACCAGAACCAGAACCTGAACCAGAACCAGAACCAGAACCTGAACCAGAACCAGTTCCAGAACCAGAAGATTATTCAATAACATCACCTAGTTTTCCATTTTGTACTAATAATAAAAATATAAATATATATTTAAATGGTCAAAAGAAGTTATCAGAACAATTAAATGGAACTGTTCATTTAGTTTTAATTGATGAAACAGAATCTGAAAAAAATTTAGTGTGTTATAATGATGATAATGATGATTCAAATACAAATAATTTATTTACAATAAAATGTAGTGGAAATATATCGGCTCAGGAATATTACGTTAGAAATTTTTCGGATGATTCAATTCGTTTATATAACCCAAAAAGTCAAATTTATAAATTAAAATACAACAAGAATTATATGGATTTATTAACTAAGGAAAAATCAATTTCTGTCGATTTTAATGAACAATTATTTAATATTTCCTTCAAAGGAAAAGATGTTTATCCTTATTTAAAAATAGGAATTGAGAGTTCGTATGATGGTTGTAAAAATTATTTATTTGAGAGTTCAATTTCTGAATGTAGTAGAGTTTCTGGAAAGGATGAAATTAATTGTATCATTGATTTGGGTTATTCAATTATTCCAACCATTACAGAGTGTAAAAAAAAATTTTATGTATCTTATATTTCAAATGCTTGTGGATATAATTATTCTGATATTAATATAACTTTAGACATTGATCCCCCAAATTATTTCACTAACTTATCATTAAATTTAAGAGATTTAATTAATAATGAGGAAATACCTGATAGTGAAAATAATAAATGTTATTCAGAAAACAAACCTATTTATGCTAGTATGAGTTATAGAAATAATGATAAAAAATGTGATGGTTATTTTGTAAAAAAAACATATTTAAAAGAAACAATTTTTACAGTCGAATGTAATTACAACAAAACATACGAAAATTACAATTTAAATTTATATGAATGTAAGCCCAAAGCAGATAATATTTTATTAGAAGATTATGGTCAATATACTTTATATAAAATAATTTGTGATGATAAAGAAAGTTTAATAGCTCCAGGACTTTCAATAGGAATTTATCAAGATAATACAGAATTATCAAATATTCAAATTAATGAACAAAAAATTAATTATAATAATTATCAATTTTCAGTTTTATTAAAAAATGAAAGTTCAACAAGAGTTCCTTCTTTTTATCTTCAAAATTCAACACATATTTTATATGGAGATTGTCAAATTGCAGGAAACAATAAAAAATCAATTGAATGTTCTTATAATAATTTAACTGAAAATAATAATGGTAAATATAATGTTATGTTTAATAGTTCTTGTGGTGATATAAGAAATACTGGAATCGCTGTTGAAGTACGATATGAGTTTTCTAAATTTTTAAAAATTGAACTTTTATATTTCATATTATTTGGATTTTTACTTCTTTAGTTTTCTTTTTATTTTAGATAATTATAATTTTTTAATTTTTTTTTTCATAAAAAAAACAAACATAAATTTTTTTTACATTACTAAAAAATGACTAGTCTGTTGCTTTTTGACTTGTTATTAAAAATTTTTTTTGAAAAATATTAAATGTAATTAATTATTTAAAGGCATACAATAATATCAAGGTATTTTTCAATTAAAACACTTTGATTTCTATTCTTTTTTCTTCAAATTATATGCTTTATAATTTGAAAATTTAATTTAAAGCTCAAAAAAAAAAAATTTAAATATTTAAAGTTTTAAATAAATCTTTTATAATATTTATTTTTTAATTTTTATCAACAATTTTATTTATCATTCTTACAATTTGTTCTTGTGGATATGTTGTTATATTAACAACATCACCATATGTTGTATATATCCAATTACAAATATTAATTGGTAAAGTATTCTGTTCTAATTGTTCTTGAATATTAACTTCTAATAAATATCTTTTTTGATTTTTTTTATGTTCGAAAATAAAACCTAATATTGGAGGATCATATTTTATTGCTATTTTTTTTGGAATAATATTTGGATTAATAGTTATTGATGAAGTCGTTGTTTTTGTTATTACAGTTTTAGTTACTTCTTCAACTGTTGTCATTTTTTAAATTATTTAAATTAATTATTTATCAAATTAAATTATAAAAAATTTAAACATTTGAATGGTGAAAATAAGAGAAAATTTAAATATTTTTCCAGATAAATAATTATAAAATAGAATTTCACTTGTGATAAAAATAAGATTTATATCAAAACATTAGTGCATAGAATTTACAATAATTTTCTTTGTTTAAAACACAAGCAATTAATCAACTCCTTCATCAAAATTTAAAATGCTTTATACTAGATGAATAAAAAATTAAATGATTTAGAATTAATAATATAAATAATATTCTTAATTAAATGATAAGCAATCAAGGCAAATTAGATAATATAATTAGATATTTTTAGAGAAGAATATAGTAGAAAATTAAAGAAGATATTCCTATTTTTATTAGAATCTAAAAGAGAAGTAACATAACTTAGAAGATAATCGTGTGTATTTGATATAGATGGTTAATATGTCATTATACTTGAATTTTTATGTTATTTTTTTAATTTAAATTTCTTCAAACTGTTTTAAATTTTTTTTTGTTATTTTTAAAAACATAAAGTCTTTTAATTATTAAAAGGAAAATATTAAATAAAATGAAACCAATAATTGCAAAAAATAAAAAAAAAAAATTTGAATCTGCATTTGGAACTATAAATTTAACAGATGGAGAATTAAACAAATATTATATTTCAAAGGAAAAAACTCTTTCAGAAATTAAAAACTTTGACAAAATCTTTGATTTAATACAAAAAATAAATGACACAAAAACATTTAATTCAATAAAGAAAGAATTAGAAAAAAGAAAAGCTAAATTAAATAGAAAATTAAGAAATCAAAATAGATCTGAATTTACATCTCATTTAATAAATTTAGATAATTATAAAGATAAAATAAAATATAATGAAAATAATCCAAATAATGATGGAGAATTTTTATATAATTTAATGTTTAAATTAGGAAATAGAAATAAAATATTTTTTGATAGAAGATCAAGTGTTTATTCAATTTTATCTTCTGGAAAACCAAGAAAAAAAAATATAATTAATAAAGAAAATTTCTTAGATCTTAAAAATAATAGTAATCCATTAGATGATAGTAATGAAGATTTTCAAATTAATTTAAATCCTATTGAACATAGTAAAACAGATACTAATTTTAATTTAAAAAAAAATTGTATGAATAGAAAACAAAATTATGAAAATAATCATATTCCTTTATATACTAAAACTTTAAGACCTGAGTTATTTAAAATATTAACTCAGGTTAATAAACAAGAAAGATTTATTGAAAGAAAACATCAAATGGATTTAGAAAATTTTCATGGGAAAAAAAGTAGAACTTTAACTTATTTTTTTGATAAAGATGAATTACCAAAATTAAATTTATTATCAAAAAATAAGAAAAAAGTTGCATATTTTAAAGATAATAGTAAATTTAATTATCCTGAAGTTAATAAAATTATTTATAAAGAAATGGGTAAAACTGATTATTTTGAAATTGCTAAAAAGAGATTTATTGAAAAATATAAATATGAAAAAAATGAAAGAGAAAAAGCTAGATTATGGGCTATTCAACAAAGACAATTACTTTATGATAATGAAGATGATGATGAAGAAGAAAGCAGAACAATTCAAAGAAAAATAACTCATATGTCTAAAACTAATAAACATTAATATATATATTAAAAATATTTAACTATAAATAAAAGAAAATATAATCATAAAAGTATTAAAATGGTAAATAAGAAATTTTTTATTAAATCACCTTTAAATAAAATTAATAAACTTAATTAAAAATATAAAAATTTCCATTCCTCAAAATTAATCATTCAAAAAATAAAAAGAACAAAAATTCAAAATAAATAAAAAACTAAATAAAAAATATCATTTAAAAAAAAATGAAAAAAGACAAAGAACCTCAAAAAGAAAAAGCTCTCTTAGGTCGTCCAGGAAACACATTAAAAATGGGAATAGTTGGTCTTCCAAATGTAGGTAAATCAACAATGTTTAACCTTCTTTCTTCTCAAAACGCTCCAGCAAAAAACATATGTTTCTGCACAATAGATCCAAACAAAGCTAAAGTGGAAGTGCCTGATCCTCGATTTGAGTACCTGTGTAACGTGTACAATCCTAAATCAAGAGTACCAGCTTCTCTAACTATAGTAGATATTGCAGGGTTAGTGAAAGGTGCTTCTGAAGGACAAGGAATGGGTTCTGAATTCTTGTCTCATATCCAAGGAGTAGATGGAATCTTCGAAGTCGTGAGAGCCTTTGACGATGAGGATATACAACACTTCGAAGGAGATATTGATCCTATAAGAGATCTTGAAATTATTAGAGATGAATTAATGGCTAAAGACTTACAATGTATTGATAGAAATTTACCTGAATTAGAAAAACTAATCGGAAGGAAAAATGATAAAGAAGCTGCTATGAAAAAAGAATTATTACTTGAAATTAAGAAAATGTATGAAGAAAAGAAAAATATAAGAGATAATACTGATTGGAATTATAAACAAATAGAATGGTTAAATGAATATTTATTTTTTACTAGTAAACCAGTTGTATATTGTATTAATGTTCCAGACGAAGATTATGTAAGGAAGAAAAATCATTATTTAGCAAAAATAGTAAAATGGATAAATTCAAATGGAGGAGGAAAAATAATATGTTTTTCATGTGCATTTGAAGAGAGAATAAAACAAATGAATGAAGAAGAGAGAAAGAAATATTTAGAAGAAAATAAGACAGAGAGTAATTTAGGTAAAATAATAAATGCAGGATATAATTCTTTAGATTTAATACATTTTTTTACTTGTGGTGAAGATGAAGTTAAATGTTGGACTGTTAGAAAAGGAAGTAAGGCTCCTAAAGCTGCAGGAATTATTCATACTGATTTTGAAAGAGGTTTTATTTCTGCTGATGTTATGAAATATGATGATTTTGTATCTTATGGAGGAGAACAAGGAGTCAAGAAAGCTGGATTAGAAAGAACTGAAGGAAAAAATTATATTGTTAATGATGGAGATATTATCTATTTTAAGTTTAATGTCAGTGATCCTGGGAAAAAGAAAAAATAAATTATTTTTGTTTTTTTTAAATTTTTTTTTTTGATATTTTAGCCTTTGTTCGTGTTAAAAATTAAAAATTTTTATTTTATTTTATTTTATTTTATTTTATTTTTCTTTTTTTTTTTGATTTTTAACCTTATTATTTATAATAATTGTAATTACACATTATTTATTTGGTTTGATTGTATTATTTGTAATGATTTTATTATATTTTTTAGTAATTTAAATTATTCTTGAATTATCTCTTAAATATATTTTTTGATGTGATTTATTTTGTTTCATTATTTAAATTAAAAATTATTAATTTTATAATGAAATTAGATTAAACAAAAAAAAAATAAATAAATAAAAAATAAATCATAAATAAACCCTAAAATGACCTTAAATCAAAATTCATCAAACAAATAAAATAAATCTGAATAAAAAAAAAGAAATTATTTTTTAACTCTATTAACTTTATTTATATATATGAATTGGTTGGGGTTTTTATTTGAATATTGTAATACATCAATTAAAGTATGCTTGAACTAAGAATTATAAAACTTAATGAAATTCAAATAGGAATATTGATGTGGGATAATAAATTCATTGTTTAATAATATTGTATCTTTCAACAATCTAAATCACATTCATCTTTATTACTTACACGAATTTTGATAAATAGAATAATAAATCAAGATCTAATGAAATTTTTTGTTTTTTTCCATTTAATAAAAATTAACCTAATAGGTAAGTGAACATAAATTATAAAGATTAAAGAATCCAACTCATTAAACATATAATAACAATTAACATGAATTTCTCTCATTTTTCTCTTACAAAATAAAGCTCAATAAGAAATCTACTTACATTTTTTAAAAATTCAAGGATGCTTACAGATTATTTGATGAAAATACATATTTTGAATTCCAAATTGATTAGTTCATTAGGAGTATATTTATAGGGAAAAATATCTAATTTGAGAAACCTTTGTTATGAATTAAGAAATAAACATTATTATGTAAATCTATGAATTCATTTAATATTACTACATTCATTCATATTGGTCCTAATATTCTTCTTATTAAATATATTAACCAAAATATTGATATACTAAATCCATTTATTAATTTGAGATTTCATATATTGTGATAAGGGATATTATATGTCAGGATAAATAAATTTCTAAGAACTGATTTGGAAACAACTTAACAATCAATTTCATTTTTGTAAGTTTTTTATATTTATTTTTGTTTTCAAAATTATGTTTGTTGTTTTTTTAATATTTTAATTAAATTTTATATTTAATTTAATTATTATTGATTTTATATTGTAGGGATTTTCCATAATTTATATTTTTTATAATATAAAAAAATATTTTAATACCTATTAGTAATCAAAATTTCTTATAATTTGTTTATTTTTAACTTCTGGTCTATTATAATATTCCATTCTTTTTCTTTGTATTTCTTCAGGATCATGATTTGTTTCTCCAGGAGCTCCATAACTTTGTTGATTATTCCCATAAGTATTTTTCCTATAATTTGTTTCTTTAGTATCATTACTTCCACAGCAGCCCATTTTTAATTAAAATAATAATTTTTCAACTTTATAATAAAAAAAAAAATGTTTCAAAAATTAAAAGAAAAATTTGAAAATTTGACTCCAGCAGAAAAAATAGTAGGAGGAATTGCAACTGGAGCTGCATTTATTATTTCAGCTCCTTTAACAATTGCTGCAGGAGCTGGTTACCTTGCAAGAGTATATAATGAAGAAAAAGAAAAAGAAAAAGAGAAAGAGAAAAATAAAAATGAAATAACAAATGATAAAGAAGATATTAAGGAAATAAATAACAATTTAATTAATGAATTAAATTGTATTTATACTCCTATGACTTCAGGTAATAATAAATTAAATTATGATAATATTCCTAGTTATTATATTTGTCCTTTGAGTAAAAATATTATGAAAGTACCTGTTATTACTCCTTATGGGTTTTCTTATGAAAAAGATGCTATTGAAAATTGGTTAATTAATCATAATTATGATCCTATTACTAAGAAACCACTTTTAAAAGAAAATTTAATTATTAATTATGCTCTTAAAAATAGTATTGAAGAATATTTAAAACAAAAACAAGAAAAAGTTTATGATATTAATCAAAATTATAATTTTAATGAGTAAAAATATTATAGACTAATTTTTATGAATATGATTTTAAATTAAAAACAAATAAAAAAAAAACAATAAATGAAATATAAATAGTTAAATAATTAATTAATAAATAAAATAATCATATAAAAAATGACAATAAAAAGGATTATTGATTTTTTTAATTAAAAATCAGTACAATGGCTTATATACAATGATAGTTAATTAAGATTTTCCTATAATAATGTTAATTGCACAATTTAATAGTATTAGTAAATATAAAATATATCAATTAATGATAGAAGTAACTTTTGGAAAAATAATATTAAAAGGTAATAAATAAAAATTTAGATTATTCTTGTGTTATCCAATTTGAAAGTCTTAAGCTTGAAATATTATTAAATAATACTTATTTGGTAGGAAAATATTTTGTTTTTGATTTAGGTTAACTACAAAAAATTCAATTTTTAAAAAAAGGGTATTTTATAAAATAGGATAATTATTTTATAATAATTAAAAAATAGGAAAATGTAAAATAAGATTATTTCCTAAGTTATAATAAAATTAAATTTATAAAAAAACAGAAGAAATAATTCTTATTTTACTGTTCATGGAAGAACAAAAATTATAAAGATAAAATTGAATTTTATAATTCGGATACTTATATTAAATAAATACATTTATTGTAAATAGATGTATTAATAATAATAATGTTGAAAAATGTTTTAATCAGATTAATTATGAATGATTTGCGATAAGAGAAAAAAATATTTGAAAACTCTTTTTTTTTGTGGAGAAATATATATTATATTGATATTACAACAATGAATATTATAATTATGGAAAGATTTTAATGAGAGAATATAATCTGATAGTAGATAAAGATTAAGATTGATATTACATTAAACAATGATATTATATTAAAGATTGATATTATATTAAATATTCATTATCAAAACCAAAAAATAAGAAAAAAATGATACATTTGAATATAAGTTTAAATTGTACAGGTAATATTGAGATAAAACATTAAAATAATATATTAATGTAAATAAATTGAAGTAGAATGAATTTATATGTTTTCTTTCAATAATTTTTTGTATTTATTTAAATTATATGATATATCATTAGTATATAATTAATGAGATTTTTTAATATATAATATTTATAGAATTAAATAAAATATAAAATTAAAATAAACGATTTTGATTATATTATTTATTCAATAAGTTTTATAAAAAAAATAAAAAGAAATGTAAATCAATAAATAACTGTTTGAAATAAAATGTCAAAAATTAATCCCAATAATAATTAAATAATTAATAAAAAAAATAAACTTTATTATAAAAATGTATCCTGGAAAGTTGGATTCTAATTTGAGAATTAAAGTAAATTAAAATATTATTATTATTAATAGGAAAAGTTAAAAAATATATTTTATAAGGCTTTGGAACAAAGTAAAGAAAAAAACATTGATTTAGAAGAAAATTCTCAAAAAAAAACAAAAGAAGAAGAATCAGATTATAATGTTGAATATTATGATAAAAAATATTCAAAAAATTATCCTGATACAACCCTAAAAACAGTAATTGAAAAAAAAAATGAAAAAGAATTGAATCAAAAATTAAAAAATATAAACAGAGGAAGAGTCTTATTACTTATGAACAAAATTCAAAATTTAGATTTACGTCCTTATTCAAAAAGAAGAAGACTTGTTTTATTTTCAAGAAAAAAAAGTTTAAAAATTAGAAGATTATCTATTCCTAAACGTAAAAGAAGAGTAAAAAGATTTCCAAAACAAAGAGAAGACTTTTTACAAATAAAAGAAGATTCTAAAAAGATATATGATACCTGTTTAAATTATTATTCAAATAATGAATCAATTGAACGTGAATGTGATATATGTAACAATAAAAATGGTAATTCAAATGAATATATTAGATTTGAAAACATATTACAATGTTATCAATTTTTATTTTATTTAATTTATGAAAAAAACTTTTTGTTTAAAAAAGTTTGTTCCTCAGGGTTTTTATTTGAGTTAAAAATGAATTTAAAATCTGAAATCATGATTCAAAAAAATTACTTTAATAATACAAATGTTAGAACAATTTGCAAATGTTGTTTCTTAAAATTCATTTATTCACCATATATAATTAATTTGATTAAGGCTGTATTTCAATTAAATCTTGACAAAAAAAAAGATGAAATAAAGAAAAACAATAAAGAGTGTAATTTATCTTTCTTATTTAAAATTGTTAAAGTTGAATAATACTTGATTATATTTTAAGGTATATATTCTTTTTATATATTTTTATATAAAATTAAATGATTTGATGGATTTTTAGTTTTTGAAAAATAATTATTTATTAAATATTAATTAATTTTAATAACTTTTCAAATAAAAAAATTATATTGAATTATAAATTAATGGATTCAACAAAAATAAATTTATTATTAGTAAAGCAAATTATAATTAAATTAATAAATAAATCTAAAATAAATAGAAAATCAAAAAAAATTTTTAATAATAATATAAACATAATTTTAATTTTA
>JAEEGJ010032213.1_pt1 | contig 10081 bp, 3 predicted proteins | sample 8958761 | NCBI WGS metagenome assembly JAEEGJ01 (sample SAMN16246546, study PRJNA631951) | gut metagenome | biome: gut microbiome; feature: rumen; material: RS-attached | host: Bos | place: Iran: Karaj | collected 2018-10 | reverse complement strand
CTGCCGGTCATAGAACTCCATACCGTTCAGGGAAGTTTGAAGGGAGAACAGCCCGACCCCGACCAGCCGCATCCATGGAGGCCTTTTATGGACGATAATGTACTGTGGTATTACGGTGAGGATTATGAGAACAGCAATGGCTTTCCAGCTGATGCGGCGGACACGTTGACGGGGATGCTGAATGCGAATTTGGTATCTATAGCTCCAGAGGGTTATGAATATGTTTATATTGGTGTGATGAACAAATATACGGTATTGGGCGAGAACCATCCGAATCCGACGTCAGGATACATCAGTGTCAGTCCAAGATATTGCGAGTTTTTCAAGGAAAATCCCACCGCACAAGACTACTGGCTTAATTCGGACCAGATGAACTACTATTATTTTGGGGAGCGACACCTTGTGTTGAACATCCTGCCCAATAGTGGCGATCTTCCTGTATCATCGGATCATTGTCTGTTCCGAGTTGTTGTAAATGATGGAGAAAACGACACAGCGATAGGACATTTTACCACAGCTTTTTACGGGATTCCGCTTTTAGAGTCCCAAGATAGTATTCAAAAAGAGATTTTACAATGATGACAAACTCTATCATCACATTGAAAAAGGTTTTTATCATAATGGTTTTGCTGTCGTTTTGCCAGACCCTTTTCTCCCAAGAATGGACGGTTCAGATAGAGACGGGAAACACATGGGCTCTCAACGATGTTATATCGGTTGATGATGGCGAGTCGGCACTTTGTTTGGGTTGTTCATCCAATAAACACGGGCTGTTGGTGAAAATCAATAAGGACGGTGAGCACATCGACAGGCTTGTACACCCGCAGGGCATGATACTCAACTATTTCAGTGCTGTGGAGCTCAACAATGGGAACTACATGGTCTTCGGCGTGTGCGACGATAGCCTATGTGATCCACATTACCAAAGATATATCCGCGTGGATGTCTTCGACAGCGAATTGGAACCTATAGGCACGAGAACTTTCAGTGTTGAAGACGAAACTTTCGATTGCTTTTATGTCATTACAGGGATGCTGCTGAACTCCATCCTGTCCCCTGCGGGCACGGTCATCCTTGCTGCCGCTCCTGCCTACTATACCGAGCAAGAGTATTACAGGCGTGCCTTGCAGCTATATGAATTGGATGAAGAAGGCAACATACTTGTCAAGAAGTCGCTCCCGAACTATTATGCAAGTTCCGTTGAGGAAATCACCTACGAGCCGCATTCAGACAATTTGTTGATGGCTGTGGAAGGAGGTGATTTTCTGAACTCTATGGGCGTGCCGGGGATATATGTGGTCAACATGAATCTTGAGGTCATATCAAGGAAAGACCTGAAAAAAGTGCAAGGCGGATATGGATACGAAGTGGACCCCATTCATGAAATCTCTACCGACGGCAATTGGATAGACGGTGACCGTTTGATACTTCACGCCAATAAAATCCAGCTTAATCGCCAGACTTTCTATTACTCTTCCTTATATGTCATTGATTCGGCATTGAATGTGTACGGCGAATTGCGCCTGCCACCCTACGACTCGACCGCATGGATACCACAGGGTACCAGCACGGCCTATATCAACGACTCAACCATCTTTACCCTCACCTATTGTGCCGAAAGATTGCATACTGGCATCTATCAGGCCAATGTGTTTCTGGTGGACAAACACCTCAACCTTTTAGGCCGTAAAGCTTTCAGGGATGACGAGTTCCTGTTCCGTCCAGGACAGCCCGCGGTTTTCAACGATGGCGGATGCCTTGTGCCGATGCTCACTCGAAGAGGAATGTATGAGCCTGGAGACCCAGAGTTTCGGGGGATGCTGATGAAGTTCCGAAGGGAGGACATCGAGATCACATGGGACGTGGTAAAGGAAGACGGGATGGAAGCAAATCTCTTTCCCTATCCCAATCCCTCGAGTGGCACCGTTAACATCCCGATTCCCGATGCCGCCAATGGCAACGCACGCCTCCTGCTGTTCGATGCCAAGGGCATGAAAAGCCTCGACAGTGCCGTCGGCCAAGAGGGCAACCTCATCAGGCTCGACACGGGCAACCTTGCCTCGGGCCTGTATCTGTACCGCATTGTCGCCGGAAGCCGCACGGTTGCGGAAGGGAAATTTGTGAAAGATTGAGAAACAACTTAAACAAATAAAACAATGAAAAAAACAAGAATTTTAGTAACGCTTATGGTCTGCCTGTTGACTAGTTTTATGTGCATGGCTCAGAACACTGTTATAGAGGGTACCAAACTTAACATCGGAGAAGGCAACTCTATTTCAATAGTTGGCTCGGGTGCAATAGGTCATTCTAACAATATCGATGCAGCCAATGCTTTAGCGGTAGGTTATGGCGATACCATTAATGAGTTGTGCCCTAATTCTTTGGTTATGGGCACCTCAAACAAAATTGGAGGGAACTCTTCCTTTGCAATGGGACAGGACGTGAAGGTAATGGGGAGCTACAGCCTCGGTCTTGGCCGCTTTTTGAAAGCGACGGGGCAAGAAAACAGCATGGTTATCGGAAACGGCTTTTACAGTTCGGGGCTCAAACCGAAACGGTTTTTGGAAAACCCATACAGCCATAGCTTGATGATTGGTTTTAAAAGCACCAAGCCTACATTTACCGTCGGCCCGTCGCCCAACGATTATCCTACCGGCGACACCCTGGGCAAAACAGGCAAGGTGGCCATCGGCGATGTTCCGATACCCGACATCGCTGCCAAGCTCCACATCCGCTCCGACTACGGCGAGGACGCAGGCATCATTCTCGAGTCAAAAGACCAAGAAACGGCCAACACCTTTATCAGGTTGAGGGACCAGGGACATGGCATAGAGGTGGACGGTGAAGGTGTGATGAGAATAAGGAGCATGGATGGGGGAAACAAGAGACCTATCATACTCAACGGAGTTGTAGGAATCAACGTCTTGGATCAGGACATTGCCTCTATGGAGCAATACCAACATTATTCACTTTATGCCAAGGATGGTGTCATCACGACAAAGGTGAGCATCAAGCGATATGAGAATTGGTGGTCGGACTATGTGTTCGATCCAGACTATACGCTCATGCCTCTTGGTGACTTGCGTCGATACATTGACATCCACCGACATCTTCCCGACATCCCTTCCGAAACCGAAGTGACAGAAGAAGGCATCGAATTGGGCATCATGCAGAGCTTGCTACTCAAGAAAATAGAGGAACTGACTCTCTACACCCTGCAGCTCCAAGAGCAGGTCGAGTCGTTGCAAAAGGAGATAGACAACCTAAACAACAAGTAATAATTGGTAGCCATGAAAAAGAGACTATTAATTCCTTTGCTGATTCTGTTGCTGGCTTCGGCTTCAGCCATTGGGCAGAACGCCACTGTCCATTTCGGCTACGACGCCGAAGGTAACCGCATCTCCCGCTACCTAACCGTCAGCAAGATGGAGACCCCGGGACTCCCGACCGACTCCCTTGAATCAGCTTTGTATTTGGGCGAAGCGAATGACCTTCTTGGACGAGTCTCACTCTACCCCAACCCGACGCGAGGCAAACTGACCGTTATGCTGAAAGACCTTGATGGTGAAACGATCTCCGTTCGTGTCGTTTCCCTTACAGGCTCTGTCATCGAACAGTCCGCAATGACCGATGGCTCGCACGTCTTCAATCTGGCTGGTCTGCTGCCTGGTGTCTATCTGCTCCAGCTTTCAAAGTATGATGCGTCCCAAACATGGAGAATAATCAAGAAATAAAGCCAACCACATAAGAAAAGAACCCATGAAAAAGATAATTTGCACCATCGCCTTAATGCTGCAATTGGTTTGCCTATCGGCCCAAATCAACCGCCCCGTCTCAACCGAGATTTACAAAGACGAGTATTTCATTCTAAATAGCGGGTACGGCCAACCAATTAGCTATGAGTTCTACGCGGGTGATTCCATCATATTGGACGAAGGCTTTTTCCGAAATTACAGTAATGGGCAATATTATTTCACCATGGATCTTGTTGTAGATGACATCGGGGTTTACCCACCCACAGCTGGCACCCAGGGAGGTCCGAGTGAAGGCGACAACGGATACGTGGGAGCATTGGACGGCACCTTTGATGTCGGAATGATGGGCGGAGCCGCTTATACAATCCCCATCGATCTGCCTTCGGGCATCAATGGGATGCAGCCGTCGCTTGCTTTGTGTTACAACAGTCAGGGCGGAAATGGTTTGTTGGGTTGGAAATGGGATTTGGCAGGACTGTCTTCGGTTACAAGAACAGGACGGACCTTATATCACGATGGTGTGATTGGAGGAGTGACCCTTTCCGACGATACCGACCGCTTTCAGCTTGACGGACAACGCCTGATGCCAGTGCATGACTATACCGACAGTGTGGATTACAAGACCGAACAGGATGGTTTGGCAAGAATTAGGGCATATTGGGAAAACGACACCATCGGAAACGGAAGACACATCAAGAATTTCAAGGTTTGGGATCCTGACGGCACCATCCTTGAATACGGCTTCACCATCGACTCTCGGATTGATCCCCAAAATGGAGGGGAAAAGGCTCTGTGTTGGTTGTTGAACAAAACGACCGATCGCCAAGGTAATTCCGTTCTCTACCATTACACCGAGTTACAGGAAACGGGAGAGTACTATATTCATTCCATAGAATATACTTGTAATGATTTGTTATTCATAAAGCCAAAATATCACATAATATTCAATTATACGGATAGGTCTGACTATGAGTTTTCCTATGTCAAGGGCAATACTATCCAGAACAAAAGGCTGTTGTCGTCAATCGTAGTGACGGACAACGAAGAAACGGTATTGCAATGCCATACACTCAATTACTCTGATGTCTGGGAGTATGCAGCCTACGACTATTCCAAAAACAAAATGTACCACCGCCTTCTCTCTGTGGAATTCGAAAAGGGTGGGATGAAGCTGAATCCGACAAAAATCACTTGGGAATACGATGAAAACAATGTTTACCAACATAATGTTTGCAACAAGATTCCCTTGGACACCACTTATCTCAACAACTTTGTTTTTGTAGGCGACTTTAACGCAGATGGTTTCTCTGATGTGATAACCGTTCCCTACAAAGACGACTCCGTGTATTCGCATCCCGTTGACATGAACGTGCTTCTTAACACTGGCAACGGCGAGTTCCAATACAGCCCTGCGCTTTCCATGAACACGAACAACGGACATCCTCTCGCGACCAATCTCGACTGGATTCATGTGATTGACATCAATGATGATGGATATGATGACATTATCATCCAGTATTATACTTACTTGGGAAACAACTTGGGAAGCTCCTCTTTAATGCTTTACCTAAACTACGATGGAGTAATGTTTTATCCAGCCTGGGCATCTCCAATTGTTGCACCACAAAGGCTATACCTTACTTTAGGTGACTATTTGGGAAATGGCAGGCAAAACGCACTAGCATGTGTCTTCTTGGATAATTTCTCAACTATACCTTTGCTAGCCCCGTTGTTTTATATTCATAACGAGAATGGAACAAGCACCTGCGATACCATTTTCAACCCTCATGTGCGGTTGGCAAACGATCTAGTGTCAGGTGACTTCGACGGAGACGGACATACAGAGATTATGATAGTCGACACATTGGGAGCGAAAATGTACCGTCTAAGACAAAGTGGCAGCAATTTGCTCTTTGAGGAGAAACAATACGGTTCAGAGATTATCTATGACTCTGCGCTTAACATGTTCCCAGGCGATTATAATGGTGACGGAAAAGAAGACCTCTTGTGTTATGGCAAAAAAAACGCGTCGGATGAACTAAGCTGGTTTTTCTTGATGTCCTCAGGGGTGGATTTCCGATGCAAGGCAACCCATGTCTTCGAAGGCCTGAATTTTGCCCCTCGCGAAAAAATGTACACTTACTCGTTAGAGAAAGTGACCAACTCCTTGGGCTTTGCCGTTTTTGTTTCCGATTTCGATGGTGACGGTTGTTGTGACATCGCTTTGTCGAGAGACTTTCCATACAACAACTCGCTATGCATTTATTCGAAGTTCGTGAAAAGTACAATGGTGGTCATTTCTGGCGCACCCGATTACAACACCATTTATCATAACACCTTCAATCCTTTGGCGAAAATAAATGCAGGTTCCCTCAACACGAGAAGCCAATATATCCATGCGGGCAATTTCTTCAGCAAGGACAACTTGTCCATCCTGGGGAATGAAGTGACTTCAAAATCTTCTGTAAGGAAGCCCGTATTGTGCGACATTTACTCATTGCATGAGTACAACAGCGTGACCTGCATAACCGACGGGATGGGCACCCCTCTGAGAATGTCGTATGCCTATCCTGCAGTTGCGGGAGTCAATCAGATCAACTTTGAAAACGGCATAGCTAGACTCAACGTACCCGTCAGGACCTTGAAATCTGTCACTTCCTATAAGACCAACGATGCCGAACTCACAACAACTTACTCGTTCTCTAATGCGATGCTCCACAAAAACGGTCACGGCTACCTTGGGTTCCTGAAACAAGAAGCCACCAACACGATAAACGGAGTGAACGTGAGCAAACGGATAAGCCTGTTCGAAACGCTCACCATGGGGGCATACGCATTCTCACTCCCCATGCAAGAAACCACTTGTATTTTTAAGGATAACGAAGGTTGGCTGACTTCTACGAAAACCGACTTTGAATTCCGCCGTGTGGTCTCTACACGTAACCAAAAGGTTGTCAAGCCAGCAATGACGCGACAGACTTCCATCTATTTCAATACCGACAATCCAAGTTTCCCTGATGAATGCCTGAAAAAAGAGATTGTCGAATACGACTACAGCATAGGGCCAGACAGCACTTACTATAATTCCTACAACTGCATCGAGGCCAGAACGGGTGTCGACTCGGGCATTGACAACGATTTCAACTCGTGTGAGTTTAAGACGGTAGAATCTTTTGACTTCTACCCAAACCAAACGAATCCGTGGATCATCAACAGGTTGCACAAAAAAACCATTGTGCAATCCAGGACTGGTAAACCCGATGTAATCCACTCTTTTTGGTATGAATACACGTCGAACGACTCGTATCAGATCAAACGCCTATTCGATTTTCCCAGCCTCAACAATCAGGATACACTAATGGTACAGACCGATTTCGAATACCATGAAGAAGGGAATCTCAAGAAAAAGACAATAAGAGTGCCTTATGGCCAACAAGGCGAGCATGCTAGAATAGTAGAGTACGAGTACGGCCCGGGCGAAGGCTCCTCCAACCAGCGCCGACTTGTCACGAAAGAGACAACCCGAAGCGGAGACCTGACATACCAAACAAAATACAATTATGATCTTTTCGACCATCTGGATACTCTGATTGCCAGCAACGGGCTGGTTACCGGGTTTGAAAACGATGCCCTCGGCATCGTAAAAACCTCCACCAATCCCAACGGAACCCATTCAGGCTCTGCCCTCCGTTGGGCCGAAGGTTACGACTATGCCCCCCTTGGAGCCATGTATTTCAGTTGGAGCCGTTCTTCGGGCAATAACAAGACCTTGACTTTCTTCCATCATACTGGTGCAGAATTGCGAAGCGTTTCTTTCGGGTTAAACGGTGAAGCGATATTTGTTGACAAAGAATACGATTCCAAGGGAAGGCTTTGGAAAGTTTCCAACCCGTACAAAGATGGAGACGCTGTATTGTATACCGAATACCAATACGACAATCAGGACCGTCTGACGTCAACCGTAACACCCGATGGCACGACAACAAGAATCGAGTATTTGGGCAACCAGACAAAGACAACAGTTTCGGCCAATGGCAGCCAGCCGCACAAGAGTACGATTACGGTGAATGCTATGGGATGGACAGTAAGGAGCGACGATGCCAGCGGAAACTCCTATGTGACTTACGACCATTATGCCGATGGCCTGCTAGCCTCAGCAACGGTAAACAACGACCCCACCACGACGGTTTCCGCAACTTACGACAACGCCCGCAATAGAAGTACCTTGACAGACCCCAACTATGGCACTTTGACTACCGTCTACAATGCCTACGGCGAGCTGTGCCAACGTGTATCACCCAAGGAACTTGACGCGCAGACAGAGACCACCTACCTATACGATGGCCTGGGGCGTCTTGTGCGTGAAACCGACGGCCTGGAGAACACCACCACGCATTACATCTTCGATGAAGAGGAAGGGGCGACAAAAGGTTTGTTGAAAGACATACACCACAGGACCGTCGGAGGCCAAGCCATACAATACATTTCTTACAATTATGATGATTTTGCACGCCTCATAATGACAAAAGACCAAAGATCGTCCGGTATATATACGACATCAATGGAATACGACGATTATTCACGCATCAAGCAGACCACTTATCCAACTGGTGTTAGCATTAGGAATAAGTATGAGAACGGATACTTGAAGAGCATTATTGATGCAAATGACCATGTGTTGTGGAAAGCCGATGGAATCAATGCCTACGGGCAACTGACAGATGCCACACTTGGCAACGGTGTTACGACACACCGTGCCTACGACCCTGAGATGCACTACATCGACAGTATCGTCACTTCAAATAATTTGCAGAATCTTTCGTACGGTTACGATAAATTTGGTAATTTAGCCAGCCGAAAGGACAATCTCCGCAATCTGGAGGAATCCTTCCACTACGACGACATGAACCGCCTGACTGACATATACCTTGGCAACACGCATAGCCAGATTGTCTACGACCCGCTCGGCCGCATGACCTCGAAGCAGGCCGATGGGCAGACCGTGTTCGCCAACGCGGGCTTTGCCCCTGCTGCGGGACTGCCCGCCCGTCCCCATGCCATGAAGAGCGCGGAAACTGTGCCGAACGTGTTCCCCGCTGCAAGCCAGACTGTCACCTACACCGGTTTCGACAAGGTGAAGACCATCGCCGAAGGCGGCAATACCTTGGAATACACCTATGGGTATGACCAGCAGCGCATAAGTATGGTGGAAACCGTGGGCGGCTCGATACGCAACAAGGAATATGTGGGGCCGTGCGAGTATATAGACGAAAACAATGGCGGCGAGAAAACCAGTAAGACGTTGACATATCTTGTAGGCCCTTACGGAGTGCTCGCTGTGGTGGAGCAGCAGGACAACGAGGAAAGCCTTCATTACATCCTGAAAGACCACCTCGGCAGCTGGACGACAATAATTGACGATGAGGGCAACGTGGAGCAGGAGCTCTCCTTCGATGCTTGGGGCAACCTGCGCAACCCCGCGACATGGAGCGGGAGTTATTCTGGCACGCCAATGTTCGGCAGGGGCTATACAGGCCACGAGCATATCCCTGATTTCGGTCTGATTAACATGAACGGACGCTGCTACGACCCCTTGACGAGCAGCTTCCTCACGGTGGATGCATACGTGCAGGACCCGACCTGCGCGCAGGCGTTCAACAGATATGCCTACTGTGCTCACAACCCGCTCCGCTACACCGACCCGACGGGGTGGTATCAACAATCGGGAAGCTACGGCATCAATCCCAACCTAAACACAGGCGGCCATACCATGTATCATTCCGATGACCCCAACGACATGCTTTGGGGAAGAACGAGCCATCCTTGGGCGAATAGTTCTTCGGGGTATGTCAATGGAACGGCGGTTACGAGTACGGGGTATGCACAAGGGAATACTACAACAAATGGATATGGTGGAGTTGGAGGTTGGGTGAGAAATAAAAAAACAGGAGCAATTTATTATGATGAAACTGCCACGAAAGCAACTAATGGGTTTCTTGATATAACATGTGTTAATGGTGAAGACTACTATGGTTTATTAGGAGATCATTACTCGTTAAATACTGAGGAAGGAAGGTTTTGGAAAGATGTTTATGATGCCATTATTGCATATGTTAATGATTCTCGCGAAGATGGAAATGAACTGATTTTTAGTTCTGTAGATTTTTCTGATGTTGCTAGATGGATACCTATTGATAATTGGTTTAGTCCAAATCAAAATGTGCATATATACGAGAACAATAATCCAAATCTTAAATTAAAAAATGTTTTAGGAATCTATTCCCCTTGTGATGTTCATTTAAATGGAAATGAAAGGTCAATGCGTG
>JAEEGJ010032210.1_pt1 | contig 10082 bp, 2 predicted proteins | sample 8958761 | NCBI WGS metagenome assembly JAEEGJ01 (sample SAMN16246546, study PRJNA631951) | gut metagenome | biome: gut microbiome; feature: rumen; material: RS-attached | host: Bos | place: Iran: Karaj | collected 2018-10 | reverse complement strand
CTGGGTGTCGTGGGTCATCCTGGCAGGCCTGGTGCTCATCAAGGTGTTTCCCTCGCTGATGCTCATCGGCATTGGCCTATTCGCCCTCACCACCCTCTTCTCGCTGGTGACACTTCCCGTAGAAATCAACGCCTCAGCGCGGGCACTCCAGTGGATACAGCAGCGCGACATCACCTCGCCCGACACGCACCCCTACGCCACCGCAGCCCTGCGCGCGGCGGCCTACACATACGTTATGGCAGCGATTACGAGCTTAGCCACGCTGGCATACTACGTCATGATTTACCTAAACAGAAAGTAGTCCTAAAAGAGAGAGGGCCGTCGCTTACCGCGACGGCCCTCTCTCTTTTGTCATTTCAGCAGGTTTCCGAGGATATCTCGCGTCAGCGTCCGCGTAACGCTCGACGTGGTGTTCTTCACTATCTTCTGTCCCACCGTAGTTTTACTCTTGGTTTTCTTGCCGCTCACAGCGTCACTCACTGCCGTACCTGCGGCGGTGGCCACAGTGGCCGTCACCGCGGTAAGGCCGGCCTTCAGAAGCTTCGAAAGGATGCCGCTGCTCTTCTTGGCAGAAGCCGTCGGGGCAGGCTGGCTGGACTGCTTGGCCGACGGTGTCTGACTGGTTTCTTCAACAAGGGCCGTCTCCGACTCTTTCAGTAGCACTTCGAAGGCGCTCTCGCGGTCGACAGGGGTATCGTACTTTGTGCGCAGCGGGCTGCCGTAGATGATGGCGCCGCGCTGCTCGGGGGTAATGGCACCTATCTGGCTCAGCGGGAAGAGTATCTTGGCGCGCTGCACCACACTCGGGGCACCCTTCTCGTCGAGAAAACTCACCAACGCCTCGCCAGTCTCCAGTTCCATGATGGCCTCGTCGGTCTTGAACTTGGGATTGGCGCGGAAGGTGTCGGCGGCGGTCTTCACGGCTTTCTGATCCTTGGGCGTATAGGCACGCAGAGCGTGCTGTACGCGGTTGCCCAGCTGGCCGAGGATATTCTCAGGGATATCGGTGGGGCTCTGGGTGACGAAGTAGATGCCAACGCCCTTCGAGCGTATCAGACGTATCACCTGGTCAATCTTGTCCACCAGCGCCTTCGAGGTATCTTCGAAAAGCATATGAGCCTCGTCAAAGAAGAATACAAGTTTGGGCAACTCTTGGTCACCCACCTCGGGCAGGGTGCTGTAGAGTTCGCTGAGGAGCCACAGCAGGAAAGTGCTGTAGAGCTTGGGTTGCAGCATCAGCTTGTCGGCAGCCAGCACGTTCATCACCCCCTTGCCGCCTTCGGTCTGCAGCAGGTCGAAGATGTCGAAGCTGGGCTCACCGAAGAAGCGGTCGGCACCCTGGTTGTCGAGCTGGAGCAGCGAGCGCTGGATGGCGCCCACGGTGGCGGTGCTGATGTTGCCATATTGGGTAGTATACTCTTTGGCATGCTTGGCCACATAGTCGAGCATGGCGCGCAGATCCTTCATGTCGAGCAGCAACAGGCCGCGCTCGTCGGCGATGCGGAAGACGATGTTGAGCACACCATCCTGGGTTTCGTTGAGCCCTAGCAGGCGGCTGAGCAGTTGCGGCCCCATCTGGCTGACGGTGGCACGGATAGGATGACCCTGTTCGCCATAGACGTCAAAGAAGCGCACTGGACAAGGCTGGAACTGCGGGTTAGGTACGCCGAAGGCGTCCTTGCGTTTCTCAATGAAGCCGCTCATCTGACCGGCCTGGCTGATGCCGCTGAGGTCGCCCTTCATGTCGGCCATGAAGCAGGGCACGCCGGCCTGGCAGAAGGTCTCGGCCATCACCTGCAGGGTGACAGTCTTGCCGGTACCCGTGGCGCCGGCTATCAGTCCGTGACGATTGGCCATGCGGCCCACAATAGATAATGCACCTTCATCGCAATGAGCGATGTACAATCCGTGTTCCGATGTAAACATGGCTATAGAGTGTTAGAATGTCCAATTAAATCCCAGACGTAGCATGGGGCTCTCCCAGCGGAGGGTCTCCATGAGGGTGTTGAGGCCGCCGTAGAAGGTGTTGCGGGTGGTGGTGTAGGGTTCGATGGCGGTGGTGATGCCCGTAGTCTCGTCGGTGACGCTGGTGACGTCATAGTGGGTCGTCTCGCTGGCGTAGCCGATGCTCAGGAAGTCGAGGCTCAGCTCGGCGCTGAGGTGCTTCGAGAACTCGTAGGTCAGCGTGGGACGCAGGCTGACGCTCCACGACTTGCAGCTGATACTGTCGTCGTAGGGGTCCTGCTCCCAATACTCGTTGGGGTTGGGGTAGGAGACCCAATAGTAGCTCTCCGTACGGTTGGTGTAGCCCAGCGAGGAGTAGGTGCCCTGCAGCAACAGGTGGAAGTGCATGTTGCCGTATTTCAGAAACTCGTAGCGCACTTGCGGGCTGACTGTCCAGCCGCTACGCTTGTCGGCATAGGAGTGCTCTTTGATGGGGTGGAGCATGCCGGTGAGGGCTGCCGAGTCGAGGGCGATATAATCCTTGTTATTCTCGCCGAGGATGCCGCCGGCAACGCCGACATACAACTTGGGCGTAATCATGTAGCCCACACGGAGGCCACCCGCGTAACTCGAGGTGAAAGAGTAGTCCTCGTTCAGCGAATTGATGTCCTTCTGTTGATGGTAACCACCTTGCAGTCCAACCACCAGCTGTGCGTTGGCCGCCGTCATAAATGCCACTGCGGCAAAGAGAAGCGCAATTTTCTTCATCAGATTTAAGTATTAATACAAAATGCAAAGATACACTTTTTTTCTCATACCACAAAATAAAGTTCCCTGCAGAGTTAAAAAATACAAAAGTTAATATAAGTTAAACATGCTACATGTATGCCACGTATTAATACCATATCAACACCATGTCTTTTTTTGACTTTTGTCGGAGAAAACACGGAGAAAACACGGAGCATACTCGGAGTTGGGTCGGAGATGGTGATTCTTTAGTATTGGTTAATAGTATTTTGTGTGTTGAAATACTGAATATTTGGCGTGTCTGTATTGTGGATGTGCTTCTGTATCGCATTTGTTAATGTGTGTTAAGTATAGCTGCCATAATCTTTTGTTTTGTCTATTTTATTGTCTTTGTGTGTTAAAGGTGTGATGTGTTTTTGCGCTTCCAATGGATGTAAAAAAACGCTGATGTAAATAAAATTTGCTTTTTAATTTAGGTTTTCATATATTTGCAAAAATGTATCACGCCCTGCTTTTCGGGTAGGGCGCTGGTATAGTGTACTATAGATTAGATTATGATGACGATGAAACTACATAAAATACTCTTAACGGCGATGGCGCTGTGCTTTTTTGCGGCGCCGCATCACCTCGCGGCCCAATCGGAGGTGAATATGGCCAACGGCGATACTATCGTCCTTGACGCCTGTGCGTTGGGTGGTGGTGTTATCTACGACAACGGTGGCCCGACGAACAGCTACTCCGACAATTTCGATGGCAGTGTGCTCATCCAGGCCGGCGCGGGCATCAGTATCCACTTGATGGGTAACTACTTTACCGAGCCGTGCTGCGACCATATCTGGATTTATGACGGCACCACTACGTTGGTGGACGGTGTGGCTGGCACAGGTCTTATCGATGTGACGGCCACGAGCGGCAGTCTGTTGATACGTTTCCAGACTGACAGTTGGAATCCCATGAGTGGCTTTGGCCTCACGTGGACTATTTCAGGCGTCAGCAGTTCGTGCACCAATCCTGTCACCAACCTTCATACCACCTCTGTTACAGCTTCTTCCGTCGCTCTCAGCTGGAGCGCCACCAGCGGCTCCGGTCCCTTCACGATTATCAGCAACGGCACAACCGTTGGTACCTCCAATACGACCAGCTATACGCTCAACGGTCTCAATGCCGCCTCTTATTACGACATTGTTGTTGTGGCTACCGCCGCGATGGGCAATCGCTGCTGCGCTGCCGATTTAGAGGTGCGCACCGCCTGCGGCATGCCTACCATGCCTTACGCCGAAGGCTTCGAAGGGTTGGCCGACGGTGCTTTCCCGCCCTGCTGGCTGTCGTCGGTGAACTTCGACGAGGAGGAGTTCCTGCCGCAGGTGGTGGCGAGTCACCACATGGAGGGCTCACGCAGCCAGATGTTGAGCTGTGGCAACAGCGAGAGTGTGGGCCACTTCGGCATGATTGCCACCCCGCCGCTGTCGGGCAACGGCAGCCGTACGGCGCGGTTCAACTTGTTGGCCAGCCATAGCGGTACGGTGGTGATGGTGGGTACCTGCGACACTGTGGGTAACGACCTTAACGCCTATGGTTTTACTCCGTTGCAAACCATAACTATCTGGGACGAAGCGGTGTGGCAGGAGTACAGCATCACATGGAATGCCACCAGCGGACGCCGTCTGGCGTTCCGCATGGAACAGTCGCAGCAGAACGGTATCGCCCGTCGCCTCTACATCGACGGCATGAGTGTGGAGACTTGCGGTGTCGACTCGCTACAGGTTTACCATATTGATTACGATAGGTTTATGTTCTCGTGGACTACCTATGGCAACCCCACTTGCAGGGTGGGTGTGCGACCCGAGGGTGCAATGGTAGACTCGTTGACGTTCAACAATGCTGTGTCGCCGCTCAGCATTACGGGTCTGGGTGCCGACCGACGCTATATTGTAACCGTCTATCCCACCTGCGGCAACGCTGGAATCAGCCGTTCGGTGGCCGGCCGCACCTCGCCGATGCCTACCGCCGCGGCCACGTTCTGTTCCGATTTCTATGCTTGGTCGAGCATGCCGCAGAATTGGACTTTGCATACCCCCGGCTCGTATAGTAACTTCAACTACAATTATTACGATTTCTACAACAGCATCAATAGGGGTGGCTATGGCTATTATTTTTACTCTTATGGTGATTATTATGCAGGCAGCTACATGGTGAGCGAGCGGTTGTCGGGTTTGGCCGGCAAGCAGATTGCAGTAGATTATCACGGTGACAACTCGAATGCTACGATTACCATCGGCACCATGTACTACCCCGACGACACTACCACCTTTGTGCCGTTGGCTACCGACACGATGGATGGCGGCCGCCATACGATAGCGGTTACGGTACCCAGCACGTCGACAGGCCGCCACATTGCGGTGCGGTTGAGCAATACGAATTGGTATTGCAGTGCTTACATCTTCGGTGTGCAAGGCGGTGTGGCGCTGGTGGATAGCGTGCGTCTGGTGCACCGTCGCGGCACTACAATGGAGTTCAGTTGGGCCCAGCCCTACGATACGGTGCTGATACAGTACGGTCCACGCGACTTTGCCATCGGCACCGGTGCGGTGGATACGTTCTACCATGTGACCCGTGGCACGGTCAGGGGGCTGACCCCGTCGACGGACTATGACTTCTATGTTTACCGTCCGGCCACACAACCTTGCCGCGATTTCCGTCGTCAGCTGCGCACGGCCCAGCGTGACTATCCGATGCCCTACTGCGAGGACTTCGAAGGGCTGAACGACAATGCGTGGGATTACAGTTGGGGCGATTGGCAGCGTATAAATCAAGTGAACAATTATCCTATGTTCAATCCACAATTTTACGATGGCTATGCCGGCAATTCGCTGCAACTTGCCTCGTGGGGATTTGATTGGGATTATTATAGCACCGTCCTGCTTCCCGACGCGGAGATTGACACCGGAGCCATTCTCAGTTTCTGGTTCAACGACAATGCTCCGCACTCCACTCTCATTGTGGGTGCCATTCCCGAGGGCTACGGTTACGATCATTTTGAGGTCCTCGACACGATACCCATCGTGGCCTACAACCAGCGGGTGCATGTCAACTACGAGTTGCGGCCGAGCGATACGCTCTTCAATGCACGTCTGGCACTGAGATACATCCATCCGTTTGAATATTCGTTTTATAGTTGCTATATTGACGAGTTGCAGATAAGCCATTCGTCATATGACGACTACCATTGCTATGCTACGAGCTATACCACGGCAGGGCTCTCTTTTGGCCAGCTAATTGCTACCGACAGTGCCGAGGTGACCATCATGGGAGGAAGTGTTACCATTGACACGGTGATAGACCAATACAATGTCACCGCGCTGGGTCTTACGGGTCTCGACACGGGCACGGTGTACCGTTGCTATGTGCGCCCCTATGATGGCGGTTGCACCTCGTATGCGGGCTATTTTGTCACCCGTGCCGACGGATTTGGCCACGGCAACTGTTTTCCCTTTACTGATGTGCTGAGCGACGAGTTGCCCAACCAATGGGCCGGTTCGGGCACGATGGATGTCACCAATGACGACTACCTGCGCATGGCTTCCGGCGCCGTGGTGGCCACCCATCCGCTTACGGGTATGGAGAACGTAAGCTTTGCTTTTAGGGCTCGTAGCAATACGCAGGGTGACACGCTGTTGCTGGGTCACATACCGGCCGACAGCGTCCATATCGACTCTACGCATTTCAACTATCAGGCTTCGTGGTTCACTCCGATAGATACATTTGTGCTCGGCACGGATTGGCAATCCTATATGCTCCGTCTGCCCAATATGGGTACAGACACCCTCCGTATGACTTTTGTGGCCGGCAGCGATACCGTGGGGCTTGACGATATAGGTTTTAGTTGGTGTCCTATCGTGCATTTTACTGTCGACGGAAACACCTTGCTCTGTAAGCTCGACGACGACCAGCAGGCTACCTACTATCTTTATGTCAACGACAGCAGTGGCGAAGACAACCGCGTGATTCTTATCAACCAGAACAGCTACCGTCTGGAGGGACTCCACCTCGGCCGTCGCTACGACCTCTCATGGCACTGCCTCTACAGTGAGACCGACTGCCGTCCGACGGTGACTATCCATACCGGTGGCCTCATCCCGCTGCCTTACTGCGAAGACTTCGAGGGTGCAACGGGTTCGCTCAGTATTCCGCCCACGTGGGAGTTCTTCCGTGCCGATACCAACGATGATTTGCGCCTCGACACATGGGGACCCTCGTTGATGATGAACCCCTGGCAATCAGGCAATCGTTGGGAATATGCCGTGCTGCCGGCGTTGGATGTGGACTCGGCATTGTCGCTCCATGCACGTATGTATGTCTGGGAGGATAGTGCGATGCAGATAGGCTATCTAAATACAGGTACCGATACTGGCTCGTTTGTGCCTGTGTGGACTTCGGGATATTACGATTGGGTGGAGCCTCATCTTGATCTTTCGGCTTATGTCGGCAAGCGTATTGCCATCCGTACACGTGGAGATATGAGACTGTTCAATATCCATCTGTATGGTTCGCCGTATCCCCAAATCAGCCTCATGCGTTCGCAGCAACTGACGTTCACCGCTTCGGTCAACAAGCCCTATTGGATGCGTTATCGCCGTCCTCAGTGGGGCGATGGGCACGATTTGGATACCTTGCTGTACATTGACAGGAATCCGTTTATTATCTACGACAGTTTCCGTAACGATGTTTATTTGACCCCTGTGGCAGACTCAACGGGTTACACCTGCGAGACAGAGAGAGGCTATAGGCTTGGGTGGCTCCACGGTTCGCCTTCCTGCTGTACCCCAAGTGGCGGTTGGTGGTGGGATATGTTCTCCTATTGCCCAGATGGACAAAATGGTTACGCTATCAATCAGATGCAGGGTACCTACGACTACTATCTCCATTTCTGGGATAATGTGTCGCAGTGGGCAGTAATACCCGAGGTGGATGTGGACTCGATGAAGCATGCCGGCATGAGGATAGTGTTCAAAGCTCCAAGTGAGCACGATACGGTGGTGGTGGGCGTAATGGTTGATGCCTACGACACCTTGACATTCACGCCGATAGATACCCTGGCCTACACCCGTACCGATGACAGTGTGCAGGTGGCTTTCGTGGACTTCGAGTCATACGCCGACACTGGCCGTTGGATTGCTTTACACCATCTGCGCAGCCATGGAGGCAACTGGATGGATGTGAGGGAGATGTATGTGGAGAAGTGTGCTGCTGCTCTGGGAGCTTCTGCTACGCTGAGCCGCTGGAACCAAGTGAAGATTGACGGTCCGAAGGTACCTTTCTATGTGGAGTACCATCATACCAATGAGTCTTGTCAAGGATGTGGTAATCCTATTTTGCGTATTGACAGTGTGCCGCAGATACTAATCCTTGACCCAGAGGTGACTTATGACTTTTACTTCCGTTGCGACAGTAACGCATATACTTGTGTACCGGCCCAACGTGTCACTACTCTTGGTGCACCGCTGGACGTGCCCACTTGCATTGATTTTGACACTGCCGCCGTTGGCACCGTCATACACAATTGGACACCGCGTTCCTCCAGCATCGGGGTAACCAATACTCTGTCACATTCGGGTGCCAATAGCATGCAGATGCCCATAGGTATCACTTCGTATCTGATTACCCCCGACATTAATATCGACTCCATCCAGAAGGTGGCTCTCAGTATCTGGTATCAGGTAGAGGACTTGTCAGACCGTCTGGTGGTGGGTGTGATGAGCGACCCCAACGACCTTGCTACCTTCTATCCGGTCCGTACCCTGGCACCGGTAGAAACGGGAATATGGCAACACAGCTTGGTGGAGTTCAGCAATGCGCCCAACGAGTCTCATTTTATTGCCCTGCGTGCCCGTAGCAACCGTCAGGCAGGCGGCCGCAGTATCTATGTGGACGATATCTATGTCAGCAACTGTGCAGCCTTCGACTTCAGTGTGCAGAAACTCACCAACAACTCTATCGACCTTACTTGGAACCAAGTGGGTTCTCCGAACACCACCATTACTGTCCTTGACGATGGTGTGGTTGCAAATACCTTTACCAATGAGACGCCTCCGTTGCATATCGAACCTCTTACCATGCTACACTACTATACTTTTATTTTCAATAGTGTGTGTGGTGCTGACGGCTACTGTTCGACCAACTATATCGACAGCCTGTCGGTGGTTGCGCCCGAGCCTGGTGTGGGCTGCGTCAACGCTACCGACTTAGCCTCCCCGCAGGCTGTCTTCTACAGCGGTACATACACCAACCCATACTCCCACGCCGGAGCCATCAACTACGGTCCGCTACACCCCGACAGCCGCCACACCGTGTGCTATGATACAGCACAACGTGATCCTCGCACCGGCAACCAGTTGCGTACCATCCCCGAAGGCTATACCTCCAGCGTCCGTTTGGGCAACTGGAGTACCAACGCTTATAATCCTGAGGCCGAAAGCGTCATCTACAGCCTTCTGGTAGATACGTCAAGCTACGAGCTTCTATTGTTGCGCTATGCAGCCGTGTTGCAGGACCCCTTGCACGCCCCTGCTGACCAGCCTCGTTTCCGCATGGAGTTGCTTGATACCAACTATAACATCATTGACTCTGCATGTACCAGCGCTGACTTTATCGCTGACCAGAACCTCGGATGGAACACCGCCGACGACGGTGTGCTGTGGAAGGATTGGACTGCTGTAGGTGTGGACCTTAGCAGCCATGCCGGTGAGCATGTCTACTTCCGACTGACCACCTACGACTGCAATGAGGGTTCGCATTACGGCTACGCTTACTTCACGCTGGAATGTATGCGCAAGAACATGAACACCGTCTCGTGCGGCGATGTCGACAGCAATACGCTCAGCGCACCCGAAGGCTTCCACTACCGCTGGTACACCTCGCAGTCGACTGCCACAGTCAGCACCGAGCAGAGCATCACCGTGCCCAGCGAGGATATCACTTACTTCTGCGAAGTGTCGAAACTTGATAATGCCAGCTGTCAGTTCGTCATCAGCGCCTATGGTGGCACCCGCTACCCGATAGCCGCTTTCGATACCGCTATCGTTATTGACAGTTGTCGTTTCTTCGTCAATTTTACCAACCTCAGTGGTGTCAGCCGCGACGGCATCAATCTCATCCCGGGGGAGAACTGCGAGACCGCTCAGTGGTCCTATGGCAATGGTACCGGTTCTACCAATTATCACGGTTATGCCGTCTACAACCTTCCGGGTACCTATACCGTACGCCTCGTCAGTGGCATTGCCCACGATGAGTGTCAAGACACCGTTACGATGACCCTTGTCCTAGAATTGCCCACTGGTATGATACCCTCCGACACCACGGTCACCTCCATCTGCGACAATCAGAATTACACC
>JAEEGJ010032206.1_pt1 | contig 10082 bp, 7 predicted proteins | sample 8958761 | NCBI WGS metagenome assembly JAEEGJ01 (sample SAMN16246546, study PRJNA631951) | gut metagenome | biome: gut microbiome; feature: rumen; material: RS-attached | host: Bos | place: Iran: Karaj | collected 2018-10 | reverse complement strand
CGAACGCAAGATCGCCTACTACGTCATCGAGAAAGGCCACAAGGTCCTGACCCTGAAAACCAGTCCGATCCTGGGCGCCTACCTGCGGAGGGGTTGGCTCAACTCCTACCTCAACAAGTGGCGGAAGCACTACAAAGTCAAGTTGGACCTCGAGGAAATCACGGATTTCACCGTCCTGCAAAACGAATTGTTCAATGAAAAAGGCGAGAAGCTCGATTAGCTTCCCGCCTTTTTTCTTTCAGATGCCCGGTCAAGCCGGGCATGACGGCTGAGAGGGGCCTGGCATGACGGCTATTTCAAATCCGGAATGGCGGTCTTGCCCACCCCCACGGAAACGCAGTTGTCCACGTAGTAGTCACCATACTTCTTGGACTGGATGACGGGCTGGGAGCCGAACGGGCGCTGGACATAGACCAAGATTTCCAGATTGTCCGGATTGTAATCGGATGCGAGGGTCGTCGAGAAGGAGAACGACTTCCGGCCGATGGCGTCTGTCACGGTGAACGCATCCCCGCTGACGGACGTGAAGGACTTGCGGGTTACCTTGTTGTGGACGAATCCGTCGCCATAGCCGTTCTGGTATCCGATGATGTTGTTCTCCAGCAGGAGAACCGTCAGCTTGTAGCTGTCGGCCAAGTGCGTGTACACGTCGACATCCACGGAAACCGTCGTGCCGTTCAGGACGGACGACACGCCGATGCCGGTCGCCGTCGGGTACGTGGCCTCGGTCTGGTTGACGGCCTGGACGATCAGGTCGCTCGCATATTCCGAGTTGTAGTTCTGAATCAGCGTCCGGCCGTCGATGATGCCCGTCGGGAAGCCGGTGACTTTGTACTGGTTCGTCAGCGTGCTGATCCCGGAGAAGCCGTAGTTGCCGTCGGTCGCATAGAAGCACGCATATTGGAAACGGTCGCCCAACTTGGCCTTGGCCATCTTGAACGTCTCGTTCATAATCGGGCAATACCCGCACCAGGTGGCCGTGAAGCGCATGCCCAGGGAATGGTGGGCGAATTCGGAAGTCTTCCATTCATCCGCCGAGCCGGCCGCCTGATGGACGGCGATGTAATAGCAGTTGCCGGTGCCGAGACCGGTGTCGTTGCACAGGAGGATGTACCCGTCACGTTCCTCGCCGTCATTCTGGGACGCCTTGAACGTATAGGTAGCGCCCTGCAGCGGATTGCCCTCATGGCCGACTTCCCAGATCCAGTCGCTGGCGATGTCGAAGTGGAAGTCCATCGTCGCCTTGACCTCGATCGTGAAGAGACTGCCGGCCTTGGACAGGGAGATTTCATCGGGGGTGTAAGAGAAGAACTGCTCGTACGCGATTCCCTTGTCCACCTCCATCATCGTCTGGAAATGCGCGGCCTGGATGGTGACGGACTTGTTCGTGGTGCGGTAGGCGACCGAGCCGTCCCCCTTCTCGAAGAGCAGGGAGAAACCGCTCGAGAGCGTAGTCGGAATGGTCACGAAATAGTAGGCCTTGCCGACCTCGAAGGTCCCGCCGGCGGGCGTCAGCACGATCTCGGACTGCGTCGTTCCATAAGCCGTAATGGCGGGACGCCCGCTGACGCGCTGGATGCCGATCACGCCGGCCAGGGCCTCCCCGCCGTTGGCGGTCAGGGTGATCTTCTCCACGCCGGGCTCCGTCACGGAGAACTTGATGCCGCCTACGACATGGTAGAAGGACAAGGACTGGTCACTGCTTCCGAAATAGGCCGCGGAAACGAAGAGGTCGTCCGCGAACGTCCCCGGGACGCCTTCCTGCTCGGCGGGCAGTTCGGTGACCAGATAGGTTCCGTCATAGTTGGCGCCGGCCATGTAGGGATGAAGCGCCCAGAAGTTGGTGCCGGACGGCAATACCCCCTCGAAGGCGGCGGTCGGGGCCGGGGCCGTGTTGGTGGAGGTGAATTTCGTCATCGTCGATGAACTCTTCGCCGACATGACGGAGATATCGTCCTGGGCCGACCAGAAGACTTTGCCGTCTTCCTGGCGGATGGTACGGGTGCCGTCTCCGTCGGCGAAGCCGGCGGTCAGGACGACATGTTCACCGCCCTCGTCGGGCAGGATGGGATCCATGGGTTCGACGCTGCAGGCGCAGGTCAGGAGGGCGGCGACGGCCGCGGCGGATAAGAGATGCTTCTTCATGGCTGCTGCGGTTTAGTCGTCCCAATCGAACTCATCGTCATACGTATCCTCCAATCCGCCGCTCAGGCAGAAGGAGGTATCCATGTGCAGGTCCATAACCCGGACCGCGGGGGCAAGATACTGTTTCTCCATACGCTTGTCGTTATTCTGTTACTTCTTCTTCATACTGATAATCCACCGAGGCGCCCGGGGCGCAGCCGACGAGGTTGTCCACGAGGCCGCCGCGCAGCACGAGGACGACGAACCGGCCTTTGTCGGCAATGTCGCCCGTCAGCTCCAGGGCGGCCGTGTCGCCTTCGTGGAGGCCTTCGTGCGCGTCTCCTTCCGTCCAGGAGCGGAGGATGTTCTTGTGGACCTGGTCCGTCGCGCCGCCGGTCTGGGCGGCCACGACGCCGTCTTCCAGCACGAGGACGGCGAGGGTGTAGTCGCCGTCGCGGACGGCCTTCATTTCGGCCTTCAGGGTGTATTTGCCCGCCTCCAGGGTGGTTTCGATCCGGACGCCGGCGGCCTTTTCACGGCCCGAGAGGAGCCGGTCGATATGGTTCAGCAGCAGTTCCGAGGAGGCGGCCGTGATGAGGCTTTCCGGGTCCATGTCCACGACGGCGGACGGATAGGCCTTGACGCCGAACTGCTTCGCCAGGTTGTCGCTCAGGGGCTTCACGTACATCGGGTCGATGGACAGGCAGTGGACGCTGACGGGGACGACCCGGCCGGGCCGGGCCTCCATCGACTCCTCGATGGCCGCCTCCATCTTGGGACAGTTCACGCACCAGGTGCCGGTGAAATCCAGCACCAGGGACCGCCGGAAGAAGTCCTTGCCTTCGTCCGAGATCACGATGGCCGTCACCGTCACGGGTTCCGACTCGGTGCCGTCCAGGGTGGCGGCGAAAGACCATTCCCCCGCCTCGGCGGGTGCGAACACGTTCCCTTCCAGGCTGGTGCCGTCCGTCAAGTTCCGGATCGCGGCGTAGGCGGTCACGTCTTCCGCGCCGGAATAGACGGTGAAGGTCGCGAACTCCCCGGCCGTCACGTTGATCGCGGTCAGGTCCGCCACGAGCCGGAGTTCGGGCGTAGGGTCGTCCTTCTGTCCGACGCAGGAAAGCATCGGCAGGAAACAAAGCAGGAGATAGAACCACTTTCTCATATCAGAAGGACCATTGGGCGCGGAGGCTGACTCCCTTGAAGGCAGGCTGCCAGCGGCAGACGCCGCCCGAGCAGACCATGCCCTCCCGGGTGCGGCCGGCATTGAGGGAAACGTTCAGGGCGTTCCAGGAATAACTGGCGCCGATGTTATAATAATGCACCTTCGTGCCGCCGTGATTGTACATGTCGCTGGCGGAGATGCTCCAGTGCGGGGCGAAGGACAGTTCCACGAGTCCGGCCATCCAGTCGCGAGTGAGTTCCTGCGAGTACAGGTACTGGAGCTCGGTGCGGAGGGAGACGGTAGTGGAGAAGCGGTACAGGGCGTCCAGGACGAACACGTTCTGGGCGTCGGTCCGCTTGCCGTTGCCGTGCGTGGGGGAATTCTCCTGGATGGACACGAAGAGGATGGTCTTCAGTTTCCGGCTCCAGGTGCGTTCCAGGTCGATATTGATGTCCCGGTAGGCCAGGTAATGGACGTCCCGGTCCGGCAGGGCGAAGGGAAGCGCCTCGATCCAGGAGCCGCCCACGTGCAGTTTCATGCCGTATTTGCCGCCGAGCGCGGTGCCGCGGCGGAAGGTGTAATAAAGGTCGCCCTGGAAACCGGCTTCCCCGTCGGCATAGGTCACGTACGGGTTCAGTCCGGCGAGCATGTAGGTTTGCTGCATGCACAGGGACGGGAGATAATTCAAGGTATTGGCCGGGGACACGCTGGAGGCCGTCAGGAAGATGCGGTCCGTCATGTTCTCCAGGCGGCGGAACGTCACCGTCCCGGAGAAGGAACCCGCGGCATAGTTCAGTTCCACGAGCTGGGCGTTTCCGCCTTTGAGCCGGTAGGCCTCGCGCGAATGCCGGAGATGTTCCGTATAGAAATCCTTTCCTTTGCCCACATATTCGCCCTTGAGGGAGAATCCGCCGTAGGAATACTGGAGCCGGCCGGACCAGGAAAGCCGCGAGGACGGGACGAAAAAGCCGCCGGCGGAAGCCAGGAAGGCGATGTTGTCCTCCACGCGGGTGGTGAACTTGTCCACGACGCTCCCCTCCACCACGATCGAATGCTCCGACTCGCGGCCGAAGAGGGGCAGCAGGTCCAGCGACAGGTCACCGCCGGCGAGGGCCGTCCCCCGCGTCGGCCAGAGGCCGTACTTGGGCAGGCCGCCGAGGAGCTTCACCGTCAGCCCGCGGTTCGCGGTGTGGAAGGCGAAGCGGCCGCCGGTGAGGGCGTTGTTCAGGCCCAGTTCGCGGTCCTCCCAGGTGCGGAGGAGCAGTCCGCTCCCCAGCTGGTCGAAGAAGGAGCCGGCCGTCGCTTCGACGAGGCGGCCGTTCCAGGACAGATACAGGCCCGTGAGGCCTGCGCCCTTCAGCTCGGCGGGGTAGCCGGCCAGGGCCTGCGGATACCACTCCGCCTGCAGTCCGGCCCCGAAGCCGCCGGCCGCATAGTCCAGCTTGAGATAGTTGTTGGAGCCCCAGGGATGCTCGGGCGAGCCGATGACGGCGTCCTCCAGATAGTAGATGGAGTTCGATTCCAGGCTCCCGGTCACGCTGCCGCGCTCCTGCGCGCCCAAAGCGGCAGGAACGAGGGCCGACAGGAGCAGGACAAGAAGCCTGCCGTTTACTTTCCGTAGCATTTGCGGACCTGGTTCAGCAGCTCCTGCTCGTCACCCGGGCGGTAGCCGATATGGGTGTAGAAGAGTTTCCCTTCCTTGTCATACACGAACACCTGCGGCACGGAACTCACGTTCAGCGCGCGGCGGAGGTCCGCATTCACGTCGAACAGGGCGGTGATGCCCTCCCAGTCGCGCCCCTGCGCCATCGCGACGGCCCTTTTCTGGGAGCGGCTGTCGTCCATGGACACGGCGAAGATCCGGAGCGGGAAACCGCCGTCCCAGTCGGGCATCTCTTCCGAAAGGGTGTCCAGCTCTTTCAGGCAGGGCTTGCAGGTGGTCATCCAGATGCTCACCACGAAGGGGGTTTTATGGTCGATGAGGGAGGTTGTCGTGACGACCTTGCCGGCCCCGTCCTGCAGGGACACGGCAGGAATTTGCTGTCCGAAGGCAACAAGGCCCGCCAAAGCGAGCAGAAAGCACACCACTAACTTTTTCATGGGCACAAAGATACGGATTTCCGTCCACAGAAACAACTATTTACGGCGGATCAGCGCGGCGGCGAAAAGAAGGACGAACAAGAACACGCAGAGGCGTCCGACGAGGTCTCCTGCGCGCACGAAGAAGGTCTGGCGGGAAGAGAGGTTCACCGTCCCTTGCAGTACGGCCGGCTCCCACCAGGCCGTCCGCTGGAGAATCCGTCCCTTCTGGTCGATGAAGGCCGATATGCCCGTATTGCCGCACCGGGCGATGTCCCGTCGCGTCTCGATGGCCCGCAGCCGGGCATAGTTCAGGTGCTGCCGATAGCCGGGCGTATCCCCCCACCAGGCGTCGTTCGTGATGATGGTCAGGAGCTTCGCCCCGGCGCGCACATAGGAAGCGCAGTGCTCCCCGTAAACGGATTCGTAGCAGACGGCGCACCCGACGGGCACTTCCTGCCGGAACAGCAGGTTGGATACGATCTCCTGGCCCACACAACGGCCGGCTACGCCGCCCAGGAGCTTATCGTCGACAGGCCCCAGCACCTTCACATACGGCAGCATTTCCACGCCGGGCACGAGCTTGGACTTCTGGTACAGGCTGTAACGGCCCGTCGAATCCACGATCAGCGCCGAATTGTGCGTCTCGTACCAGGCGCCGTCGCCCATCTTCCGCGCATTCGCGGAAGGCCGGGCCATCTGCTCGTACCGCGTCCACGAGGACGCCCCGAACAGGATCTCCGCCCCAGGATGCTCGCAGAGGAAAGAGACGAACCGCCGGAATGTCCGACTGGAAGGCACATCATTACAAAGGATATCCGAAGTGAAAGTCTCGGGCGCCAGCAGGAGGACGGTCGAAGAATCGTCCGGATGCGCTTTCCGCGTCTCCCGCAGCCCGCGGGCGAACTGGTCCAGCAGCACGGCGTTCTGCTCGTCCTGCGTCATCGACTGAAACTTGTGGTACGGGTCGAAGTCCGGCTGCGCGATCACCACCGGCAGCGTCCCCTCCGACACCTCCTGGTACCGGTTCCAGATCACCAGGGAGCAGACCATCGGCCCGAAAAGCGCCAGCACGGTCCCGGCCAGCGCCGCGAAGCGGGCCTTCCCATTCCAGGAAGCCGCGAATCGTCCGTCGGAAAACGCCACCATGAGCCCGAACACCGACAGGGACGAAGCCCACACCCACAGCGAGCCGCCGAGGGTTCCCGTGAACTCATACCACTGCACGAGGGATGGCGTCGCGGCGAAGGCATTTCCCAGCACCAGCCACGGCCATGAAATCTCCGCGACCGTGAGATAATACTTCTCCCAGGCAATCCAGGCCGCCGCCAGGAACAGATACGGCAGCGCACCACCGCGGCCACCGCGGCGGAACCGCCGTTTCACCCAGCGGAACAGGCCGAATACCAGCGACATCTGCAAGGCATTGGCCAGCACGGCGAATATCCCGCCTCCGACCGTGGCGTTGCACACCCAGAACGTGGTCACCGCGTTCCACGCGACGAACGTCCCGTAGTGCCACCACCAGAAATGCTTCCGGCCCTCCACATCCGCCACCCGCTCCATGCACAGGAGCGGCACGAACCCCAGGAGCGCCATCCAGCCGAACCCCTCCACCAGGAAAGGCACGCTCATCAGCAGCACGAAAGCCGCCGCCAGGCACAACAGCAAGACTGTCCGGTTCTTCTTCATAACCGGACAAAGTTACTCCCTTTCCACCGGATTTGCAAGGGAGGGGCGGCTCATCGGATGAGGTCGAGATACACCTTGGCCCTGGCAGGGGACAACCGGCGGATCTTGGTCACCAGCCGGTTTTTCCAGTCGTGGATCGTCCGGTCCTTCCCGACCCCCATCAGCGTGGCGATCAACGGGGCGTCATAGCCGATGACCAGATAGCAGAAGAGCCGGATGTCCTTTTCGCCCAGGGAGGGAATGTCCTTCTTCAAGGAGGCGATCGGATGGCCCAGATGGTCCTCGATATAATCCTGGAGACGCTGGAAACCCTTGCTGTCGCCGTCGATATCCTTGAGCGCTTCGCAGACTCTCCGGTAGAGGACCGCTTCCGTCATCACCTGCGTCTCGGCGAACTGTTTGTCCTCGAACAGCCGCCCTAGCCGCCGGTACCCGTCCCGGAACATGGCCAGGTAATCCGAACGGATCTCCTCCAGGGTCGCCTCCCGGTTCCGGGCCGTCCGCTTCAGCGATTCGATCTTGTTGATGTGCCGATGCTCCGCTTCGGCCAGGCGCTTGGTCATCCGCTCCGACTCTTCCAGCGCCTGCCGGACCGTGTCCAGCCGCTCCCGCGAATCCTGCCAGAAGACAAACCCCACCAGGGCGAACAGGATGACGGTCAGGAGGGCGACTACCCGGACCATCATTTTCCTGTCCCGTTCGTGCTCGGCCGCCAGCCGCTCGCTTTCCGCGACCGCCTCCTGATAATCCCGCTGCGCCCGGCTGACCGCCTCGGAGGCCTGGATGCGCAGCATCGAATCCTGCCGGACCGCGCTGCGCTCCAACAGGCGCAGCGCTTTGATCGGATCACCCTCCAGGCGATAGCGGTTGTACTGCCGGTATTCCAGCTGGAGCAACCCCTCCGGATGAAGACGGGCCAGGCTGTCCCACAGCCGGATGGCGCGGTCTTTCTGCCCGGTCAGATACCAGGCATATCCCAGATCGCTCAGTTTGTCGTCCCACAAAGGCTGTCCCGCCCGCTCGGCCTCCTGGAGATACCGGGCGGCCTGTTCCGGATCCTTGGAAGGAGCGTTCAGCAGGTAAGAGGCATAGACCGTCATCCCGATTCCGCACAGTTCCCGGCTCCGGAGGCAGACCGGCAGGCATTCCTGCAGCAGCGTCTCCGCCCGGGTCCATTTCCGGGCGTTCAGATAGGCGGCCGCCAGCCGCAAGGCCACCTCCGCCCGATACAGGGAATCCGCCTCCGCATCGAAGGCCAGCCATGCCTTCCGCAAGTGGATCGTGTCCTCGCGGATGTTGAATGTCTGGTTATACGTATCCGCCATGGCGCGGCAGACCAGGCCTTCCAGATGCCGGTCTCCCGAGATCCGCGCCTGCTCCAACGCTTTCTCGAAGGAGACGATGGCCTTGTCATACTCATCCCGATAGTAGGTGATCAGCCCCCAATGGTACCAGAGCCTTCCCTTCGTCGAGGCATCCCCCTTCGAGGGGAACCAGGCCAGGGCGGGTTCCAGCAATTCCGCATCGATGGTATCGACGCCGGACTCATAGAGCCGGATGACCGTGTCCAGGGACGCATACGCCTTTCTCCGCTGGGTTTCGCGCCCACGGCAGCAAACCAGCAGCAAAAGCAAGAAGATCAAGACAGGGATCCTGGGTTTCATCGTGTACTCTCTTTGGCAAGAGAGCACAGTAACCAGCATCTAGGGGCGGCACCGGACATGGGACCGCGCAGAAAATGAGGCTGCTGTGCTCAAGCACATAGCCTCCTGAATACTTCCTGTTTCCTTTTATCCCTAAAGAAACTGTCCGGTTTTCCCCATGCAGGAATCTGACAGGAAGCAGTCGATTTCTATGTCACAAATATAAACATTTTCTTCCGAAAATCATTTCTCGCCGCAAAACTAACAGCTTCGTCCCGATCGTCCAAACAAAACGCGTCCGGAAATCTCGCAACGTAAAACACTTTCCTTCAATAACTTATACAAAAACAACGCATTTTCTCACGCATCTTCCGGGACCCTTGTTCCGGCATTTCAGGGCATTCTGTGCGGTCTTTTTCGTTGTTTCCGACGTGCGAGAAAATGAACGTGTTTTTTCCGGACATCCTGACGCAAAGCATCGCTCCCGGCCGGCGGTGTCCAGGAACTTGATAGCTTTTCGGAGAATAATTTATATCTTTGTAAGTTGACAAGCAGAAAGCATTTTGCCATGGCAAAGAAAGATAGCAAGCAAAAGATAGAGGCCAAGGCCAAGGGGATTCTGGGCAACTGGATCGTGCGGAATCTCCTCCTGGCGGCCCTCCTGATCGTGGGGCTGCTCCTGCTGGCGCAGGTGGGGCTGGGTCTCGTGACGCGGCATAACCGGACGGTGACGGTCCCGGACTTCACGAACATGACCGTCGCGGAGGCGCACGAAGTGGCCCGCGCGGGCCATGTGGGCGTGAAGGTGACGGATTCCGTCTTCGTGCGGAGGCTGGGCGCCGGCGTCGTATATCGGCAGCAGCCCAAGGCCGGGGCCACGGTGAAGAAGGGACGCAGCATCTTCCTGACCATCAACTCCATCGTTCCCCGGAAGGTGGTGATGCCCAACCTGATCGGCTATTCGCTGAATGAAGCGCGCGCGGAGCTGAACAACCGCGGCCTGTCGCTCGGGAAACTGAACTATACGCAAGATATCGCCACGAACAATGTGCTCCGGCAGACGGTCCGGGGACGCAATGTGCGCGCTGGCGACCTCGTGGTCAGCGGTTCCGATGTGGACCTGACCCTGGGCCTTTCCAGTGACGAGCGCCCGACGGTGGTGCCGCGCGTCATCGGCCAGAAGTATATCAGCGCCGTGGACGCCCTGCATGACCGGTACCTGAACGTGGGACGTGTCCGCTTCGACAGCGGCATCCGCACCTATGCCGATTCCGTCAACGCCGTCGTCTACCAGCAGGACGGCCTGGGCCAGACCCGCACCTACGGATCGTCCATCAACCTGTACCTGACCCTCGATCCCGAGAAGATTCCCGCCGAAT
>JAEEGJ010032205.1_pt1 | contig 10082 bp, 8 predicted proteins | sample 8958761 | NCBI WGS metagenome assembly JAEEGJ01 (sample SAMN16246546, study PRJNA631951) | gut metagenome | biome: gut microbiome; feature: rumen; material: RS-attached | host: Bos | place: Iran: Karaj | collected 2018-10 | reverse complement strand
AAATCCATAAAATAGAAGCTGAGCTTGGACGTGACCGTAGTAAAGAAATCAGATTTGGTCCGCGTTCGATTGATATTGATATTGAATTATTTGGTAATTTAAAAATTAATTTGCCAGATTTGGAAATTCCTCATCCCAGGCTGTGTGAACGTTCATTTATTTTAACTCCTATGCTTGAGATTTTGCCAGAATCTGCCGATTGTATAGACAGGGATTTTTATGCCGGATGCCTAAGCCGGCTTTCTGAACAGGGAATCCGAAAATTTATGGATTCTTCCGAATTTAGAAAAAAGTTTTCCCTGGAGGCAGCTTATGAGTGCACTGGAAGATAATGTTTCTGAACAAGGTGAAGGCGTTGCTGTGAAAAAGCACCGCGAATATACAGCCGGAGAATTTGAAGGTCCGCTTGATTTACTTTGGACTTTGATTCGTGAAAGTAAAGTAAATATTTATGATATTCCTATTGCTGAAATAACCGAGCAGTATCTTGAATATCTTGATTATGCCGTTCAGACAGACTTAGGCGACCTTTCAGAATTTTACAGCTGGGCTGCCAAGCTCATTTACATTAAAAGCCGCATGCTGCTTCCTGTTGAATTTAACTATGATGATGACGAAGACGAAGATCCACGCCAGGAGCTTGTAGATAAGCTCATCGAATATCAGAAGTTTAAGAAGCTTTCATCTTTGCTCGAAGACCAGGAAGACCAGTCTGAATGGAATTTTGAACGCAAAAAGATTGAACGCGTACTGCCTTTTGAAGAAAGCGACGACATGTGGGAAGAAATAGACACCTGGGAGCTTTTGCAGCAGATGCAGAGTCTCTTTAAGTCTATGATGGGCCAGTACTCCAACGAAAAAATCCTTAACATGTACGAGGAAATCTCGGTAAACGAAAAAATTACTTTGATGAACGAGCTCCTCGAAGATAAAAAGGAATGTATGTTTACCGACCTCCTCACCCGCAAAGGCAACGAAATGGACGTCATCTGCGCCTTTATGGCCATCCTCGAAGCAGTAAAATTTAAAATGATTACCATCTTCCAAAATAAGCTGTTTGGTGATATAAAGATATGTGCCAGAGAAGATAACGCTGGTTATATCCCTGACGAAGAAGAACTCACCAGTAACTAAAGGAAGATATGGAATTCAATAAAGAAACCGCATTATGTGAGACAGTTTTGTTTTTGGAAAGCGAACCTGTTACATTAAAAGGGCTTGCCAGTAAGGCGCAGCTTTCGGAAGAAGTAACAGAAAAATGTCTCGAAAACCTTAAAGAAAAATATACCGCAGAAAATTCAGGCATTGAACTGGTAATGATTACCGGTGGCTGGTGCCTTGTGCCTAAAAAGGAATATTGGGCTGTGCTCAAGGAACAGTATGGTTCAAAGAGAGAAGGTCGTCTTTCACGCTCTGCACTGGAAACTCTTTCTATTATTGCTTATTCACAGCCAATTACTCGTGCAGAAATTGAAGCTATCCGCGGAGTAGGTGTAGACAATATGATTCGCCTGCTGCTTGAGAGAAACTTAATCAAGGAAGTAGGAAAAAAGGAAGCACCTGGACGTCCAACACTTTTTGGAACTACAAAGGAATTCCTGCGCCTGTTCCAGCTCAATTCAATAAGCGAACTTCCAAAGCTGGACGAAGACGACCAGGAGAGGTTCGAGCTTGCCCGCTAGTTCAAACAATTCAGAAGAAAAAACTCGTCTCCAGGCCTACCTTGCTCATTGTGGAGTTGCAAGCCGCCGTGCATCAGAGCAGATTATTCTTGACGGCCGCGTAACTGTAAACGGAGCAGTTGTTACAGAATTAGGTACAAAGGTTGGACCTGCCGACAAAGTTTGTGTAGACGGCAAACCCGTTCATCTGGAAGCACGCAAGTGTTATGTACTTTTAAATAAACCCGCAGGCTTTGTCTGTTCTGCAAGCGACGAAAAAGGACGTCAGGTAGCCGCAGACCTTTTGCGTGGCAGCTATAAGGAACGCCTTTACAATGTTGGCCGTCTGGATATGTATTCCAAGGGCATGATTTTGTTTACAAACGACGGCGACTTTGCCGCAAAGTTGAGTCATCCAAGCAGCCAGATAGAAAAAGAATATATTGTAGAAACAAGCCAGGATGTAAGCGAAGAAACTGCAAAGCTGCTTGAACACGGTGTTCGTGTAGACAACATTTTTTATAAATGTGTGCGCTGCCAGGTTCTTAAACCCCGCAAAATCAAAATAGTTCTTATAGAAGGCAAAAACCGCGAAATCCGCAAAATGCTCGAAAGTCAGAACATAGGAACCCGCTCTCTGGTCCGTGTACGCATAGGTAACGTAAATCTTGATGATTTGAGGCCCGGGGAGTTCAGAGATTTGACGGAATCTGAAATTAAGGGACTCCTTCAATTATGCAAGTCGTAGATTTGACAAAATCAAAAATCATAATATATAATCTATCAAATGGTAAATCTCATCAAACTCTACAAAGAGCGTTATTATATTTCTCCTTTGGATCTTGCGGACGCTGCGGAAACAAACCGCCTTCATCTTTTGATTGTAAGTCCTTTATTACTTGCCTTTGGCTTGGGAGATTTAATAGTACTTTTTTCGTTTCATTTTCATGATTTAGCCAATTATATTCCGTCAATTATATACTTTGGCATTTTTACCATAGCAAGTGCCGCAATGCTCATCTATTCCAGATGGGTAAAAAAAGTAGACCGTAAAAAATCCTATATATTAAAAACAATTCCTTTTTATCTGCTTTTTTGCATGGCAGTTTCTGCGGCTGTATATAATTTTTATATTCTAGGTCAGCCGTTTAATGGTGTTCTTACTTATTGTATTACAGGCATGGTAGCCTTAATGTCGTTTACTTTTTCACCGTTGTTCTTTTTTGGGGCCCTTGTTCTGGGACTATGTTTTTTTATCCCGGGTGTGTATAAAAACTTTGGTGTAACTGGCCTGCTTGATACAATTCTTGCCGCAATTTTGATGCACGCCTTTTCGCTATACAAACGATATACAGAAAAAAAATATATTATGATGCTCAAAAAGCAAAAGCAGAACCTTGAAGCAAAAACCTTTGGTAATTTTACACTGCTTTACGAAAACAAAGTTGTAAAATTTTCAAGGTCCAAATCTCCCGAGCTTCTTGCATATCTTATTTACAAAAAGGGTAGTTCGGTTCAGACCAAGGAACTGCTTTCTGTTTTATACGGCGACCATGCCGATTCTGCCCGTTACGGTGCAAGCCTTCGCAATCTTATTGTAGATGTAAGGCACAGCCTTGCCGAACTTGAAATTGAAAAATTCTTTATTGCCGAATACAACAACTTCCGAATCAACCCCGAAGTTATCTGCTGCGACTACTACGATTTTCTGGCAGGCGACAGTGAAGCCATAAAATCCTTTGCCGGCGAGTTCATGTCGCAATTCAGCTGGGCCGAAGAAACCACCGCCTTCCTTGAGATGAAAGCAGTTAAAACTAGTTGAAAAACTGGTTGACTTTTTTATACTTTCGTATTATCTTGTATATAGAAACGATACAGGAGGTACGCTTATGTCTTTTGATTTTTCTCCAACTTTTGGAAACATGTATGACATTGGTTCCTTTGATGCAAAAACATATTTTGCAGAATTACTTCGTAAGGTCCAGGAAGGTGCTGTTTTTAACATTTCAAAAAATGGTAAGCAGGTAGCAGTACTTCAGGGTGTAAAAACTGCACAAAACCAGGAAGCTCTGGAAGCACATAATCGTATTTTGTCTCGTTCTAAACGCCTTGCAGAACAAAGAAAAAAAGAAGGTGTTAAACCTATGACATTTGGCGATATAAAGGAGCTCAAAAATGCAGGAAGAAAATACTAAGGGTGTTCCGTGTTTTGTTACAGATGCCTCGTTTATGGCCGCATATCTTTTGAATGGACTTTGCGCCGATGAATTTTCTGATTGTATTACTGATATAGAATATGTGCTTCAAAACAACGGGCAGCTTTATGTTCCTCAATTATTCTGGTACGAAATTTACAATGTAATTTTATATAAGACCAGGAAAAACAAAGGTGGAATTTCAAAAGCCGATGCAATAGATATTCTTTACGATTTGCAAAAGCTTCCTATCTATACAGACCCCCAGCCCGATGGAGAAATCCGTAACCGCATATTTGATCTTGCAGAAACATACGGCTTGTCCTTTTATGATGCCTCATACCTCGAGCTTGCCCACCGCAAAGGCCTTGAGCTAAAAACCTACGACGAGGATCTGCTCAAGGCGCTGGAGTAGGGGTTATTGCTTTTGCTTGATGTCGGACATTATTACAGTGCCATCGGCAAAGTGGAAGATGGTGGTGTAATAATAACCTTTAGGAATAACCTTTAAATTGTCATTGGTATAATAACCCATCATAACTGTTGGAGAATTAATATCGTATGCATCGTTATTTACAAGTTGTATTCCTGTATCGGCTCCTTCGTTTTCCCAAATAAGGCGGGCATCTTCGTCGTAAATTGAGCCGGTAAGCTTTTCTTTACTGAACATTGTATGAGCAAGAACAGGCTTGTCACTGTATACCAGATATCCATTCAATCCTTCTATACAATTCTTTGTGCTGCAATTAGCAGAATACTCGCCAGTATAAATATATTCATAATATAAATGGCCTTTTTCTTTTACTGCAACATTTTGTCCTTCGTTTTTAATATAAGCCCTTATCCTGCCCCACCTGCTGATGTCTCCACCCATGCCTTGAGGTAATTTGTAAACTGTCTTGAAAACAAGAGGATTATCGGTTGTTAATACTTTATAAGGACGAGGTTCACCAGGTTGGGTAGACTCACTGTCTATAAAGTTTACAGCATTGAATATTTCATTTGGATCCGGAGAGCGCCAGAAATATATACGATTGTCATTAAAATATTCCGAATTTAAATATTGTAACTCTACACACAAATCTTCTGGTAATTGTCCGGCTACAAGTAAATCGTTTCTTTTTCTAAAGTCGAGAGTTACTTCCCAAGCTGAATAATTATATGTATTAGTTTGTGGAGTTTGTGTCTCTTCTCCTGTTTCTGGGTTTAATGTAGTTACAGTATAGCTCACGGTTTCCTCAAATTGGGTTTGTTTCTTTTGAACAGGCAGTTTTCCCAAAGAAGTTGTCATAACCGGATAATATGCTAAAGCACTGTTTCCATAAGCATCTTCTGCAACTATATAAACAACATTCATGCCAGGTTTTGTATTCTCGAATGGTATAACTACAGTATCCCCATTTGGATAGTATGTGAGAGTGTGTTTATATTTAGCAAAACTTGTTTCGAGTTCTTCCTGAGAATAAACAGAAGTTAATTTATAATCATTTGACTGAGAAGGAATTATATAATAAGAAAGCTCAGCTTTTTCATTATTACTGTCAATGTATTTTGGATTAGCATCTGAAGGACTTGCTATAATCAGATAAGAACCTTCCAAAATAGGTAATGACATACCACTTGTTTGGCTATTAATAACTGGAGGTGTTACATCAAGATTGCAGGAATAAAGAATTACATTTCCTGATGAATCCTTAAATCCAGGGTAGCTCTGATATGCGTCTGACTCTCCTGAAACTGATTTTGTGTTACCTTCAAACTTAAGAGTTTTATAGTCTTTCAGTTTAAAGTTATTCTCTATGTAGTCTATTAAACCATTCTGAGCTTTTAGTGTATTAAAGAAGGTATAAATTTCTTCATCAGATGCATTTTCTGCAGTTTTTTCTTCTCCTCCTAATGTTATAGTCAGATTATTGACTCTAATAATATTTCTAAAAGCATTTCTTGGGTTATCTACAGATTCCCCCTCTCCTCCAGGCATAAGACCTTCTAGAATTGGTATTTGAAGAACAGGTACATAATATTTTTTCTTAGCGTCATCATAAGCTTCTATGCGTATTGTATACTTACATTGTGCCGGGTTACCAGTAGAAAGGAAAAGAGTTGGTGATGATTCTCTTTGTGAATAACCATCTACAAATTGAATTGTTGTTGAATTACCATCGCCAAATACGTCCATAGGCTCTAAAAAGAAGTAATATGTGACTTTATCATAACCAGGATATGCTGTATTTATATAATCAGCTAAGCTGATTTTATATACCCCGACATTTTTTATTGGAGTAACTTCAATTTTGATTTGTTCTTTTATAGGAATTATTTTGTCTTCTGTAGAAAAACCTAAGACAAGGTCATATTCAGATATATCATTATTTGAATCACTTGAAGCTTCATTTGAAAGTCCCAAATCCTTACCGTACATTGCAAAAGCATATTCTCCAGCTGCATTGTAGCCGTCTGTCCAGTGCTGTGGATCTGATGGTTTGGACTTTGGTCCCTGTAATATTTTTCCTCCATAGCTGTCTGTGTCCGGGAAACTGCTGCGGAAAGCTTCTTGTGATTCAGGGTAATTCTGTGTGTCAAAGTATTTCCAGCTTGTTATGGATGCTTCTATCTTGTTAATACTGCGGGGACCTGGGAAATTTCCAAAGTCAGCAATTGCAAAGCCATTGAAGGTTCCTTTTGGTTGAATTACAACTAACAGGTCTTCTCCAGCTATATGGGTTGCAGTGGCATTGATATACCAGGTAGTATAATCTGAAAGTATATCATCAAAACGGGCCGATATGGTTTCTGTCATCTCTGTGATGGAATTATAATTCTGTTTTTCATAATTACTTTCGTTCAAGGTGTAAAAATCGTAATTTAGTAAAAACTTTACACCAGCGCCACCATTATTTTGCTGATTAGCCTGGTCGAAACACATTGCAAGATAAGAAAGCATATTTTTCGGCCCATAAAGGTATTGTGAGGTATCACCGTCATAAATTAACTGAATTTCCAAAGCAGGAGGTATTATTTTAGGAACAATTCTTTCGTTTCCAACAGTATCTTTACAATTAACCTTTAAGAAAACAATTTTATTTGGGTCTCGCTTTATAGAATAAGTATTACCGTTTTTTGCAGCAGCGGTAAAACTCTTATCATCATTGCTATCATAACTCCAGAAAACAGAAAGTTCGTATGGAGAAGAACAACCTTGATAGAAGGTGTCGACTGCTGTATCTTTAAATGAAAGTGTAATGGTTTGTGTTCCATCTGCGTTATCTGTATATAAATTATCAATCCTTTGAACCAGTTCTTCATAAGACTCAGAGATTTGTTGGTTATTAGGATTATTAGGATCTACAGGAATATTATTATTTGTTGTAGCTACAGCCTCATTTTCATATTTGAATTTAATTGTACCAGAATCAATTGAGTTATCTTTTACTATATATACACTCTTATAAGTTGAACTGTTATTTCCTGCATTGTCTTGGGCATAAACGTCTAACAGAATAATACCATCTCCAGGAGTATTCATTTCGTAATCAATATAATATTTGCCGGTGAGCTCATTTATTTTTGCAGGTACAAAGAAAGAACCTGTTACGAGGTTTGCGGCAGAACCGTCGGTGTATTTATAATGAGTTTCTTTTACATTTGCACCGCCTATTCCAGAACCCTCATCAGAACCTTCAAATTCAATATAAACAGAATTGGAAACACGGTTCTTTCCAAAATCACCAAAATTATTAGCAGCTGTTCCTGTTGCCCAGGAAGCAAAGGCTGTAGTTGTGAGTTCCTTATAATATTTATTATTTACATCAGAAGTAGAATAAACTGTAATTTCATTAATAACTGGAATAACAGTATCAAAGGTTTTTCCTACTCTATATTTATGAAGAACTGTTCCATTACCGGAATATCCTTCTTCGTCTATGATATTGGTCAAATCAATTGAAACAATAATGTCTTTGCTGGAAATATTTCCTTCCGGATCAACCAGTCTTAGCTTCTTGTTTGTCGGTATAAGAAGCATTGTGGAGTCTGCAGAAAAATATGGTTCTCCAAAATAATCAGCAAGATTCTGTCCTGAAGCATCAGTTATGGCAGGAACAAAATATTGAGTTGCAGTTACAGGTTTATTAAATACGATGCGAATTGTGCTGTCCTGGTCCCAGTCTTTTGACATATCTGGTTTACATTCTTCTGCTATGATTGCAGGCATTTCAACACAATCCGGCACAATCAAAATGTCTGTTGCTTCTTTGAGGAGCTTGATGGAAACTTTGTAGATGCCTTTCTGGTCGTCGTGGTCGGTTACCTGGAATTCGACGCAGTCATCCATGCTTAGGTCTGTGTCAGATGCGTTTACGGCTTTGAGGCCTTTGAATATGTAGGCATCTTTTTTGACATTAAATTGAACTGTTATGGAATAGCCAACCTTACATTCCTTTTCGCCGCTGGAGAGAAAGGAACCCATGGTGGTGTCCTGGGATATAATAAGGATAAAACTTTTGGCATTGCTGTAGGCAATCTGTTTTTCGAGCTGGTCTTTTACGTCGCTGCCGCTCATAAAGTTTTCGCAGGAAGTAAAAAGGAATAATAAGGCTCCTGCCAGTACGAAAAGTGTTTTTTTAATCATCGTGTCCTCCGAAATAATCACGTAAAAATGATTTAACAAACTTTTTTAAATCGGGTGTCCACTTTTTTAAATAGGCATAACTTTTTTAAATATGCATAACTTTTTTAAATTCTTTCCCCTGACTTTTTTAAATGTTCTCTCCAATCTCCTGAAAATATTTATGTTTTACTACTCATTTAAGTAGCGATATCGTCTGCAAAATCAGCACCACGAAAAGAATTAATAATATGATTATTTTCCTCAACTCCATAATATGACTAAATTATATAAAACAGAGCGCACACTATGAGCACAAAAACATAAAAAAAGCCGCACGGAATCAGCACAAAGTTTAAAATTATGCTATAATTACCACGGAGGTTTTATGATTATTGCAATTGACGGACCGGCTGGAACGGGGAAGAGTACTATTGCCAAAATGCTGGCAGACAGACATGACATTACTTTTTTGAACAGCGGGGGCTTTTACAGAACCCTTACTCTTGCGGTACTGGATGCAGGAATTGATTACAAAGACGAGGCAGCCACACTGGAATTTTGCCGCAAACAGAAAATTGAATACACAAAAGAAGGTCATTTTATCTTAAACGGAACGGACGTAACTGCACACCTTCACGACGACCGCGTAACAAATAATGCCAGTCAGGTTAGTGCAATTGTAGAAATTCGCCACCTTGTAAACGATCTTATGCGCGAAATCACAAAATCACTCAGTATTGTCTGCGAAGGCCGCGACATGACTACTGTGGTTTTTCCTAATGCAGAAGTTAAAGTTTATCTTGATGCAAGCTCCCAGGTGCGTGCCCAGCGCCGTTTTGATCAGGGAGTAAGCAATATGACCCTCGAAGAGATTAAAGAAGCCATAGAAAAGCGCGACGAAATGGATAAAAACAAAAAAGAAGGCTCTCTTAAAATTGCTCCTGACGCGCTTTATATAGATACTTCTAACTTGACGATTGAAGAAGTTTGTGCGATAATAGAAAGACAAATTTCATAAATTAAAGGTTATACAATGGAAGAAATGGAAGTGGAAAAGGAAGAAACCCAGAACTCCAAGGGCGACTTTCAGACACAATTAGAGGAGTCCCTCAAAGAATTCAATGCACCACAGGCTGGTCAGCTGGTAGAAGGTATCGTAGTACAGATTACCAACGACTATGTTTATGTTGACATTGGAGACAAATCTGAGGGTTTAATCCCTGTAGAGGAGTTCGCAGACGATCTGCCGAAAGAAGGGGATAAGGTTCAGGCGTTGTTGACAGGTCACAATTCAAGTGGTCCTGTGCTTTCTAAGAAAAAGGCTGATTCAAAGCGTTATTTAAAAGAGATTCAGCAGGCTTACAAGGATAAGACTCCTGTAACAGGTACAATCGCAAAGGTTGTAAAGAGCGGTTACGAAGTTGACCTTGGTGTAGACCGTATGGCATTTTTGCCTATAAGCCAGGCTGACGCAGAAAAAGTAGAAAAGCCTGAATCGCTGCTTGGAACAAAATCCAAGTTCTATATCGAAAGACTTTATTCAGATAATAAACTTAATCCTGTGGTTAACCGCCGCAAGTTTCTGGAAGAAGAAATCAACGAAAAGCGCGATGCTTT